>Ga0137361_10000680_pt1 | contig 19496 bp, 20 predicted proteins | sample Mad1_80_16metaG_FD_104923 | JGI IMG/M metagenome (GOLD analysis project Ga0137361, IMG submission 104923) | Vadose zone soil microbial communities from Angelo Coast Range Reserve, California, USA - Mad1_80_16 metaG | ecosystem: Environmental > Terrestrial > Soil > Vadose zone | place: USA... | reverse complement strand
TGTATCGATCAGCGGGGTCGGCGAGACCGGACCCTATGTCAAGAAGCGCGTCTACGATCCGATTATTCAGGGCTTGTCCGGCTTCGCCGATATCCAGTCGCAGCCGGTGACCAACCGCCCGCAGATGATCCGCACTATCGTCTGCGACAAGACCACCGCGATCTTCACCGCGCAGGCGGTGTCGTCGGCGCTCTACGCCCGTGAAAAGACCGGGCAGGGCGATCACATTCAGGTGGCGATGCTCGATACCATGATCTCATATCTATGGCCGGAAGGCATGATGCAGTACACGGTGATCGGAGCCGAAGCGGCCGCCGCCGATCCGAACGACCGGCCCGATCTCGTGTTCAAGACCAGCGACGGCTACCTCACTGCCGGCACCATCTCTGATTCCGAATGGCAGGGTTTTTGCAGAGCTTCCGGCGATCCCGAGCTTGCCCATGATCCGCGCTTCGCGACGCCATCGGCGCGTTCGGTCAATGCCACCGCGCGGATCAACAAGATGGCCGAGTACATCGCCCAGCATACCACCGCCGAATGGCTGGAACGGCTCGACGCCGCCGACGTTCCCTGCGCACCAATCCTGCGCCGCGGCGAGATCATCGACAACGAGCAGGTGGTGGCGCGCGACATCATCGCCGAGTTCGATCAGCCGATGGTCGGACGGGTGCGACAGCCGAAGCCGGCCGCACGGTTCGAGGTCAACGAAGCGGTGATCGGTGGCCCCGCGCCCCGCGTCGGAGAGCATTCACACGAGGTTCTTCGTGAGCTCGGCTACAGCGATGGCGCCATCGACAGGATGATCGCGGATAAAGCGGTGCGGGTCGCGTCGAATTAAGTCAGAAGTTCTGGAGATGAACATGTCGAAATCAAACGGAGTTGCTCTTCTGGTTGGAGCCGGCGATGCTATCGGCGCCGCTGTTGCGCGACGCTTTGCCGAGGGTGGATACAAAGTTTGCATAGCCCGGCGCGACGCTGAAAAATCCAAGTCGCTTGCTGAGGAGTTGAAGGCCAGGGGCGCTGAGTTTCACGCCTTTAGCGTCGATGCGCGCAAGGAAGAGGAAGTCCAGAAGTTGTTTGCCGAGGTCGAGAAGAATGTCGGTCCCATCGAAATCTGTCTTTTCAACGCCGGATCGAATGTGAACAAGCCGTTGCTGGAAACCACCGAGAAGCTGTTCTTTAAAGCCTGGGAGCTTGCGTGCTATGCTGGATTTCTCGTGGGGCGCGAAGCCGCACACTACATGACTGGTCGCGGCGGCGGGACAATCCTGTTTACAGGGGCGACGGCCAGTATTCGCGGCGGAAAAGGATTCGCCGCGTTCGCTTCGGCCAAGTTTGGCCTGCGCGCGGTCGCGCAAGCCATGGCGCGAGAGCTTGGTCCCAAGAACGTCCACGTTGTGCATTTGCTGATCGACGCCGGTATCGACAGCGAAGCGATCCATCGACGCATGAAAGCCGCGAGCGGAATCGAGGCGAACGACATTCCCGCCAATAGTCTGACCAAGATGTCGTCGATCGCCGAAGCATACTGGTTCGCGCACCACCAAAGCAAAGACGGCTGGACACACGAGCTTGACCTGCGGCCCGCTTTGGAGACCTGGTGACATGTCGGAAAATCTCATTCTTTGGGGTGTCGGCACAACCCGCACGGTCCGCGCGCATTGGGCTCTCCACGAGCTCGGGCTTCGCTACGATATGCGGCCTATACTTCCGCGGTCCGGTGAGACCAAAACACCCGAATACACCTTGCTAAATCCACGGCAGAAGATCCCGCTGCTACAGGATAAGGATCTGACCATTGGAGAAAGCGCTGCAATCGTCGCTTATCTGGCTCAAAAATATCCGGGATCTAGAGATTCCCTCGTACCAAGGGATACCGATCTATATGCCAAGTGGCTCGAGTGGTGCTTTTTCATTGTCACGGAGCTCGACTCGACGAGTCTATATGTCATGAGGCGACACGGCACCAACCAGGGGCTCGCCCATATTTATGGGGATGCACCCCAAGTAGTCGCGAAAGCCGGAGAGTATTTCCGGGAGCAGCTCCGACATGTCGACGCAGCCCTGTCAGACGGCAGATCATATTTAATGGGAGACCAATTTACGACTGCTGACATTCTGCTGACTACCTGCCTAACTTGGGCAATCGATTATAGCGTCGGAATCTGTGAGAGCGCTGTTTCCTATCTCGAACGGACTACGGAGAGGCCTGCTTACTTGGCGGCGTCCAAGGTCAACTTCGCAAATATCTAACAATCCAACATTCCAAACACGATGATGGTTTTTTGGCAGACGGGGGCCGCATCCGGTCTCCGTTCGATCCCCTCGTCACTTATTCGCGGAATGGGCGGTTATGGAATGACCGCTTGTGGCGCAAAGCGGCCGTTCGCGGAATCAGCGGTTATGGAATGCGAGCTAACGCGCGCGTCTTCGCGCGAAAGGCTGCCTCCTGGCTGTGCGGGCAGGCGGCGCAGCACGCCTTGGCACATGGGCCGAGCGCCTTGTCGATGATGGTCTTGATGGTGCGGGCGCAGCGACCGCAGTCGGCGCTGCAACCAAGACAGACATAAAGCTGCTTGGCATTTCGCGGCATAGGCCCGCTGGTGCGCACGGTATTGCGGACGTCGTGGTCGCTGAGGACGTTACAGGAACAAACGATCATTTGAAAGGCGTTTACATTCACGAGGACGCGCGTCCGTCGTCAATCGGTTGCTAGAGGCGAGAACCCCCCGAAAACTCTCAGCTCAGGCGAACGCGAAAGCCAGCAAGCTCGAGCACAGAAGCACAAGGCTGGCCGCCGTCAGCGTGAGGAACCCATCGGAAACCAAATCATGATTGTGCATGATACACCTTCACGTGAGATGCGCCTTCTGCCTCAAACCATGCTCGATTCGGGCGGGTTCTTCCATCACACTTGCGTACCGCGGCATGATATCTTCTGGTCGTTCGCGATAAACCTTGGTTTAACTGCGACGATGAAACGGAAGCGAAGTTGGGGAGACGTAAGAACTTCTCCAAAATGGACCAGCATGACGGGGCGGACCGGAACTGAGCCGGCGCGGTCAGAATGACGCGAACGACCCATCTCGGGCAAGAGCTTGCAAACAGCGCCACTTCTGCGGGCCGGTGGTATAAGTAGGCGCGCGACCGTCTCGGCACCCGTTAGCCTGACCGAGTGGGCGGCAACCGTGAATTGAAAGATAGCCCCGCGGGGCTCGTTGGCGCTGGCCCACGGTCTTCCACTGTGCCCTTCGATAATCGAACGGCTGAGGGATAACCCGATGCCCAGCCCGCCGCGGCGTTGTACCGCGCGAGCGGTTCGAGCATTAACGCAAGAAGATCACCGAATTTGTTAACCGTTCGCTGATCCTGCTGTCTCTCGGCGACCCGTGCTCTCGGAATAAATCGATCTCTACCGGCATCGCGTGCGCCAACGTGACTGCCGCGCGAAACGCCAAGCAATGTCGCGGAAACTCCAGCAATCCGGATGACCTCTCAGCACGAAATTGGATAGCCGAACAGCCAAATGGCGTGCTTTGATACCCGCAGTTCGCGTGAGCGAGGCTGCTATGGCTAATGAGCGCATTCAAAGACGGCTAACCACGATCTTGGCTGCCGACGTCGTGGGCTATTCTGCGCTCATGGAGCGAGCGGAGGAAGCTACTTACGCCGAGGTCGGGCGCCTCAAGCGCGAAGTAATCGAACCTCGCTTGGTTCAATACCACGGCCGCCTGATCAAAACGACGGGTGATGGCATGCTCGCGGAATTTGCCAGTCCGATCGCGGCCGTGCGATGCGCGGTTGAGATTCAGGACCATCTCTCCTCAATGCCCGATGCGCTCGAATTGCGTATCGGGCTTAACCTGGGTGACGTGATTGTCCAGGAGGACGGCGACGTCTATGGCGAGGGCATCAACATGGCTGCCCGGCTCGAGGGTATTGCCGACCCGGGCGGGATCTTGATCTCCAGCAAGGTCCACGGCGAGGTGGAAGGCAAGCTCGACCTCAGCTTTGAGGATCGAGGGGAGCGCCAACTAAAGAATATTTCCAAGCCAGTGCGCGCTTACGCCATACGAGCCCGGACCCATAGCTCGGCGCCCGTGACGAACCGCGGCAAGCCACTTCCCCTCCCCGACAAACCTTCTATCGCCGTTCTGCCGTTCCAGAATATGAGTGGCGATCCGGAGCAGGAATATTTCGCTGACGGCATCGTCGAGGACATCATCACGGCCCTATCTCGATTCAAGTCCCTATTCGTTATCGCCCGCAATTCCTCATTTACCTACAAAGCCAGACTCGTCGACACGAAACAGGTTGGTCGCGAACTTGGCGTTCGCTACGTTTTGGAGGGCAGCGTCAGGAAGGTCGCCGGTCGAGTCCGCATCACCGGTCAATTGATAGAAGCCTCCACGGGAGTCCACCTCTGGGCGGATAAATTTGATGGAGAGTTACGGGACATCTTTGACCTTCAGGACGATGTCACTTCGAGCGTTGTGGCGACAATTGCTCCCGCGATTGAACGGGCCGAGACCGCGCGCTCGAAACGCAAACCAACAGATCGTCTTGACAGCTACGACCTCTTTTTGCGTGGAATGGCAGCTTCCTATCGCGGGCGCACGGCGTCCAAAGCACTTGAATTCTTTCACAAGGCAATCGAACTGGACGAGGAATTTGCAGCAGCTTACGCGATGGTGGCCTACGTTGCTCTCGTGGAACAGGCTGTTAGTGGTTCGCCACTTTCGGAACAAAGGCGTGAGCAAGCAGTAAGGTTTGCTGAACGAGCTGCACGACTTGGTCATGATGATGCATTCGTGTTAGCCCGCTCGGCCCATGTGCTCGCCTATCTCGGACGCAAATATGACAGAGCTGCGTTGCTGGTCGAACAAGCCGTCACCCTGAACACAAACTTCGCGACTGCTTGGCACAGCAGAGGTTGGGTCGCCGTCGTAAGCGATCTGCCCGAGCGCGCTATCGAGAGCTTTCAGCAGACGACGCGTCTGAGCCCCCTGGACCCGTTGATTGTTGGCGCATTGTATGGGAGCGCGTTCGCCTATTTTCTCGCTTCGCGATACGAAGAGGGACTGGAAGCAGCGACACGAGCGGTTCAATTGGCGGCCAATGTGCTCTCCTTGGCTGCTGTCGTTGTCAATGCAGTCTCGTTGGGACACCGTGTCGAAGCAGCGGACGCGGCTGCTCATTTACTCACGGTCGATCCAACTTTTCGCATTGGACATGTCGATTATGTTTTCCCCATGCGGTCCGTTGATTCGAGAACACGGATCGCGCGAGCATTGCGCGAGTCAGGCCTGCCGGAATGAAATTTCAACCCATTGCATCGTATTGGAGCTGGCATCCGGCGGCCTCGCGTTACAGGCGAAGCTTGCGAGAACGGACGTCTTATTGTCACCGCTCGTTCAGATGCATGAGTTTCTGTTCGGGCAATGGAGGCGGGGCGCAAGCTTGTGCTCACCGCGAGTTAATCAAGGTTTGCCCCGAATCCTCTCCGCGACTCAACGGACATTTCGAATTGCTCGTCGGTCCAGCTCTTTTGGATTTGCGCCCTAAGTTCGAGCGTGCGACTGGCAACACAAGCTCAGCAGGGTGGGCACCCTCGAAGATGACGGCCCCTGAGTGTTTCCTCTTCTTCAAGGGAACGAGAGGCGGCCATGTCAGGCCACGGAGGGTCGCGGGGCAATTTCCAGCCCGGACGGACGAAATGACATGTAGCCATTGGGATAGCGCTCCAGGTAGTCTTGGTTCTTCAAAACAACTTGACGTGATTCGTACCCCTCGCTCTTCCCGGTATTGTCGGATCCCGCATGATGCAACGCGCTGTCCGTCCGCGGCGAAAGACCGTCGACGCCAATCCGAATGTAAGCACCGCTGAGCTGACGAACACACCATATCTGATTGACATCGCCGTTTCTCCTTTCGCAGTTTCCCCATTTCGGTTTTCCTTCCGCTCACGAACTGCCGCGCGGAGCCATGATTTCTGCGGGCAGCCAAGTCTGCGCATCCAGCTTCATATGCACCGATCGTACGTGATGCGCAGGTTGGCCGCTTTCGCGCTTCAGCTCACGTTCTTGCGCGGAACGCGGCTGATGTCGGGACAGCGGCCGCCATTCCATTCGTGCGCGAACGATTCGGGGTCATATCGGCAATCTCGACGCGAAGCGACATCCTCGCGATGTCCTGCTTCAGCAGATAGATCGATACAGCGAGAAGGACCACATCCTTCATAAGGAAGGGAACGTTGCCGGCCATCGCCGGAAACCCGGCAGACGGATCCATCCATTCGGCACGAAAGGGATGATGGTGACGGTCGTGACGAACGTGACGCCGGAACCGATAGCTCCAAGAATTCCCAATCGCTTATCCCAGAATCCTGCGTACAGGAGTGCGCAAATCGTCCATTCCGATGCACCCAGGAATCGGGCTCCTCCGCGGAGGCCGAACGCAGGGTACAGCCAGGAAATGAGAGGGCTGTGGCTGATGAAGGGGATCATTGCCTGGGCCCCATATTGATGCCATTTGGTATACCCAAAGAACAGGAATATGAGCACCATTGACGCACGGAGTAAATGATACTCAAGATCCTCTCTGAGAAGACCTAGTTTCACCAGCATCCAGACAAGATACCTCATCGGAAAGCTGATGGTGCCGCCGCGCTCCGCCGAACGCGTCACGCTTACGACATCCTGCTTCAGCAAATAGACCGATGCTGCAAAGAGCGCCACATCCTTCATGAGAAAAGGAACGTTGCCAGTCATTGCCGGGAATCCCCCGGCAACCTGATCCCAGCCGTTCGGCATGAATGGAATGATCGTCACGGTCGCAACGTATACATGATCCGATCGCTCCGAGGATCCCCACTTGCTTGTTCCAGAATCCCCAGAACAGAAGCGAGCAGATCAGCCATTCCATCACACCCAGAAACCAGCTGCCTCCCCGAATGCCGAACGCAGGATACATCCATGAAATAAGCGGCCCATTGCTGACATAGGGAATCAGCACCTTGGCCTCGTACTCGAACCATTTCTGGTATCCAAACAGCAGGAATACGATCACCATCGACGCGCGAATTAACAGATCGTCCAGATCGTCCTTGAGAAGACCGGACCTGGACAATGCGTTGATGAGATAATTCATTGTTGATCGCTTTGCTGGCGCAACGGGCCCAACTCTTGACGGGGAATGCCCCGGGTCGGACGTCCTCTTTATAAGCACAATACGCAATGATCGCTTGCGCTACATTGCTCGCGTTGAGCAATCTTGCGCGGAATCGTCAGGCTCCGATGTCCATCGATGGAACGATCCCATCAATTAAGTTGATTAGACTGGGGCACTATTCCCCCATTAGCGACCCTCAAGCGGAACATCATACTTCGCCAGTCCGGAAACGAGTCATCGGTGAACACGGGACCGCTAGCGTCTCTCTCTGGTTCTCCGCGCGGATTGCCGACAATTCGGTCGAAGCACTCATTGATCGATCAATCAAACGGCCGATCGAACAGGACGTTCGGTATGCCAACATCACGATCATCGAGGGAATTGGAGCTAGTCAATACGGAAACGGGATCGTGTCCGCGCGCCTCGCCGAGGCCGTTCTTAGGGATGAGAAGGGCTGTTCTTCCAGTGTCGAGCACCAGGCTGCCCTTGGAGTCAGCGTCTCTCTCCCATCGGTGATCGGGGCAGCTGGTGTAGAGCGCGTTCTCATGCCACAGCTGAGTGGGGAGGAGCAAGCGGCTCTACATACGAGCGCGCAACATATCGCTGATGCAACTGCCCGCTTGAGGTAGTAGAGCATAAGCGACGAGAACCGATCCGCCTACACGCCCTGCAGTTCGCGCGCGAAGCCGAGACTATGATCGGGCTTGACGCGAACGTGCGACCACCGGACGCCGAATTCCCGCCCCGAAAGCAACAAAGTGTTTCTTGGTCGACCGAGGAATTGTCGTCTGCAATAGGGATCTAGGACAGTCACTTGCGGTGGCGCCGCGAAGGCGTTCGCAGGCTCGGGTCGTACGCACTACTTGCAAAGGCGCTCATTGGATAGAACGATCGAGCCGATGGGCGGGTGCCGTCCGCGAAGTGGTTGGAATTGGGCGTGGCGCATTCTCCGGGAACATGAAAATATCGGATGAACACGCGGACTGCGCGCATTCCGCTTCAGCAGCGAAATCGGTACTTCCTCGATTTGCAGGCGTCGCGAATTTCTGCCCAGCGGAATTAAAAAGCGTTTTTCATTCACTAAAAAGTTCTTTCTGCATTTGCGATTACTGAACCCAATAGCCAGCCGTTCGGCAGCAAGTGTCTTCGTTGCCGCACGAGTGGTTCGCAATGGGCGGGAACGCAGTTATCTCGTCCTCTACTTATGTAAATTTATCGGCTGAAAAACAGAGAACTTGACCCTGCTGACCCTCGCGATGCCGCAAATTTCCCATGGGCTCAGCAGTTAAGCGAAGAGCGGCATCAGTCGCGCTGGTGCTTCAAAAACGGGGATCGAACCACCGGATATTGCGCAACCTGGCCCAGAACTCCTCCGTGATCACGATAGAAAACTGCTCCGGGCGTTCAGGCGTCGACGATTTCTTCATCGGGATGCGAGACTGAACAGCAAGAGGGATGGGAGCACGCTCCGCGGCACATAGCAGAGCATCTTCCCAGCGCCCGCGGCGGAATGACACGAACTCAACAGAGCTTCCGTAGTATTCGGCGTTCAGCACTTTTTTATCGGGAGTCCAGATGTTCAGTCCAAAAGCAACGGTGATTGAATCGGAGTGAAGCACTCTTGCTAGGTGTTGCAGTCTCGCTATGTTATCGGCCCTTAAGAAGGGTGGAGCGTCGATCGAAATCGCAAGTTCGGGCACCCTTAAGTTACAGCTTGCATCATTGTATCCAATCATTCCCGAGTCGTAAGCAGTCTTCACTATCTTGACGGTCGCTTCCGCGATCCTTGCCACTGCTAGCGTTCTGTCTCTGCCAACGCCATAAATCGCCCTTCGTGCACCGCTGGCCTTCGTCGCCATACAATCCCCCTAGTGATCAATTTATAACTACCGATAGACTCAGGGCACGCTTGATACTGCGTTGAGTTGCATCCTAGTGACGTTGACGCTGCGCATTTAATTTCATTCAGCGCTAGCTGTAGAGGAAGGTGAGCCATTCGAGTGTACCAAGCAACTCGCGTCGTCAGCTTTCTGCCGCGTACGGCGACCGACGAACGGCTCAGGGTCCCACCGGCTCGGATAAGTCGCGGCTAGATCAAAGTCTCGTTACAAGATTGTGCGCAAGGACGGATACAATTGCGGCCAAACCGTTTTAATCCCCGCTGGCTCGCCAATCGAACGCAGTGTGACGTCTTTTTCCGTGGGCTGGATCAAACGGTGAGCCAGTCTCCATCGTGCAGGATGCGAACGTTCCCAACCAGCGATTCCATGACCCGCGGTGCTTCCGTATGTATGGGGATGACCACGCGGGGATTGAGCGCCTTCGCCAGTCGAACGAGGCTGCTGGGATCGGCATGACCCGACGTGTGCGCCATCTTTAGGAGGATTGCACGCTTTTGACACCACGACGCCAGCTGGCTGCGATCTCGATCGAGATATCCTGGCCACACTGAGTATATCAGCGTTGTCGCGGTGCGGGGCGGCAATCGGTCAATGTCGGGCATCATCGAATCCCGAAACAGCATTACCCACTTGCGCGGGTTAGCTTCGATTTCCTCAAGATAGATCCGCGCGGATTGATGCCGAGAGACCACGTCAAACAGGCGATCTGCGATGACCCTGTGCCTTTGGGGATCAGGTAGATAGACCCGCAAGGCGCCATTAGCTGGTTGAGGAAGGCTCGGCAACGCGAGCTGGTTCAACAAGTGCGCTAGATAAACGTCCGCGATGAAGACGCGGCCAGCGCGTCTGGTGGCTCGGAAGATCGTGACGAAACGGTCAATGTTCTGCGGCGAAAAGGCTGCGAGCACAAGACCTGAAGAGCCTCTCATTATTCCGAGGATTCGTTGTTCAAGCTCTTTCTCGGTTTCCGGCGTGCTTACCATGTCGGGGCGACTTAACGTCGTTCCTTCCAGCAGAAGGACATCGATGGCTTCTGGCGCGTGCTGTACCAAGTCCTCAAACAGGCGGGCCTTGCGGCCGTGCGCACGCAGATCGCCCGAATAAAACAAACGCTTGTCATCCGCCTCGACCAGCAGACTGTAGGCGTCGAATGCGGAGTGGTCTGCGAGATACGGCGTTATTCGGAATGGTCCGAGATCGAAGGGCAGCTGATTGCGATAGCTTCTTATGGTCTTTGGATGCGGACTTTGGCGGACGAAGGGCTGGCTGGCCAGCAGGACGATTTGCGCTTGCGCGCCCATGAACACGGGAACGGTCGAATGGACGAGGCCAGTCAGGCCGTGGTGGTCTCCGTGGGTGTGCGATAAGACGATGCCCAAGAGGTTTGGGTTCGATCCATCTACCAGCCCCGGGATGTCTGGGAGAAGGGCCGCGTCCACGGCACCCGCCGTGAGCGGCAGACCAAGATCGAGCAGGATCGAAGAGCCCCTAGATTCGATCTCCACGCAGTTGCCGCCGATCTCGTGTGCACCGCGGTGGATTCGAATTCGCACGCCTAAACCGCCTCACGGGCGTCCAGGAGCGCAATGAGTTCCTTGTCGCTTGGCTTCGGAGGCTCACCGCTTCCGCGCGGCCATGTGAACGATGCCGGGAAGGCGGTAAAGCCAAATCCCATGGTCACGCCATGCTGTTCGCCCAGTTTGACCAGCCCTTCGTTGATAAAGCTTGCCAGCGGCTCGACAGAATATCGGATATAGTAACTTCGCGGAGCGAGAACGCTAAGCGCGAGTTCCCGGGCAGCCAGTATGGGGCCTGCGGCGTAACCGAGCGCTTGACGATCGCGCCGCGACAACAGCCACAACAGCCCATACACCAATATCTCGACAGCCGCATGGACGGGCGTATCGCTGTTGATCTTCAGTTCGATAAGTTCAAAACTGCTCTCTCCTTTTCGATGAACGAGGTCGACGGCGCACTTCTTGAATGCATGCGGTCCGGCAATTCCAGAGATCAGCGGGATCTGGTTTGACCAATCCTTGCGGCCAGCATCACGCAAAGCACAGACGAATGCGCGTTCAAGCGTCACCTCAGGACTTTTATTGCGATCGGCAATTTTGAACTGCGGGCAATGCCAACGAAAGTTTTCATTCGAGCTTGAGCGTCGGTCAGACTGGATCGCGAGAGTCCAGTTACGGTCGAGGACCCCAAATAAATCCTGCACCAGCGTTGCGGTTTCGGCCGGGTAACCGCGTTTCTTTAAGGAGAGGGCTGCGCTTCTACTTGCATAGTCGCCAACGCCCAACGCCTGGTCCGCAACCTCGCGCACCCCTGCAAACGAGCCTGTTTCACCCTTGCGTTTCATATCCAGCCCGGAGAGAAGTCCAGCCGGCGGTCATGAATCCGTACAATACTACGTATTGCAAGTGGAAATACCGACTTTGCTCGGTTCAAGGTGGCCATAACCCGGAGAACACTCCGGATATGGACCTCAAACGCCGCATCGCCATCAGGCTCAAGACATCACGCAAAGCCCGTCAGCTGACCCAAGAGGATTTGGCCGGCCTGATCGGTCGATCCGTGGACGCCGTTTCCAACATCGAGCGGGCTAAGGGCCTCCCAGGCCTTGATACCTTGGAGGCGATTGCCGCTAAGCTGGAGATTCCAATCGCTGAGTTCTTTGAGACCCCGCGTGGGCGCACAAAGCTAACCGCCCGGCGATTTGAGGCACTGGCTCGGCTGAGCGAGCTTGGTCGCGGGCTCTCCGATCGTTCGCTGGAAATCGCGGTCAAGCAACTCGAAGCACTGAGCGACAAGAGCGAGTAGGGCGCAGCGAAACATCCGATGATTTTACGTGGGTCCCGTAATCGCCGTTCGCGGTCAATTGATACAGTTTGCGCTTTCCAGGTGACTCAGATTCTAAGTGATCTTTAGCCAGCGGGGTCGAAATTCGGATTCGCGTAATGTGCGGTTATGGAATGTCCGCCCGTGGTGCCAAGGAGACGCCGTTAGTTCGACTTGATAGCGTTCGATCGGTGTGCTTTTGAGGTTGGCCTATCGTTCGAAAGTTCATTTAAAGTATCCCTCGTCCCCTAGTCGCGGTGGCTGCATGATGGGTCATGGTCATTGCTGTGTGTCATCGTATTCGACCGCGTTTCCTGATGCCATTGACTGAAGGGCGGCCTCGAATGCTGAGAGCGTCGCCAATACCTCGCGCTCCCTCACCGGAAACGGTCGTGTCCCTTGTATCGCATCGACGAACGCATCCAGCTCCGCACGCAGGACGTTGATTGCCGGGTAGGTTGTCAGATCTGGCTTACTTCCCGACGTTCGCAAGATGAGGGTAACTTCATCCAGGACCTCGGCGGATCCCTTCGTTCCGAAAACGTGAACGCGCCAGTAGAATGGGGTTGCCCTCACCGTCGCCAACATGCCCGTCACGCCGTTGACGAAGTCCGCCGTCACTGTTGCGGTGTCGAGGGGAGGAGGACCCTGTTCGCGTGAATTGAGTTGCGCGTAAACCCGTCGAACCGGCCCCATCATGCTGACGAACGCATCCAGTATGTGCAGCCCGGCGCCTGTCATTCCGCCGCCGGGCGATTCCTGCGGAGACAATCTCCATCCGGTGGTAATCACTTGTGAGTTTTCGTTGCTGTTATGGCCTTCGATGTGAAGGATCGTACCGAGCTCGCCGCTCGCGACGATATCTCGCAATGCGCGCATCGATGGCCAGAAGCGCCGATTATGTCCAACAGCAAGGACTACGCCGGCTTCGCTGCAGGCTTGGAACATCCGCGCTGCATCGGCGCGGCGCAGCGCAAGCGGTTTCTCGCAGAACACCTGCTTTCGCGCGGTCGCACAGGCGATCACCTGCGGCGGATGCAGCGAATGCGGCGTCGCCAGCAGGATGGCGTCGATGCTGCGATCTGCGAGGACGGCGTCGAGATTGGGTGTCAACTCAAGATGATGTTTGACGCAAAAGTCTTGCGCGCCTTTGAGGTCCGGCTCTACGGCACGCACGATCTTCAGCCGTTCGTGGCCGAGCGACGCCTCGACGAGGCTGCGGCCCCAGCGGCCGAGGCCGACGATTGCTGCGCGGATCATCTGATAACCTCGGATGCAACGAGCAGTCGCCGGATCGCTTCGATCGATGGCACCTTTGCCTCTATTAGGCGTCCGGGCAACGCGGCGGTACCCAGCAGACCAAGTCCGATGATTCCGACGGGCGCATAGGGTTGCATGAATTGGATCGCCTTTTCCATATCGCGGCTATTTTGCCTCGATGCCGGCGGCCTTAGCGTCTGCCGTCCATCGCGTGATCTCGCTGCGGATAAAGGCGCCGAATTCGTCCGGACCCATCGGCGAAACGATCACGCCGACGCTTGCGAGCTTCTCTCGTGTTGCCGGCATCGTCAGGAATTTTTCGCTCTCGGCATAGAGCTTGTTGACAATCGGCTGGGGCGTGCCTGCTGGCGCCAGTAATCCATACCAGATCGTGGCTTCGAAACCTGGCATCGCTTCGGCAAGCGAAGGGAGATCGGGCGTCAATTCGTTTCGCTTCGCCGACGTCACGCCGATGCCGCGCAGCGTACCACCCTGCATTTGCGGAATTGCGAGCGAAAAATCCGCAAAAGCAAGGTCAATCACGCCGCCAATCACGTCGGTGACGGCCTGCGGGACACCGCGATACGATGCTGCGATAACCGACATGCCGCCGCGGGTTTGCAATTGTCCGATGGATATTTGCGATGCCCCGGAGCCATAGCCGGCGATCATGTTTGGGTGGGCGCGCGCATAAGCCATAAATTGAGCAAGGTCCCTGGCCGGAAAGTCCGGTTTGACGACAAGCACCATGGCGGTGGTGATCGTCCTGATGATCGGCGCGAAGTCCTTGGCCGGATCGTAGGGCAGATTCTTGAGCATCGCGACATTGGCGGCGTGGGTCGTGTTGGTTCCCATCAGCAACGTATAGCCATCCGGCGTGCTGCGAGCGACCTCCTGGGCACCGATGCTGCCGAGCGCGCCAGTCCGGTTCTCGATCACGATGGTCTGCCCGAAGGCGTCTTGCAGATGCTGGCCGAGCATGCGCGCGACCTGATCCGGGCCAGCGCCGGCAGGAAACGGCACAATGATTTTGATCTGCCGTCTCGGGTAATCGTCGTCGGCCCTTGAGATTTGCGGCGACAAGATTCCCAGGAGAACAAGACCGGCAAGAAGCCCCGATCGCACCATCAGCCGTCTCTCCATTGCGTCACCAATCTTTTTCGGATTTCACGCGGAGAATTTCATATGTACAAATGGAAAAAACGCTATGTCAGTATAGATGGTTGATGAGCCGTCGACAGTTTGCGACCGTTCGAAACATCACCCATGGTGAGTTCAATCACTACAACGAGGGAGAGAACATGGATACCAGCGAAATGTACGCGCGGGGCTTGCGGCGGCGCAACGAAATGTTTGGCGAGGCCGAGGTCGAAAAGCGGATGGCTGCTTCCGGCGAATTCGGTGCTCCCTTGCAAAACATTATCAACGCTTATGTTTACGGGGATGTTTGGGAAAGAGATGGCCTCTCCAACGATATCCGCAGCCTGGTAATGCTCGGCATAACCGCGGCGAGCAATCGGCCGGCGGAATTCCGCGTCCACGCCAAGGGCGCGTTGGCAAACGGATGCACAAGGCAACAAGTGCAGGACGTTCTGTTGCTTGTCGCCATGTACTGCGGTGTGCCGGCCGCCATCGAAACGAACCGCATTGCCTCCGAAATTTTTGATGAAACTGCCGGCTCATCCAGGGCTTAAAGGTCAAGGCCAAATCAACGCAAAGTAGCGGGAACTCGATCGCCATGCTGGCGATCGAGCATCCATTGCGGATATTCGCGGGCGAGGGCGCTGGCCTTATCAAGGGCAGCTAGCTCTTCGGCCGACAGCTGGATATCGGTGGCGGCGAGATTGTCCTCGAGCTGGGCGATCGATTTGGCACCGATGATCACGCTCATCACGGCTTGCTGGTGCAAAAGCCACGCCAGCGCGATCCGCGCCACGGAGACGCCGTGCGCCTCGGCTATCGGCTTGATGGCATCGACGACATCGAGGGCGTGTTCCTTGTTGACCGGCGGAAAATCCAGGGTCAGGCGTCGGGCCTCGTTCGGCGTCGCGGTTTGGCGCGCAAACTTTCCGGACAACAGGCCGCCGGCCAATGGACTCCAGACCATCAGGCCGAGCTGCTGGTCGCTAAGCATAGGGATGATTTCGCGTTCCAGCTCGCGGCCGGCGATGGTGTAGTAGGACTGCACGGTTTCGAACCGCGCGTAATTGTATTGCCGAGAAAGCCCAAGCGCCTTCATGATCTGCCACGCGGACATGTTGGAGGCGCCGATGTAGCGAACCAGACCGCGCGACACCAGATTGTCGAGCGCGCGCATGGTTTCCTCGATCGGCGTGACCAGATCGGCGCCGTGAACCTGATACAGGTCGATATAGTCGAGGCCGAGGCGGGTCAGGCTGGCTTCGACGGCATTCATGATGTGTTTGCGCGACAGGCCGACGGTGTTGGGTCCCGGACCGGTTCGTCCGCGCACCTTGGTTGCGATGACGACGCTTTCGCGGGGCACCTTGAGATCGCGCAGCGCCTGACCGAGGATTCGTTCGGAGAGCCCTTCCGAATAGACATCGGCGGTGTCGATGAAATTGACGCCTGCTGCGAGCGCGCGTTCGACCAGAGCATTGGCGTTGCTCTGATCGACCTCGCCCACGGCCTTCCACCACGCACCCTGGCCGCCGAACGTCATGGTGCCGAGGCAGATTTCCGATACATAGAGGCCGGTCCGGCCCAACGGACGATGTTTCATCACTCTGCTCCCTTGCATTTATCGCCCGCGTGAGGCGTGGCGGAATGTTGAGTTCATGCTGGACGGGTTCAATTGAATGCGTTCGCCGCGACGGTCTCCAATTCAGTTCACCACCGGTAACGCAGGATTTCATCGACCATGCGCGCGGTTCGCTCGAAATGATCCCTGAGCAAATCGGTTGCGGTGAGGGCGTCGCGCCTGATTGCTGCTTCATATATCAGGCGGTGTTCCGTCCGGACGTCTCGCGGAATGTCCGGGACCGTGATTGAGAGACGGCGATAGCGGTTGGCGCGGGCGTAGAGCTGGCTGCAGAACCCGAGGAGCACCTTTGACTGGCATGCCGCGATCAGCGCTTCATGAAAGGCCTGGTGGCGTTGCTCCCATCGCTCGTCGACGGCGGTGGGTAAATCGGCGCGCTCGCGGTCGATGCATCCCAGCAGGTGGTGAGCTGTGACGAGCTGCGCTTCCCAGTGATCGTCGCCATGCTTGATCGACAGAGTGAGCGCCTCGGACTCCAGCCGCTGGCGGTTTCTCACAATGTCCCAAAGATCAGTCGAAGAGACCGGCGCCACCCTGTAGCCCCGATGACCTTCGAGCTCGGTAAAGCCTTCTGCGGTGAGCCGAGCCAGCGCCTCGCGAACCGGCGTCACGCTGGTGTCGGTCAATTCCTGCAGCTCGCTGAAACGAAGCTTGTGCCCGGGCTTGAGTTGGCCCGAATGCATCGCCTCGCGGATGCGCGAATAGGCCTCGTCGGCCAGGGTACGGGAAACGTCGCCAATCGCAATCATGGCTGATCCTCACAATTTTTTACCCCGAAAGCAATAGTTTCGAAAATACTTGACGCGTTATCGCCCGAGCGCTTACGGTCAAAGAAAAAACGGGAGGAAAAAGTGCCGGCTCTGGGCGTGGTCGAAAGGTCTGTTTCACTCGCGAGATTCAACTATTTGTCGCGAGTGACTTGTTGGGCTGAGTGCTGAGATCATGCCTGTCTCCCGCCAGCGCAAAGCAGTGGTTGCCGGCGGTTCGGTGGGCGGACTGTTTATCGGCAATATGTTGTTGCAGCAGGGCTGGGCCGTCGAAATTTTCGAGCGTGCCGCCAGCGGACTGGAGTCCAGGGGCGCCGGCATTGCCGGCCATGCAGAACTAACCGCCATCCTGAAAACCATTGGCGTCTCGAGCGATCGTCCCCCTGGCATCGACGTCAGCGGCCGTGTTGCGTTCGACCGGCACGGCAACCAGCTCGCAACCTTCGACTATCCGCAGTACCTCACCTCGTGGAGCAGCCTCTTCAATCTGCTTTATTCGGGGTTTCCACCGCAGCGCTATCACCTTGGCGTCGAGCTCCTCGACATCGCGCAAACCGACCACGGTGCGGTGGTACTGCTGTCCAGCGGTGAACAGGTTGCGGCCGATCTCGTCATCGGCGCCGACGGCGTCCGCTCCAGGGTTCGTGGGTTGCTCGCGCCCACCATCGTGCCGAGCTACGGCGGATATGTTGCCTGGCGCGGAATCATGGATGAAAGGGATCTGTCGGCCGCCTTCATGGCGGATACCTTCGATCGGTTCAGTTTCTGTTTTCCGCCCGGTGGCCAGTTCATCGGCTATCCGCTGTTGGGACAGGATGGCTCCAACGCGCTAGGCGCGCGCCGCTACAATTTCCTGTGGTATACCCATGTCACTGATGGCGCCGATCTCGATGGCCTGATGACTGACGAGAGCGGCGAGAGGCACGAATCGATTCCGCCGCCGCTGATCCGCAAGGCGCACATCGAAGCGCTTCGGGAGGCCGGCGCTCGCGATCTGCCACCGCAATTTGCCGAAGTGGTCCTTCGCGCGGATCGGCATCTGCTGCAGCCGATCTACGATGTCGAATCGAAAAACATCGCTTTCGGCCACGTCGCGCTGATCGGCGATGCCGGATTTGTCTGCCGTCCCCATGTCGGCATTGGGGTGTTGAAGGCAGCGCAAGATGCGGCCGCGCTGGCGCGAAGCCTCGATGAATGTGCGTCCGTGCCGCTAGCCCTGCAGCGCTATCAGCGCGAGCGCCTGCGGCCGAATATCGACGCGGTCGAATTCGGGCGGTATCTCGGTTCGTTTATCGAGCGCGGGCTTGCCGGCCCGACCAGCGATCCGGCCATCAATCTCTCCCACGAATTCATCATTCGCGAGAGCGCGCGGCTGCCGCGGGTTAGGCCACCGCATCGCGCTGGGTCATCAAGGGAAAAGGCGCTGCAATGAATATCCGTTCGACCGACCTTGCTTCGACAATTCCCTTCGACACGAAGAAGCTGGACGACCTGCTGGAACAGGCGGGCATCGATGTCTTGATCGTGACGTCGAAGCACAATGTCGGCTATCTCCTGGGCGGCTACCGGTTCTTCTTCTTCGAGACAATGGATGCCATCGGCCTCAATCGGTACCTGCCGGTCTTTATCTATGCCAAGGGCCAGGCCGACCGGTCGGTATTCATCGGCAACAAGCTCGAGAGCTTCGAGAAGCAGCTGAACCGGTTCTGGACGCCGGTGGCCGAGACTTCGTGGATGACCGGCGCCGACGCTATGCAGTCGGCGGTCTCGCACATCAAGAAAATGGGCGTTGCCTGTGCGCGTATCGGCGTGGAAATGCCGTTCCTTCCGCTCGATGCTGCCAACGTGCTGCATTCGTCCTTTGCCGACAGCAAATGGGTCGATGCAACGGTGGCGCTGGAACGGCTGCGCGCGCGCAAATCGGTCGCTGAACTTGCGCTGCTCAAGGAGGCCTCGGAGCGCGTGGTCGCGGCGATGCAGGCAGCGTTTTCGGCATGCCGGCCGGCCATGACCAAGCACGATGTCGTCGGGCGCCTGCGCCGTGAGGAAACCAACCGTGGCCTTAACTTCGAATATTGCCTGATTTCCGCAGGCAGCAGCCTTAATCGCGCCCCCTCGGATCAATTGCTCGGCGCGGGTGACATTTTGTCATTGGATTCCGGGGCAAACTATCACGGCTATATCGGCGATCTCTGCCGCATGGGTGTGCTTGGTCAACCGGATTCAGAGCTCGAGGAATTGCTGCACGAAGTTGAAACCATTCAGCAGGCCGCACGCAAGCCGATCCGCGGCGGCGCGCGCGGCGGCGACATCTACGCGGCGGCGGAGCAGACGATGCGCGGATCAAAGCAGCTGCCGCATTTTGATTTTCTGGCCCACGGAATGGGCCTTGTGAGTCACGAAGCCCCCCATCTTACCAGCAAGGGTCCGGTGCCCTATCCGGCCACCGATGCGGATCGTCCGCTTGAGAGCGGGATGGTAATCTCGATCGAGACCGCGATCCTGCATCCGAAGCGCGGCTTCATCAAACTCGAGGATACTGTTGCCGTCACCGACAGCGGGTGGGAAGGATTCGGCGATAGCGGCCGAAGCTGGAATGTAGCCGGAACCTAACAAGCTGCGCGAGATGACGAGATGAATGTCTAACGATGAGTGTGTGAACCAGGAACGATACAGCTAAAGAAAATCAGGCAGGTTTGACGATAGATCAAACCGCATATTTGGGGAGGAAGCGATGAAGAGATCTGCAATTGGAAATCCAACGCGACGCGACGT
>Ga0137361_10000674_pt1 | contig 19591 bp, 15 predicted proteins | sample Mad1_80_16metaG_FD_104923 | JGI IMG/M metagenome (GOLD analysis project Ga0137361, IMG submission 104923) | Vadose zone soil microbial communities from Angelo Coast Range Reserve, California, USA - Mad1_80_16 metaG | ecosystem: Environmental > Terrestrial > Soil > Vadose zone | place: USA... | reverse complement strand
GCATGAGCCGCGATGACCTGCTCCACGCCCGCCCGGCCCAGTTTCACCGGCACGCCGACGTAGAGCCCCCGGACACCGTACTGGCCGGTCAGGTAGGCGGCGCACGGAACGATCTTCTTCTTGTCTTTGAGGATCGCCTCGACCATCTCGACGGTGGCGGCGCCCGGCGCGTAGTACGCGCTCCCCGACTTGAGGAGGTTGACGATCTCGGCGCCGCCGCCGGCCGTCCGCCTGAGCAGCGCGTCGATCTTCTCTCGGGGCAAGAGTTCGGTGATGGGGATGCCCGCCACGGTCGAGTAGCGCGGCAGCGGCACCATCGTGTCGCCATGCCCGCCGAGGACGAACGCGGTGACGTTCTCGACTGACACCCCGAGCTCTTGGGCGATGAACGTCCGGAAGCGCGCCGAGTCGAGGAGGCCGGCCATGCCGATCACGCGCTCGGGGGGGAACCCGGACTTCTTCCAGGCGAGTTGGACCATCGCGTCCAGCGGGTTCGTGACCAGGATGAGGACGGCGTGCGGCGAGCGCTGGACGGTCTGCTCGACCACGCTGCCGACGATCTCGGCATTCTTGAACAGGAGGTCGTCGCGGGTCATCCCCGGCTTCCGCGCGAGCCCCGCCGTGATCACGACCAGGTCGGAGTCGGCGGTGCCGTCGTAGGCGTTGGTGCCGGTGAGGCGCGCGTCGTAGCCGTGGAGCGGGCCCGCCTGGGCGAGGTCGAGGGCCTTGCCCTGCGGCACGCCCTCGATGACGTCGACGAGGACAACGTCGCCGAGCTCGCGTTCGACCGCGTACTGCGCGACCGTGGCGCCCACGCTTCCGGCGCCGACCACCGTGATCTTCGGCCGGGCGGCCATCAGAGCGTCTCCATGTTCGCGACGATCGCGGTGCCGAACTCCGAGGTCTTGACCTCGCGCGCGCCCTCCATCAGCCGGGCGAGGTCGTAGGTCACGACCCTCTGGCCGATCGTCCGCTCGAGGCCCGCGACGATCCGGTCGGCGGCCTCGGTCCAGCCCATGTAGCGCAGCATCATCTCGCCGGACAGGATCACCGAGCCCGGGTTCACCTTGTCCTGACCGGCGTACTTCGGCGCGGTGCCGTGGGTGGCCTCGAAGAGGGCGTGGCCGCTCCCGTAGTTGATGTTAGCGCCGGGCGCGATCCCGATCCCCCCCACCTGGGCGGCGAGGGCGTCGGAGAGAAGATCGCCGGTCAAGTTGCAGCACGGCACGACGTCGAACTCGTCGGGGCGCGTGAGGATCTGCTGGAGAAAGGCGTCCGTGATCGCGTCCTTCACCAGGATCTTCCCGGCCGGCGGCTTGCCGCCGCACTCCTCCCACGCGACCAGCCGGTCGGAGAACTCGCGCTTGGCCAGCGCGTAGCCCCACTTCATGAACATGCCTTCCGTGTACTTCTGGATGTTGCCCTTGTGGACGAGCGTCACGTTGCGTCGGTTGGCCTCGATGGCGTAGCGGTACGCGGCGCGGATGAGCCGCTCGGAGCCCTCCTTCGAGACGGGCTTGATCCCAATCGAAGACGTCTCGGGGAACCGGATATTCCGGACGCCCATCTCCTGCCGGAGGAAGCGGACGACCTTCGTCGCCTCGGGCGTACCCTGCTCCCACTCGATCCCGGCGTAGATGTCCTCCGTGTTTTCGCGGAAGATCACCATGTCGACCTTCTCGGGGTGCTTGACCGGCGACGGCACGCCGGCGAAGTACCGAACGGGCCGGAGGCAGACGTAGAGGTCCAGCTCCTGGCGGAGGGTCACGTTGAGCGAGCGGAAGCCCTCGCCCACCGGGGTCGTCAGCGGTCCCTTGATCGCCACGAGGCACTCGCGGATCACGTCGAGTGTCTCCGGCGGCAGCAGATTCGGCGGACACTCGGCGCCGTAGACCCGCCGGGCCTTTTCACCCGCGTAGGTCTCCACCCACACGATCGTGCGCTTGCCGCGGTAGGTCTGGGCGACCGCGGCGTCCAGCACGCGGACGGCCGCGCGCCAGATGTCGGGGCCGGTGCCATCGCCCTCGATGAACGCGACGATGGGATGGTCCGGCACGACGAGCTTGCCGTGCTTGAGCGTGACCTTGTCGCCGGCCGGGACCTTCACCTTCCCTGGCATCTGAGCCCTTCCTCTGGCCGAATCATGGGTGGTCGCGGCGCCTATTTGACGGCGTTGAGCGCCGAACCGGCCTTGAACCATCCGAGCTGCTCCTCGGTGAGGCTGTGGCCAGCCCGGATCGACTCCGTGGCCCCGTCGGACCGCGTGATGACGACCGTGACGGGTGCCCCCGGCGTCAGGCGCCCGAGGCCGGTGACGCTCACCCGGTCGGTCTCGCCGAAGCGGTCGTAGTCGGCGGGATCGGCGAACGTCAGCGGCAGGATCCCCTGCTTTTTCAGATTCGTCTCGTGGATGCGCGCGAAGCTCCGCGCGATCACCGCCCGGCAGCCGAGATACCGCGGAGACATGGCCGCGTGCTCCCGGCTCGAGCCCTCGCCGTAGTTCTCGTCGCCGATCACCACCCAGCCGACGCCCCGGGCCTTGTAGTCACGGGCGATCGTGGCGAACGGCACGCCCCGCTCGCCCGTCAGCAGGTTGAGCCCCTTGCCCGTCTCGCCGGTGAAGGCGTTGACGGCACCGAGGAACATGTTGTCGCTGATGCGGTCGAGGTGGCCGCGGTAGAGGAGCCACCGGCCCGCGGGCGAGATGTGGTCGGTCGTCGTCTTGCCTTTGGTCTTGACCAGGATCGGCAGGCCGAGGAAGTCGTTGCCGTCCCAGGCGGGAAACGGCTGGAGGATCTGCAAACGCTCGCTCCCGGCCGGGATCTCGACCTGCACGCGATCGCCGTCCTCCGCCGGCGGCTCGTACCCTTCCGCCCCCCCCACGAAGCCGTCCCGCGGGAGCGCCTCCGCCTCGGGGGGCGCGAAGCGCACCGGGCGCCCGTCCGGGCCCGGGAGCGTGCCGTGGACGGGGTCGAAGTCGAGGGTGCCCGCGAACGCCAGCGCCGTGACGATCTCCGGGCTCGTCAGGAACGACAGCGTCGCCGCGCTCCCGTCGTTGCGGCCCGGGAAGTTCCGGTTGAAGGACGAGACGATCGTGTTCGCCTCCTCTCGTCCCACATCCGAGCGCTTCCACTGTCCGATGCACGGCCCGCAGGCGTTGGCCAGCACCGTCCCGCCCATCTTCTGGAACGTGTCGATGATGCCGTCGCGCTTGATCGTCTGATAGACGCGCTCGGAGCCCGGCGTGATCAGGAAGGGGATCTTCGCGCGGAGCCCCGCCGTCATGCCCTGCTGGGCGATGTGCGCCGCTCGGCGCATGTCCTCGTATGAGGAATTCGTGCAGGACCCGATGAGCGCGTTCTTGATCTGGAGCGGCCAGCCGTTCTGCCGCGCCTCCCCCGCGAGCCGTGAGATCGGCCGGTCGCGATCCGGAGAGTGCGGGCCGACCACGTGCGGCTCGAGTTGGTCGAGGTCGATCTCGACGATCTCGTCGTAGAAGCGCTTGGGGTCCTCGAGGACCGCGCGGTCCGCGACGAGGTGCTCGGCATGTTTGTCGGCCAGCGCCGCCACGTCGGCGCGGTCGGTGGCGCGCAGGTAGGTGGCCATGGGCCCGTCGTACGGGAAAACGGAGGTGGTGGCGCCCAGCTCCGCTCCCATGTTGCAGATCGTGCCCTTGCCGGTGGCGCTGATCGACTCGGCGCCGGGGCCGAAGTACTCGACGATCTTGTTGGTCCCGCCCTTCACGGTCAAGACGCCGCAGAGGTACGTGATGACGTCCTTGGGCGACGTCCAGCCGTGCAGCGTGCCGGTCAGGCGAACCCCGATCAGCTTCGGGTGCAGGACCTCCCACGGGAGCCCCGCCATCACCTCGCCCGCGTCCGCGCCGCCGACGCCGATCGCGAGCATGCCGAGGCCGCCCGCATTCGGTGTGTGCGAGTCGGTGCCAATCATGAGGCCGCCGGGAAACGCGTAGGTCTCGAGCACGACCTGGTGGATGATCCCGGAGCCCGGCCGCCAGAAGCCGATACCGTACTTGCGCGAGGCGGAGCGGAGGAAGTTATAGACCTCATTGTTCTCGGTAATCGCGCGCTTCATGTCCTCGGAGGCGCCGCTCTCGGCGCGGATCAGGTGGTCGCAGTGCACCGTCGACGGCACCGCGACCTTCTTCTTGCCCGATTGCATGAACTGCAGCAGCGCCATCTGCCCGGTCGCGTCCTGCATGGCCACGCGGTCCACGCGGAGCCGGAGCTGGGCGCGTCCCCGGTCCCACGCCTGGGTATCGAAGTCGAGGCTATGGACGACGAGGATCTTCTCGGCGAGGGTGAGCTCGCGCCCGAGCTTCCGCCGCGCCTGGGCGAGCCGATCCGGCATCGAGGCGTACAGGGCTTGAAGCTCGGGCGCCGCCATCCAGGCCTCCTTACACAGGTCGTCCCGACGCAAGGCAAAAATATCGCCCCCCATCTGGCGAGACAGGAGGCGAGCGAAACCAAATCACTCTACTCTCCGGCCGAGTTACGTGTCAATTCGACGCATCGACTCAGAACTTAGGTTACCGAAGGCGGGGCTATAGGTCAGAGGCGCGGTTCCCAACTCCACCCGAGGGGGCCCGTGACCCGAGCGGGCCTTCGAGCGTCGGCATCCGTCACGCGCCGGGGAGCAGCCCGGGGGAACCTGGTCCTCCTCCTGGCGGGGGGACCAGCGGCGCCGAGAGGCCAGCGCTCGACGATCCCACGGCCGTGTGCCTCCCGGCCCTTCCCCGAGCGATCAGGCGGGGACGACGCGACGCTGGCCGGGGGCGCCGCCACCCCGAGCCCTCTCCGCGGGCTCGGCCTCGACGCGCCGGCAGGCGCGGGGTGCCGGTCGGCGCCGGCGGTCTCCCCCCGACCGCCCGCCGGCGGGCATCAGTGCTTCTCGGCCTTTTCCTTTTCGGCCCGCGCGTCCTTGATGATCTTCTCGGCGAGGAACGCGGGCAGCTCCTCGTAGTGCGAGAATTCCATCGCGTACGCCCCGCGCCCGCCCGTCATCGAGCGGAGAGCCGGCTCGTAGTTCAGCATCTCCGCCATCGGCACCTGGGCGCGGACGGCCGCGGTCTCCCCGGCCGGCTCCATACCGACGATCCGACCGCGGCGGCCGTTGATGTCGCCGATCACGTCCCCGGCCTGCTCGGCGGGGCCGGTCACCTCCACGTTCATGATCGGCTCGAGCAGGATCGGATGCGCCTCCATGAAGCCTTTTTGGAGCGCCATCGAGCCGGCGATCTGGAAGGCCATGTCGGAGGAATCCACCTCGTGATAGGAGCCGTCGTAGAGGCTGACCTTGAGGTCGACGACGGGATACCCCGCCAGGATCCCCTTCTTCATGCAGTCGCGGACGCCCTTCTCGACGGAGGGGATGTAGTTGCGCGGCACGGCGCCGCCGAAGATGTCGTCGACGAACTCGAAGCCCGCCGAGCGCGACAGCGGCTCGACCCGGAGCCAGACGTCGCCGTACTGGCCGCGGCCGCCCGTCTGCTTCTTGTACTTCCCCTGCACCTCGGCCCGTCCCTTGACCGTCTCCTTGTAGGGCACGCGCGGCGGCAGCAGGTTGACGTCGACGTTGTACTTTCGCTTCATCCGCTCGACGGCGACCTCGACGTGCATCTGGCCCACACCGGCCACGATGAGCTGCTTCGTCTCAGGCTCGTAGCGCGAGTGCAGGGTCGGGTCTTCCTCCGCCATCCGATGCAGCGCGTTGCTGATCTTATCCTCGTCGCCGCGCGTCTTGGGCTGGATCGCGAACGACATCGACGGCTCGGGGAACTCGATCTTCGGGAGCGCGAACGGGTGCGCCTCGTCGCCGAGGGTGTCGCCGGTGAGCGTCTCCTTGAGCTTGGCCGCGACTCCGATCTCGCCGGGGCCGAGCGTCTCCACGTTCTTCTGGGTCTTGCCCTGCAGCCACGCGATGTGGCCGAGGCGCTCCCTGACGCCCCGCGTGACGTTCAAGAGCTGGGAGTCGGCGGTCAGGGTTCCCGCGCAGACGCGGAACAGCGAGAGCTTGCCGACGTGGGGATCGGACAGGGTCTTGAACACGAGCGCCGTCACCGGCGCCTTCGGGTCGGGCCCCCGCCGGGCGGCCTGCTTCGTCCGCAGGTCCGTCCCCTCCACCTCGCCACGGTCGAGCGGCGAGGGGAAGGACTCGACGATCAGGTCGAGCAGCCCCTGGGCGCCGATGGTCTTGGTGGCGGAGGCACAGAGGACCGGCACGAGCGTGCCCGCCATGATGCCGGCACGGAGGGCGCGGGCCAGCTCCGCCTCGCCGAGGGTGCCCTCCTCGAGATACTTGTTGAGCAGCTCGTCGTCAGTCTCGGCCACCGCCTCGATCAGCTTCTCCCGCGCCTCCCGGGCTTGGTCGGCGACCGCCGCGGGGACGTCCTTCATGCGCACGAGGTCGACGACACCGGTGAACCCCCCCTCGGCCCCGATCGGGATCTGCACCGGGACGAGCCGTCCCTTCAGCCGTTTGCCGAGGGACTCGAGCGTCCGGAAGAAGTCCGCGCGCTCGCGGTCGAGCCGGTTGACGACGACCGCGCGCGGCAGCTCGTACTCGGTTGCGAACTTCCACACTCGTTCGGTCTGCACCTGCACCCCGGCCACGGCGTCCACGACAACCACCGCGCCCTCGACCACCCGGAGCCCGGCGCGCGCCTCCGAGACGAAGTCGCCGTAGCCGGGCGTGTCGACCAGGTTGATCCTGTGTCCCTTGTAGTCACCGTAGGCCACGCTCAAGTTGAGGGAGATCTTCCGCTTGATCTCGTCGGGATCGAAATCGGCGGTCGTGGTGCCGTCGTCGACCCGGCCGAGCCGCGTCACCGCACCGACCGAGAAGAGCAACGCTTCGACGAGGGAGGTCTTGCCGACGCCGCCGTGGCCGACGAAGCCGACGTTGCGTATCCTGGCGCAATCGATGGCCATGCCCGCCTCCTGGACCGAAGGTGCGACCCATGCTATCACACGGCCGCGGACGGGGGCTACGGCCGGGGCGCTCCTGCGCTACTGCTTCTCCTGCTGTCGCTCCTGGAGGGCCCGGAGCAGGCGCTCGGCCTGCTCGATGTTCTTCCGAGCTTCGGCGTGAGTCGGGTCGTACTCGAGCACGGCCCGCCACTTTCCGATCGCGCCCTGCAGGTTCTCGTCCCGGTAGAGACGGATCCCTTCCTGGTAGAGGTCCTGGATCAGACGACCTCTGACCTGCTCCCGAAGGGCGGCCGAATCGAGGTACTTCGGGTCGAGCTTGGCGAGATCCGAGAGGACCCGGTAGGAGCCGACGTACCGCCCGGCATCGAGCTGCGACTTCCCGTAGCGGTAGAGGATCGTCTTCTTTAGCTCGACGCCCTCGGCGGATCCCGGGCTGTCGCCGAGTAGCTTGTCGACGTCGGAGAGGGCCACGTCGAACTCCTGCGTCTCGAGCGCCTCGCGTGCATCGGCCAGCAGCGGGTTCACCTCCACGGCCTCCCCGCCCGGCGCGGCCTCCCCGGCCCCCCCCGCGTCCTTGGGCGCCTCCGACCCCGCCGGCGGGGCCAGCAGCGGCACGCCGGGGAGCGCCGGAATCTTCAGCGCCGTTCCCGCCGCGAGCTTGGGAGTCTCCGGCAGCCGGTTGGCCGCCGCGAGCACCCCGCTGCGGGCCCGATCGCCGTAGTAGTGCTGGGCGATCGTCTCGAGGGTCTCTCCGGTCCGGACGATGTGGGTGATCGATCGAAACGCCCCCGCCTCGGTGCGCAGCGCGTCGAACGCCTCCCGGTTGGCGGGGTCGAGCGCGAGGACCGCGAGGAACTGCCGCCGGGCCTCGAACGGCGCCGCCCGCTTGAGCGCCTCCCGCCCCTGCCGCAACCGGTCGGCGACCGTCTGCTCGATCTGCGCCGCGAGCTTCGCCCGGCCCGCCTTGGCCGCGGGATCGTCGGGCTCGATGGTGAGCGCGACCTCCCACGCCTCGAGGGCGCCGCGGAGGTCCCCGCTTTGCTCGAGCACCGCCGCGCGATGCCGGTGCTGCGCGACCCGCGCCTCCAGGTGGGTCGGCGAGGGCTCGGGCGTGGGTGCGAGGGACGCGCAGGCGCCGAGAAGCACGGCAAGCCCCAGCGGCAGCCAGCGTCTCGCCCTCACCGGATCTCTTCCTCGTGGAAAACCGTGAGGTTGCGGGCGAAGTCCTCGAGGGTCATGTCCGAGTAGATCTGGCACCGGTCGAGCATGAGCGGATCGCCGAACGACGGGTTCGCCTCCCGATGCACGGAGAAGGCGGCGACGTACCCGGATTCCTTGACCTGCCCTACGAGCGCGCCGTCGTACGCCCCATAGGGATACGCCAGAATACGCGGGCTCAGCCCGAGCTGCCGCTGGAAGGTCGCGATCGGATCGCGCAGCTCAGCCTGCATGCGGCGCGCATATTGCTCGCCCGTCTCCGCGGGCGCTCGGCGCAGGTCCCCGTGGCTCTTCGAGTGCGCCTCGACCTCGAAGCCCTCGCCGGCCAGGCGCCGCAGGTCATCCCATCCGAGCGCATTCCGTCCGGTGCCCACGTAGTCCGTGTAGACGAAGAGGGTCGCCGTGAACCCCAGCTCCTTCAGGACCGGATAGGCGTACAGGAGAAACGACCTGTAGCCATCGTCGAAGCTCAGGACCACGCTCCGGCGGGGGAGTTGCCGGCCGAGCGCGGTAAACGCGATCAGGTCGGCCAGCCTCACCACGCGATACCCCTGGGTCTTCAGGTATCGCATCTGCTCCGCGAACGCGCCGGCGGCGATCACGAGCCGCCCGCGCGCCTGCGGCGCGAGCCCGTGATAGACGAGCACCGGCACGAGCTGATAGCCGGCGGGGAAGACGCCGCTCGCGTTCCAGTCGCGCTTCGGGATCACGACTTCCTGCCCGGGGGCGAGGTCTCGCGCGTTATTGTAGTCCTCGATCATCCACGCCTTGGCCGGGTCGCCCAGGAAGGTCGCCGCCAGGCTCTCCGGCGTGTCGCTCGGCTGGGCGACGACCACGACGAAGTCGCGTGACTCGAAGTTCCGGGGTCGAGACCCGGTGCGAAACACCGCCGGGAGCATGGAACACGCGCCCAGCACGATCAGGGCGCCGCCGGCGGCGAGGGCCCGCGCGAGAGTGCGTCGGTCCATCGACGCGGGCCCTCAGGCGGTGCTCATGCCGAGGACCTCGTACGCCTCGACGGCGTCGTCCTTGCCCTTCACCCGCACGGTTCCGAGCGACCGGACGGTGACGAGCCCGTTCGCGCTCTCGTACGTCCGCGAGCTGATCAGGATCTGCGTCGGCTTCGCCGCGGACTCGAGTCGGGCGGCGAGGTTCACGCTGTCGCCGATGACCGTGTACTCCATCCGCTCCTCGGTCCCGACCGTCCCCGCGACCGCCTCGCCCGTGCTGACCCCGATCCCCGCCGCGAGCGGTTGCTTGCCGTCGCGGAGCCGCCGGGCGCTCAGCTCCTTGATGCCCGCCTGCATGGCCAGGGCCGTCCGGATGGCGCGGATCGAGTGGTCCTCCTGGTGGACCGGCGCGCCGAAGACGGCCATGACGGCGTCGCCCAGGAACTTGTCGAGCGTTCCCTCGTGGCGGAAGGTGGCCTCGATCATGAGCTCGTAGAAGTCGTTCAGCAGGTGGACGACCTCCTCCGGCTTCAGGTTTTCGGCCAGCCGCGTGAAGCCGCGGAGGTCGCAGAAGAGGACCGTCACCTCGCGCCGCTCCCCGGTTAGCACCAATCGCTCCGGATCCCGCAGGAGCTCTTCGACGACCTCACGGGCCACGTACCGCGCGAACGCGTGCTTGATCATCTCCTTCTCGCGGAGGCTCTTGGCCATCTGGTTGAAGGCGTCGGTGAGCGCGCCGATCTCGTCCCCCGAGGTGACCGGCAACGAAACCTTGAAGTCCCCTGCCGCGATCGCGCGCGTCCCTTCGACGAGACGGAGAATCGGGCGGGCGAGGAGCGTCGCCAGGCCCAGGGCGCCACCGATGCCGAGTAGGACCATCGCCACGCTGATCAGGATCGTCCCGTTGCGCTCCCGCGCCATCGCCTCATCGATCGACTTCTGACTGAAGCCGAGGTAGAGGGCGCCCACGCGGACCCGGCTGAAGACCAGCGGCACCGCGAAATCGATGAGCCGCTCCAGATCGGCGTCGGTGTACGTCTGCACCATGAGCGTGTCGCCGAGGGGCGCCAGGTGGGCCGGCCGCACGAGCGCCTTCCCGCTCAGGCTCACGTCGGAGTGGACGAGGACCTTGCCGCGGTGGTCCGCGATGATCACGTAGGCCACCCCCGGCTCCTGCATCGCGTCCTTCACGAGCAGGTTTAGGGTCAACCCGTCGTTCGAGAGGAGCGGGTTTTTCGCGCTCGCGCCCAGCTGCTTGGCCAGCGTGAGACCCCGCTTGACGATCTCGGCGGTCACGTTCTTCTCGGCCTGCCGGAGCAGGAAGACGCTCAGCAGGATCACCGTGAGCGCCAGGAGGGAGGTGATGACCAGGCTCAGCTTGAGCTTCAGAGAGGGTCGGAGCCGGGGGTCGCTCATCGGTCTGCGTGGCTCACGTCGCGGCGGCGCGCGGGGACCCGGGCCCTGGCCGGGCAGGCTCGAATCCGAGCATACATCTAATGTGTCACGAGGCAGGGATTTGCCGTAAGCAATATCGCGCCGGTCGGGCGCGGCCTGGGGGAGCCGGCGAGGGGGCGGCGGGAGGAGGCGGAGGCCCGGACGGGGCCGCCGGGGACGCCCGCGTCAGCGCGACTGGCGGGCGACGGCCGTCCGCGGCGGGAGCTGCTTGCCGTTCTCCCGGGCGATCTGCTCGAGCTCGCCCGGCAGCCCGAAGCGGACGTCCTCCTCGACGACCTGGACCTCCCGCACGCTCACCGCGGCCGACTTACGGAGGGCCTCCATCGCCTCAGTGACGAGGACTTCGGGCGTCGAAGCGCCGGCGGTGATTCCGATCCGCCGGACGCCGTCGAGCCACTCCGGCTTGATGTCGCGCACGTCGTTGATCAGGTAGGCGCGGGTGCCGTTGCCTTGCGAGACCTCGACGAGGCGGTTGGCGTTCGAGCTGTTGGCGGCCCCGATCACGAGGACGACATCCACGTCTCCCGCCAGCGTCTTGACCGCCGCCTGCCGGTTCTGGGTCGCGTAGCAGATGTCGTCCTTGGCGGGACCGACGATCTTCGGGAACCGCTGGCGCAACGCCTCGATGCACTCTCGCGTGTCGTCCACGGACAGCGTCGTCTGCGTGAGGTAGGCGACCTTGTTCGGATCCGGCACCTCGAGGTCGCCCACCTGGTCGGGGCGCTCGATCAGAAGCATCTGGGACGGGGCCTCGCCCATGGTGCCGATCACCTCGTCGTGATCCTCGTGACCGACCAGGATGATCGTATAGCCTTCGCGGGCGTACCGGATCGCCTCGAGGTGCACCTTCGTGACCAAGGGGCAGGTCGCATCGATCACGCGGAGTCCGCGGCGCCTGGCCTCCTCACGCACCTCGGGCGAGATGCCGTGGGCGCTGAAGATGACGGTCGCGTCGTCGGGCACCTCGTTGAGCTCGTCGACGAAGATCGCGCCCTTCTGCCGGAGCTCGTCGACCACGTGCCGGTTGTGCACGATCTCCTTGCGCACGTAGACCGGCGGCGGGCAGACGGCGAGCGCGAGCTCTACGATGTCGATGGCCCGTTCCACTCCCGCGCAGAAGCCGCGGGGTCCCGCCAGCACGATTTCCGCCAGCTTGGTCGTCATGAGGGATCAGCCTCCGCGAGTATAGCAGAGGTCACGGCTCGATCAGGATCTTCAGCGCCTCGCCGCGCGCCATCAGCTCGAGCGCTTCGCGCACATCGGCAAGCCCCATGCGGTGCGTGAGGAGCGGATCGGGGACGACCATCTCGGACTCGAGCAGCTCGACCGCGCGCCGGATGAGCTCGGGCGTGTGGTGGAAGGCGCCGACCAGCGTCAGCTCCTCGTAGTGTGCCCGACGCGTATCGAGCCGCACCGTCGTGCCAGGCGCGCAGCCGCCGAAGAGCACGACGGTGCCCCCCCGTCCGACGGACGCGATCGCCTGCTCCCAGGCCTCCGGCCGGCCCGTCGCGTCCACCGTGACGTCGGCGCCGCGGCCGCCGGTCAGCCGCCGCACCTCGTCGGCGGGGTCGGCGACCCGCGCGGTGTCGATCGCGTCGCCGAGGTCGAGCTGGCGCACGCGATCGAGCCGCCACCCGCGCTTGCCCACGAGGACGACGCGCGCCTTCCGCGCCACCGCCACCATCGCGAGCAGGCAGCCGAGGGGTCCGTGACCGAAGATCGCAACCGTCTGCCCGGCCTCGAGCCGGCCGCGCTCCAGGCCGAGCAGCGCACAGGCCAGGGGCTCGGCGAAGGCCGCCCGCGCGGCGGGCGTCCCCGCCGCCAAGCGGACGACATTCCGCTCGACGAGCCGGGGCGGCAGCGCGATGTACTCGCCGTACGCCCCGTTGACGAAGAGGAGGTCCTCGCAGAGGTTCGGTCTCCCCGCCCGACACAGCGGGCACTGCCCGCAGGGGGCGGAGTTGGCGGCGACGACCCGGTCGCCCTCGCGGAAGCCGCGCGTCCCCGGGCCCACCGCGACGACCGTCCCCGCCAGCTCGTGACCGAACACCGTCGGCACGTGCGGGATCATCACGGGGTGGCCGCGCCGGAGGGTCTTCACGTCCGTGCCGCACGTCAGCGCCGCCTCGATGCGGAGCACGAGGCCGCCGAGCGCGGGCGTCGGCGTCGGTATGTCCTCGCACCGCAGGTCGTCCGGCCCGTAGAAGACGACGGCTCTCATAGAACGCTCCCGGCGCGGAAACCAAATGCGTCAGCACGGGGAGGAGCGCCGATCACTGTAGACTCTCCGCAGTTGGAGCTGAACACGCGCTCCGCGAGCCGCCCTGGCGAGAACCAAGCCATGGGCTGGCTCAGACAGCCGTCGAAACGACGGTGGTGGTGGACGGGGAGGCTTCCGCGCAGCCAGGCGGGCCGACGAACCGTCAACCTGGAACCGCACGGCCAAGCTCCTGGGCTGAATTGCACTGGGTCTTTTCTCCTTGAAGAGCCCTGGACTTCAGTCCGGGCGATGTTTACACGGTCTCGGCCCGGGGGGGGTCCCCGCGGCCGCGCCGGAGCGCCCACGCCGGCGGCGCCGCACGCGCGGCTCCGACCACCGCTGGCACACAGGCCGATGTGGGGTCTGTCATGCGCCGTCCGGAACCACGAAGACCTTCAGGGCCTCGCGTCGAAGCATCAGCTCGACCCCGCGGGCGACCTCCGAGAGCGGGAGCCGGTGCGTGATCAGCGGCTCGACCACCACCTCACCCCCCGTCACGAGCGCGTGCGCCTCAGCTAGGTCCGCCGGCGACGACGAGTAGGTGGCGGTGAGCGTCAGCTCGCGGTGGTACAGGGTCTCGAGCGGCAGCGGCAGCTCCGCACCGGCCCCGCCGGCGAAGGAGTGGATCATCCCGCCGTCACGGACGAGCGCCGCCGCCCACGGCAGCACGGTCGCGCCGCCCGCCGTGAGCAGGACCAGGTCGGCGCCGCGCCCGTCACTCTGCTCGTCGACCCACCGCGCGACGGCCTCCCCCGGGCCGAACGCCTCGCCCCCGAGCCGCTTGGCGAGGTCGACACGCTCGGCGAGCCCGTCGGTGCCGACGACCCGGGCCCCCGCCCGGCGCAGGAGCTGCACGAACAGGCACCCGATCGAGCCTAGCCCGATCACGACCGCCGTGTCACCGGGCTCGACACGGGCGCGCCCGAGCGCCCGCAGACAGCACCCGAGCGGCTCCACGAACGAGGCGGCCTCGTCGCTCACGTGCGCCGGCACCTTGAAGGTGGCGTAGGCCACGTTCGGGGCGGGGACCCGGATCAACTCGGCAAGCCCGCCGGGATCGAGGTTCGAGCCCTTGAAGGCGCGGCACATCGAGGGGCTCCCCCGGCGGCAATAGTGACAGGCGAAGCACGGCACGTGGTGGGCCACGACGACGCGGTCCCCCACGGCGAACCGCTCGACACCGGCGCCGACCTGCGCGACCTCACCCACGACCTCGTGGCCGAACACGGCGGGTGCCGGGTGGTCCACGAGGATCTTGGCGATATCCGACCCGCAGAGGCCACAGCCACGGAGCCGCAGCAGGAGCTCGCCCGCGCCGATCTCGGGAGCGGGCCACTCCCCGGTCGCCACGCTGTGGCGTCCCTGGTAGACGGCCGCCCTCACGCCGCGACCCCGATCCGCGTCTCAGCCCACGTCCGGAGCGCGATCACGAGCTTGCGCGTCGCCGGCAGCGACACACGCTGGCCGAAAACGCGGAACCGTCGCGCCTCCAGCTCGCCCAGGAGCGCGAGATAGGTCCGGCCCATGATCTGGGCGGCAACCAGCCGGCGGGCGTCCCCGGCCGGGAGCGCGAGGCGGGCCGCGTCGTAGAAGTGCCGGGCCCGGCGCCCCTGATGCTCCATGAGCTGGACAAACGCCGGAGTGTAGCGGCCGGCGCGGAGGTCGTCGACGGTCAGCCCGAACCGCCGAAGCTCCTCCTGGGGGACGTAGACCCGCCCTGCCTGAGCGTCGACCTCGACGTCGCGCATGATGTTGGTGAGCTGCAGGGCCACGCCCAGGTTCACCGCGTAGTCCCGCGCGCGCGGCTCCGAGTAGCCAAAGATCTCGATGCAGCACAGGCCGACCGCCGACGCCACGCGGTAGCAGTATGGGTAGAGCTCGTCGAAGGTCTCGTAGGTCGAGCGGTCCAGGTCCATCTCCACGCCGTCGACGATCGCGTCCAGGGCGGCGCGCGGGATCGGGTAGGCGCGGACCGCCTCCGCCAGTCGCCGGGCGACGGGCGCGCGGGGACCGGCCGGATCGAAGCATCGCGCCACCTCGGCCCGCCACTCGCGGAGATCGGCGCGCTGGCGCGCGGGGTCTCCGCCCAGGTCGGCCACGTCGTCGACGATGCGGCAGAAGGCGTACACGGCGTAGAGCGCGGCCCGCTGCGGCCGCGGCAGGAACAGGAAGGCGTAGTAGAAGTTCGACCGACTCTGCCGCGTGAGCCGCGAGACGAGCTGCGTGCTGTTCACTGCCGGCCTCGGACGCTGGTCATGCGCTGGACGCGACCGGTCGCTCCGGAATTATGGCATAGCCGCGGACCGTGAACCACTCCACCGCCTCGCGCAGGGCGGTCTCGACCGACGTCTGGGGAAGCCCGAGCTCCCGCACGGCCTTGGCCGGGCTGAAGTACATGCGCTTTCTCGCCATCCGGACGGCCGTCAACGACGCCCGGGGCGGCCGTCCGCTGAGCCGCGCCGCGGCCTCCATGCCGAGCGCGCCACACCAGGCGAGCGCGTAGGGAAGCCTGAGCCGGGGCGCCGGGCGCCCGGTCAGCCGGGCCAGCATCCCAAAGATCTCCGCGAGGGAGAGGTCCTGGTTGCCGAGAATGTACTTTTCGCCCACGCGGCCCCGCTCCGCCGCCAGCAGATGGCCCCGGGCGACGTCGCGCACGTGGACGAGGTTGAGCCCGGTGTCGAGCGTCGCGAACATCCTGCCGCACAGGAAGTCGACGACCAGCTGGCCGGTCGGTGTCGGCTTGGCGTCCCACGGCCCGACGGGAGCAGACGGATTCACGATGACGGTCGGCAGGCCCCGGCTCGCCCACTCGACGGCAATCTGCTCGGCGAGGAACTTCGATCGCTTGTAGGGCCCGATCATGTCAGCGAGCGTGACCGGCGTCGTCTCGGTGCCGGGGCGGCCGTCCTTGGGGAGGCCGAGCGCGCCGACGGTGGAGGTATAGACGACCCGCTCAGTGCCGGCCCGGGCGCACGCGGAGAAGACGGCACGGGTGCCGTCGACGTTCGTCCGGTAGAGCTCGCGCTGCTCGCGTGCCCAGAGCCGGTAGTCGGCGGCGACGTGGTAGACGTGCCGGACACCCTTGACCCCGCGCGCGAGCGACGCGGGGTCGAGCAGATCGCCCTCGCAGACCTCGAGGGGGAGCCCCTCGATCGCGCGCCGGTCGCTCGTCGGCCGCACGAGCACGCGCACGCTCCGACCGTCGCGCAGCAGCTCGCGGACAACGTTGGCGCCGACGAACCCGGTGGCGCCGGTGACGAGCGCGTCCGGCATTAGCCGGTCTCGCCGAGCTCCCGGATGACGACCGCCACCACCGTGAGGGCGAGGAGGATCCCCCGCCGGAGAGCCCACGCCTGGCCGAGGAGCGCCGGCCGGCGAAGGACGAGGGCGGCGGCGCGGGCCGGTCGTGTCTGCCCTGCGGCGTCGACGAGCCGCGCCAGCCCGGGCGGAAGCGACTGGTCGGCGGTATCGGACACACCCCGCACCACGATCGCGGCCAACCCGCGCTCGCGCGCCGCCGCGAGGATGACCGCCGACTCCATGTCGACCGCGATCGCGCCGGTGCGGTGCGCCAGAGCGGCCTTCGCCGTGGGGGTGTCGACGACCTCCTCGACCGTGGCCAGCGGCCCCGTGGCGGGGGCGAGGCCCGCCCGCGCGGCGGCGGCGAGGGCGCGGGTGTGAGCGCCCCGGTCCACGGCCAGCGGGGGCCCGGCGGGGGGAAGCACGAGTTCGGGCAGCACGAGAGCCCCCGTCCGCGCCAGCGCGGGCGAGAGCGCTCCGCAGCTGCCCGCCGAGATCAGCAGGTCGGGGGGGTCGCCGGCGCCGAGCCCCCGCGCGGCGAGGCCGGCCGCCCGCAGACCGACGACCTGGACCTCGAGCCCGTCGGCGCCGAAGCGCGACCAGGGGCTCGCCGCGAGACGACGAAGCCCAAGGTTGCGGGCCAGCCCGCGCGCCTCGAGCTCTGCCGCCACGAGGACGAGGAAGCCGCTCACCCTTCCCCGCTGCCTCGCTCGTCCCGTCCGACCCCGCCTGTCTCCTTGCGCGCGCGCCAGAGCGCGTACGAGTTCCCCGCCGCCGGATCGCGGCCGGTGAATCTGATCGTCCGGATTCGGGAGTATGGGATCGCGCGGGGCCCGGCGCCGTCCGCGTCGAACATCTGGATGAACGGTTCCCCGGCGTCGGCGTTGCGGTTGAAGACGTAGCCGGGGAGCTCGGTGCCGTCCGTCAGCACGACGGTCGTATTCCCGCGATAATCGAAGGCGAGGTCGATGATGCGCTCGAGCCGCAGATCCGGGCCCGGCTCCGGGGCCCAGCCCTCGACCGTCGCGTCCGGCTCGGTCATCAGAGCCGGCCGGTGAGCGTGACCGCAACCGTCTCGACGAAGCCCCGCCAGCTGCCGAAGGTCTCGTTCACCGCGGTGGCCTCGAAGCCGCAGTGCACCATGCAGTCCCGGCACTTGGCGTTGCCGCTCTTCCTTCCGTAGCGCTCCCAGCGCGTGTTCTCCATGAGGTCCTGGAAACTCTCGGCGTACCCCTCCTGGAGCAGGTAGCAGGGACGCTGCCACCCGAACAGGTTGAAGGTCGGGTTCCCCCAGGGCGTGCACTCGTAGTCGTGCTTGCCCATCAGGAACCGCAGGAAGAGCGGCGACTGGTTGAAGCGCCAGCGCCACTTCGGCTTCGAGAGCATCCGCGCGAAGAGTTCGTTCGTGCGGGTCTTCCGCAGGAAGTGCTCCTGGTCGGGCGCCTTCGAGTAACTGTAGCCCGGCGAGAGCATCATGCCCTCGACGCCGAGATCCATCATCTCGTCGAAGAACTCGCGCATCCGGAGCGGCGAGGCCCCCTCGAACAGCGTGGTGTTGGTCGTGACGCGGAAACCACGCCGGAGCGCCTCCCGGATCCCCTCCACCGCCCGGTCATAGACCCCCTCGCGGCACACCGACTCGTCGTGCTCCGCGCGCCGCCCGTCCAGGTGCACGCTGAAGCTCAGGTACCGAGACGGCGTGAAGAGCCCCGCCTCGAGCTTCTCCTTGAGCTGGATCGCGTTCGTGCAGAGGTAGACGTACTTCCCGCGTCGGACCAGCTCTTCGACGAGCCGGCCGATCTCCGGGTACATGAGCGGCTCCCCGCCCGGGATGCTCACGATCGGCGCGCCGCACTCCTCCACCGCCCGCAGACACTGCTCGACGCTGAGCTGCTTTCGCAGGATCTGGGCGGGGTACTGGATCTTCCCGCAGCCCGCGCACGCGAGGTTGCACCGAAACAGGGGCTCGAGCATCAAGACGAGCGGGTAGCGCCGGCGGCCTCGGAGCTTCTGCCGGAGCACGTACGCCGCCACCGTCCAGATCTGCGCGGCCGGAACGCTCATCGCGGATCGGTCCCCCTGTCCGGATCATTCAAAAGGCGGGCCGGGCGCCCGGTCCGACGGCCGCGACCCGGCGCTCGCCCCGGCCAGCATAACAGGACCACACGGCCAGGAAGAGAGAAAGGTGCAGGAGGACGCCGAGCCCGAACAAGACGCGCTCTCCGATCCACCACGCGAGGGCCAGGTTGAACGCGAGGACGCCGTAGTAGAGGACCACCCCGCCGCGAGCCGAGCGCGTGTCCCCGTCCCCGCCCCCGGCCACGCCCACAAAGGCCCCGATCGCGAGCCCGCCCACCAGGACCCAGCCCGCGAAGTTCGACAAGGGCACCCCGAACAGCACGCCCCCGTCCGGATAGTAGAAGACCCGTCCGAGGAACCACCGGTTGCCGCGCACCGCCAGAGGGTCGATCACCACGTCGAGCAGCATCATGAACACGGCGCTCGCGGCCACGACGGGCAGGCCGCGGGCGTGCCCGAGCATGAGCCGCGCCAGGCAGTAGGACGCGTAGGCCAAGAATACGAAGGAGACCGGGTCGAAGACCGGCACATTCGAGAGGTAGAGCTCCCGGGAGCGCGTCACGCCCGTGTAGTAGTAGAGCCCGAACGGGAAGCCCACGCGGGTGGACACAAACTCCGCCGTCCAGGCGACACCGAGGGTCGACGCGGTAAAGGCGACCGTGCGGCGCCGACCCAGGTCGTGGAGCGCCAGCACGACGAACGCGGCCATGAACGCAAACACGTACGGCCGCAGCGTGAGCGTGTCTATCAACAAGTCCATGCGAGCCGGCGCCGTCACGATACCCCGAGAGTCAACTTCTCGCAAGCTGACGGGGTGTGTTAGCATCCGAACCCGTGACACGCCTCGACCCGGCGATTTCGCGCGCCCAGGCGTCTCTCCTCGGTCGACAGGCCCCCGACGGGCAGTGGGTCGGCGAGCTGGAAGCCGACGCCACCATCACGTCGGAGTTCTTGCTGCTCTGCCATCTCCTCGACCGGGTCAACGCCGAGCGCGAGCGCAAGGCCGTCGCCTACCTGCGCGAGCGGCAACTCCCGAACGGCGGCTGGAGCCTCTTCGAGGCCGGGCCCGCCGATCTCTCCGCCACGATCAAGGCCTACTTCGCGATGAAGATGGCGGGGGTCCCGCCCGACGACCCTGACCTGGTCCGCGCCCGCGCGGTCGTCCGCGCGATGGGAGGTCCCTGCCGCGCCAACGTCTTTACGAAGATCCTGCTGGCCCTCTTCGGCGAGTACGACTGGAACGGCGTGCCGGCGATGCCGGTCGAGATCATGCTCTTGCCTCGCCGCTTCTACTTCAACCTCTACGAGGTCTCGTACTGGTCGCGCGCCGTCATCGTACCGCTCCTGATCCTGATGGACCGGAAGCCGGTCAAATGGCT
>Ga0137361_10000673_pt1 | contig 19591 bp, 17 predicted proteins | sample Mad1_80_16metaG_FD_104923 | JGI IMG/M metagenome (GOLD analysis project Ga0137361, IMG submission 104923) | Vadose zone soil microbial communities from Angelo Coast Range Reserve, California, USA - Mad1_80_16 metaG | ecosystem: Environmental > Terrestrial > Soil > Vadose zone | place: USA... | reverse complement strand
GTTGGACAAACCGGAGCGGCGGGTCGCGGCGGTACACGCGGACTATGTCGGATTTTCTATTCCCAATGAGTTTGTGGTCGGGTACGGGCTGGATTACGCCGAGCGTTATAGGAATTTGCCCTACGTAGGCGTGCTGCTGCTTGGCCCGGGTTTGAAAAAAAAACCGGCGGAAGATTAGGGTAGGCGCCGGGCAGGTCCTACAGGCGCCTGCTATAATAATCTGGCTTCATGAATCACACGGATGAACATACGACAGCAACCGCGTTGAGCGGCGGAGCGGAGATCTCCGCCGAGGTCCTTTCCACGCTGGCAGAAATCGGCGAGGAAGCGAACAGCTCGCTGGATCTGGACGAGGTCCTGGCGCGATCGGCGGCTTTGATCAAACGGCACATTGACTATGAAATTTTTGGCGTGCTGATGATCGAAGGTGACGGAAGTTACCTCCGGCACCGATTTTCCATCGGCTATCCTCGCGAGCTGGCCGACAATTTGCGGATTCCCATGGGGCAGGGGATTACCGGGACGGCGGCGGCCACGGGCCACTCCGTGCGAGTCAGCGATACTTCCAAGGATGCGCGGTATATCAATGCGATTGACAGCGTACAGTCTGAACTGGCCGTGCCGCTGATGCTGCAGGGAAAGTGTGTCGGCGTGCTGGATATTCAGAGCCGGCACCTCGATTACTTTACGAGGGACCAGCAGAATATTTTAACGCTGCTGGCCAGCCGGCTGGCGGTAGCGATTGAGAACGCGCGGCTGTTTCAGAAAGTGCGGGCACAGGCGGATACGCTTTTGTTGTTGAGCGAAGTGGGGCGCGAGACCGGCGCGATTCTGGAGGTCGAAGAACTGCTGCGCCGCGCGGCCGAACAAACCAAGCGAGTGATTGATTATCAAATTCTGAGCATCATGCTGTATGACGAAGAGCAAAAGATCTTTCGCCACCGGGTGGACGTGAAGCATGGGCGTCACGTGCAGGGAAAGCTGAGAGCGACCCCGAGCGAGGGGATCGTTGGCGCGGCGGCAACGCTGAAGGAGCCCGTTCTTGTGCCGGACGTGACGGTGGATCCGCGGTACGTGCTGGTGAATCCCGAGACGCGTTCGGAATTGGCGATTCCGATGCTGCACAAAGGGAAAGTGATTGGCGTGCTGGATTTGGAGAGCCCGCAACCGAATTATTTTACCGAGGATCACGTGCAGACGCTTTCGATTCTGGCGGCGAACCTGGCAGTTTCGCTGGAGAATGCGCGGCTGTACGAACAATTGGCGCGGGACGAGGCGAGGCTGGAGCGGGATTTGCAGGCGGCGAAGAGAATTCAAGGCGCGCTGCTGCGACCGGTTCCGACGGAAGATTATGGATTGGAGATGGCGGCGCGGTACCTTTCGGCGCGGGAAGTGTGCGGGGACCTTTACGAGTTTTTGCGCTATGGCCCACAGCAACTGGGGATTGCATTGGGAGACGTGAGCGGTAAAGGAACGGCGGCGGCGCTCTATGGAGCGGTGGCGATCGGAATTATGCGGAGCTTGGCGCCACAAAAATTGCAACCGGCGGAAATGCTGAAGCAAATGAACCAATTGGTGGGCGAGCGGCGCATCGAGGGGCGGTTCATGACGGCGTGCTTTGCCACGTGGCAAAAAGGGCGGCAGAAACTGCGAGTGGCAAACGCCGGGCAATCGCAGCCGCTGCTCTACAAAGATGGCCGGTGCGGAAAGCTTGAGCTGACGGGATTTCCGATGGGCATTTTTGAAGATGTGAACTATGACGAATGGGGAGTTACGCTCGAAGCGGGAAACATTCTTGTATTTCACTCAGACGGAATCGCGGAGACCATGAACAGCGAAAACCAGTTCTTCGGCGCGACACGGATTATGAAGCTGATCGAACAGCACCATGAAGCGTCCGCGCCGGAAATCGCGGATGTGATCCTGCGCGAAGTGGATTGGTTCACGCAGGGCGCTCCGCTTGCGGATGACCGGACATTAGTGGTCGCAAAAGTGCGATGAGCCAGTCGAACGATTCGACTTCACGCAAAACTAAATACGTGGATCCGGCTACTTTCACGCCGCATTTTGCTTGGGTGAAGAGCGGGGCGCGGAACACGAGCGTCGAAGAAGTGGTGTGTGAGAAGGCGCCACTGGAATCCGTTGCGCAGAAGTTTGGCACGCCCACGTATGTTTATAGCCGCGCCGCGATCGATGATGCTTACATGGAATTGCACAAGGGCCTTGGCGCGCTGCCGCATACTTTGTGCTTTGCGGTGAAGTCCAACGGAAATCTGTCCATCCTGAAACATCTGGCCGAGATGGGAAGCGGATTTGACATCGTGTCCGGCGGAGAGCTGCACCACTTGCAGCGCATCGGCGTGCGCGGAGATCGCATCGTTTTCTCTGGAGTGGGCAAGGACCGGCATGAAATTCGTGAGGCGCTGAACTATCGAGTGCGTGGGCGAAGTGGACGCGCGGGCATTTTATTGTTCAATGCTGAATCTGATGCCGAGCTGGAGATTTTAATCGAGGAGGCGGCGCGACTTGCGGGACGGGGAGGCAAGCCACCCGCGGCGGCGATTCGTGTGAATCCCGATGTGCAAGCCGGGGGGCATCCGCACATCGCAACCGGGCGACACGAACATAAATTTGGGCTGGATTGGTCGGAGGCAAAACGGCTTTACCTGGCGCATCAGGATTCGAAATGGATTCGCTGGCAGGGAATCAGCGCGCATATCGGCTCGCAGATTACGACGCTGGCTCCATTCCGGAGGGCACTGCAGCGGCTGGCGGGATTTGTTGGAGAGCTGCGACACGCGCGAATCGATTTGCGCTACCTGGATGTGGGAGGCGGGTTGGGAGTGCGCTACTCCGATCAGGAGCCACCATCGCGAAGGGAGTACGCGCGGCTGGTTTCACAGATGGTACGAAAGCTTGGCGTGCACCTTTTGTTGGAGCCAGGGCGGTCGATCATCGCCCCGGCAGGTATTCTTTTGACGCGCGTCGTGTACACGAAAACGAATCGAGGCAAGACGTTTGTGGTGGTGGACTCGGCGATGAACGACTTGATGCGGCCGGCGCTCTACGGAGCGATTCATCCGATTACGAAAATTACGCGGAAGGGGAAGGAAGATGATGCGCGTCGCAAGCGAGTGGATATTGTTGGGCCCGTTTGCGAAACGGGCGATTGTTTTTTGCGGGATTGGCCACTCGGGGAAGTGAAGGCGGGCGATCTGCTGGCGATTTGGGCTGCGGGGGCGTATGGAATGTCGCAGGCGTCGAATTACAATGCGCGGCGCCGTCCCGCAGAAGTCTTGGTGGAGGGCAAACGGTTTCGGCTGATTCGGCGGCGCGAGACTCTCAACGATCTATTGCGTACTGACGTACTTGGGTAGTTTTCTCCGGCTTCTTGGCTACGCTTCGCCCCATTTCAGCTTGTTGCGCAGAATCTCGAAATACGATTTCTTTGCCGGCTGAATGAGCTTCAGCACTTCTTTCGCGCGGGTTACGCGGACAAGATCGGTGGGCTGCAATGGGATGCCGCGCTGCCCGTCGAGGGTCAGAAAAACGGACTCGGTGTCCCCAGAGAGCTTCAGCACAACGCAGGAGGAGTCGCGGATTACCAAGGGGCGGTCACTCAGAGTGTGCGGACAGATGGGTGTGATTACAAAGGATTCCACGGCAGGATGCACGATGGGTCCACCGGCGGAAAGGGAATAGGCGGTCGAGCCGGTTGGGCTCGCTACGATCAAGCCGTCGGCGCGATAGCGGCAGACAAATTCGCCGTCAACAGCAAGCTGAAGCTCGATCATGCGGGCGAGGGCGCCTTTGTTGATCACTACCTCGTTTAACACGCGCTGATTATCGATCACTTTGCCAGCGCGCTCGAGCTCCACGCCGATCATGACGCGTTCGCTGAGAGAAAAGCGGCCCTCCAGCGTATCCTCGAGGGCGGGGTGCAGCTCTTCCAGCGTGAAGCTGGTAAGGAAGCCCAGGCTGCCCATATTGATGGGAAGGATCGGAATGCCACGAGGGGCGGCGAGATGGGCGGCGGCGAGCATGGTGCCGTCGCCGCCGAGTACGAGGAGAAGTTGAGACGCGTCCGCCACACGCTGGCGGGGCTGACCTTTCGAACCCTCCGGCAGAGAATTAGCGGTTTCTTCATCGATGAAAGTTTGTATGCCGCGCGCAGCGAGCCATTTCAACAACGGCGGAACAACAACGACAAGATTCGAACGGCGAGGACGAGAAATGATGCCAATGGTTTGAAAGGATTGTCCAGAGCGCATGTGTGTAGGCGATTCTACTCCAGGGACTTTTTGCGTGCGTGGAGAAAGTACTCCTGATTACCTTCGGCGCCCAGGAGGCGGCTGGGGCGAACTCCGAGGCAGTCGAGACCAATCGATTCAACATATTTGCGCACAGACAGAATGGCTTGATCGTGAAGCTTCCCGTCCTCCACGATTCCGCCGCGGGCAATCTCTTCGCGGCGCAATTCGAATTGAGGCTTGATGAGGATCAAAAAAATGACCTGGGGCCTTGTCACCGCAACCGCGGGCGCAATTACCTTGCGAACCGAGATGAAAGAGACATCTATCACAACGAGGTCGACGCTTTCGGGCAGATCTGCGGCCCGAAGTTCGCGGGCGTTCCGCTCGATGGGAATGACGCGAGGATTTTGCCGCAGCTTCCAGTCAAGCTGTTCCACGTTTACGTCCACTGAGTAGACGCGCTCCGCGCCGTGCTGGAGCAGGCAATCGGTGAAGCCTCCGTTCGAAGAGCCGATGTCCAGGCAAACAGAGCCGGTTGGGTCAATCGCAAAGTCTTTGAGCGCGCCTTCCAGCTTTAGTCCGCCACGGCTGACGAACTTCTGCGCACGGCTAATGATTTCGATGCGCGCGTCTTGGGCGATAGCTATACCAGCCTTCTCCGCTCGCCGGCCGTCCACGAGAACTTCCCCGGCGAGAATCATGGCTATGGCTTTCTGAGGCGAGCCGGCGCAGCCGCGTTCGACGAGAAGAAGATCGAGCCGTTTGCGAGCTACTTTTGGTTTCATGAGATGGTCGACAATTAGGCGCGGCGAAGCACAAGGAATTCGGCAATCTCGCGGAGGCGCGCGGCGCGATCCGCGTAGGGAGCGAGTTCGGCGATGGCCCTGGTCGCGAGGTCATTGGCGATCTGATGAGACCGCTCCAAGCCGTAAACTGCGGGATAGGTTGCCTTTTGTTGCGCCATGTCTTTGCCTGCAGTTTTCCCCAGAGCAGCTGAGGATTCCTCGACGTCAAGAATGTCATCCGTGACCTGGAAAGCCCACCCAATGGTTTCGCCAAAACGTCGCAGGCGCGCTACATCGTCGGAGCCTGCCCCAGCGCACAGGGCACCAGCGGTAATGGAGGCGCGGATGAGCGCAGCGGTTTTCGAGCGATGTATGTACTCGAGCATCTGCGGATCGACGGGCTTTCCTTCGGCTTCGACGTCCGCGACCTGGCCGCCGACCATTCCATTGATCGTGCCAGCGGCAGACGCAACTTCTGTGAGGATAGCGGCGCGGCGCTCCGCCGCGGCTGGCGTCGCACCGATGGTTTCGAAAGCGAGCGTCAAGAGAGCGTCGCCGGCGAGAATGGCGATGGCTTCGCCGAATTTTTTGTGGCACGTGGGCTTGCCGCGGCGAAGGTCATCGTTGTCCAGCGCCGGCAAGTCATCGTGAATCAAAGAGTAGGTGTGGATGAATTCGATGGCGCAGGCGGGATGAAGCGCGGGCGTAACATCGCTGGCGAAAACGCGCGCCGTCTCCAGACACAGGATGGGGCGAATTCGCTTTCCACCAGCGAAGACGCTGTAACGCATCGCCGTATGAATGGAAGAGGGTTGCGCCGTTGCCAACGGAAGGAGGCGCTCCAGAGCGGCATCGACGGTGAGGCGGTCCTCTTCGAAGAATGGGGGAAGTTTCATCGCTAAAGGGAATTGGCGGGCAGCGGGCGGTGGGAGCTCGTCACGATTCACTCTCCCGCTCGGGATCGAAGGGCTCGGCCACCAGCCTGCCATCCGCTTTCTTCAGGAGGATTTCGACTCGACCCTCGGCTTCCTCCAGTTGCTTCTGGCACTCGCGGGAGAGCGCTACGCCCTCTTCGAACAGCTTCATCGCATCGTCCAGGGAGAGCTGCGGACTTTCCAGGCGGCGGACGACTTCCTCGAGGCGGGCGAGCGAGCGTTCAAAATCGGGCTTTTTCGAGGGTTCAGGTTTTTTGGGAGCAGGTAAATTCACGCGATCGGCCCGTATCCTTTAGAGAGTAGAGACGCTTATTCCTGGCAACGCCCGCAGTAGTAAGTTGACCGGCCGCCCTGCGCCCTGCGCCGAATCGGTTCGCCACAGCGGCGGCAAGGTTTCCCTTCGCGGCCGTACACGCGAAGAATACTCTCCAATCCCTGGAACCACCACTCCGGATCGCGGAAATTGGGCGCCGGATGCAAGCAACATTCTAAGGCACGCGAGAGAACGGACACAATTGCTTTGTGCAGGCGGCGGGTTTCCTCCAGTTGCAAGGTGTTGGCGCGGCGGCGAGGGTCAAGACGAGCGTGCCACAGCGATTCGCAGGAGTAGATGTTGCCAAGACCGGCGATGCGGGATTGGTCCAGCAGGAAGTCTTTCAAGGGGCGCTTTGAAGTGGCGAGCAATTTAGCGAGACGATTCGCGGTGAAATCGCTCGAAAGCGCATCGATGCCGAGGACCTTCAGGCCAGGGCAAGCATCGACGGATTCCCAGTAGTGAACGCGGCCGAAGTGGCGGCGATCGGCGAAACCTAGAACACCCTTGTCCAGTTCGAGAGCGACATCCACGTGCACGCCGCTTTCGCCCTGGTTGGCACGCTTCAGCAGCTCTTTGCCATTTGAGAACCAGAGGAGTTGGCCATCGAGTTTAAAGTGCATGGTGAGCAGGCCGCGGTCCAAGACGAGAAGGACATATTTGCCTTTGCGATTGACGATGCGGATGCGGCGGCCCTCAGCTCGGCGGCTTACAAGCGAAGCGGCTTGCGGTTTTGTGGCGATAGGGTGAAAGACGTGAATGCAGCGGATTCGGCGTCCCTTGACGAGAGGGCGGAGCGTGCGAACAACAGCCTCCACTTCCGGGAGTTCAGGCATGGGCGCTGTATGGGATCAAGGTCCAGGCTTTAGCGTGAGTGTGTGTTTTCGCGCCTTCGCTTCTGCCGCATCGCTGAATGGCGCGAAAATGGGCTTGCCTTCGTACCAAAAGGAAAACTGATCGGAGTAATGGCTGCTGCCAGGCTGGCCGGATTGCCCCGCGGGGAGGAGCAGAATGGATTCATCCCAATTCCCGGGGTTGCCGACAAAACGCATCGCCGGGCCGTGAGTTTTCATGGCTGCGCGCACGCTGTACTGCGTTCCGGATTGAGGTTTGTCAGTGACACTGAGGAAGCGCTTCAACAATCCTTCGTGGCCAATTGGATGGAACATGTCCAGGGAGTTGAAACGTTTCCACGCCCAATCCTCGACGCGCTCGCTCTTGCTCTGTTCGGCCAACTTGGTCGCGGCGACGTCGGCGGCGGCGACAAGCAATTCGTCATAGTTCTTATAGGCAGGAGGCAGCCACTTCGCGGGCCGATCGGTGAGGGTTTTTTGCAGGAACGTGGTGCTCCGCCACTGATAAAGGTTGGTGTCTTTTCCCAGAAACGGCTCGAGGAGGAGGTCGAGCGCCGCCCGGCGCGCTGCGTGAAGAAATGAAACTTCTGGAGAGTCGGCGTCAGCGATTCCGTTCCAGTCTTTCAGGCCTTCGATAAGCTTCTGAGCGCGCAGGTCTTTCGGCTTTACTGTTCTCGCGGCTGCTGATAATTGATCCGCAAGAAATACATGGGGATAGCTGTAAGTGTCGGTTTGCACTTTCAGCATATCCTCGGGGCGCAAATCGTGGCGGTCATGGAGCAGGTCGTAGATGCGCGCCGTGCGATAAGGCTCTTCCCATCGGTCTGTAAGATACGGTTTGTAATTCGGCCCCACTACACGAGCATTAGCGGTGACAATCAATCCGGTTTCCGGGTTGAGTGCTTGCGGGAGCTGGTCAAAAGGAATATAGCCGGTCCATTCATAGTCGTCCGTGTCTCCCGGAACGGGGGCTTCGCCGTGACCCTTCTTTCGAACTGGGACGCGCGCGGCCATCACGTATCCGATATTGCCCTCGACGTCCGCGTATACCGCGTTCTGTCCCGGGCCCCAGACGCGCTTCATGGTTTCGCGAAATTCTTTCCAATTGCGGGCTTTGCCGAGCCAATTGTAGCTGTTGGCGAGTCCGCCGGGTTCCGTCGCAGTCCAGCGTATTGCGTAGGCTTTGTCACCATCGCGATGAACAATCGGGCCGTGGCGCGTAATGGTGACTTTAAGGTGTTCGTCCTGCTGGCCTTTGATGCGGATCGTCTCGTCGATGATTTGCGCCTTTGTCCAAGCGCCCTTTACCCGATACTCATCGGACGAGGCGGGATTGAACGTCTCGACGTAAAGATCCTGAACGTCGGCGCCATTGTTGGTGAAGCCCCAGGCGATGCGGTCGTTGTGGCCGATGATAATCATCGGCGCGCCGGGCAGGGTGAAGCCCTTCACGTTCCAGCCGGGAGCCGTGAGATGAATCTCATACCAAATGGACGGGATGGAGAGTTCAAGGTGAGTGTCGTTGGCGAGCAGCGGCTTGCCAGTGGCGGTGTGGGCACCGTTGACCACCCAGTTGTTGCTGCCGAGACCTTGGCGAATCTCGGAACGAGATTCCGCGAGGAAGCTCTGAATGGAGCGCGCGAGCGCGGAAGTCAGGTCCGGATCGCTTTCGCGAGGCGCGAGGATTTGGGAATCACTACTGCCAGCTTTCAGCACGGTATCCGGCTGCAGATCGTCATCATCTTCTTGATCATCGCCATCCGCCGCAGAACGCTGCGAGCCATCGTCAATGACCTTCGGGTCGCCGACGACGAAGTGATCCATCGCGGCTTCTTGCGAGAAGAGATCTTTTGCGCGGTCTGGCCCAGCACGTTCCGTGACTTTGGCGCGATTCAGCTCTCTTTGCCAGGTGTCCGTCAGAGTTCGGTACATATAGCCGGAAACAGCGAGCGTATCGGAAGGTTGCCAGGGTGCAGGTTCGTAGCCAAGGAGCGAGAATTCCAGAGGGAGATTCTTCTTGTTTTGGGTAATGAATTGATTCACGCCACGGGCGTAAGCTTCCATCACTTTGCGAGATTCGGGGTCGAGGAGCGAGGCGTCGCGCTCAGCGGCGCGGGCGAAGCCGTAGGTTCGAAACTCTTTGTCGATAGGAAGTGTTCTGGAGCCTAGTATTTCAGAGAGTTGGCCGCGGGCGACGCGGCGGAGCAAATCCATCTGCCAGAGGCGGTCCTGTGCCATGACGTAGCCCTGGGCTTCGGCGAGATCCTCCACGGACGCGGCACGGATATGAGGTACACCCCAAACGTCTCGCTCGACAGCGACCTCGTGCTGAAGGCCGGGCAGGGAGATGCTTCCGTCGGTCTGCGGCAAAGGGCGGTAGATAAACCACCAGGTCAATGCGGCCGTTGTGATTACCAAGATCGTGAAAACCCAGTAGAAGACCCGAAGAATGATTCGCAAGTTCGCTCCCGCGCGATTTAGGCAAAATTTGAGTTTAGAGGAGGCGCTTCGCGCGCGCAACCGAGTTGAAGACACCTGCGAGAGAGAACGGTGTGCCAGAAAGGCATTCCACCAAAAGGAAACGCGGCTCCGATTGATTTCCGAACTATTTCTTACTGGGTACCGGGGCAGGGGCGGGCTTCAGCTCAGCCGCTGAGTTCTGCAATTCGGAGACAGAAGACGCGTTCAGCTCATAAAGAGCAGGTTCGTTTTCTCGTTTCGCTTCGTAGTTGTCGCCATTTTTCGAAAGCAGAACTTTCTCGACACGTTTTCCGCCGTCGGAAGTTACAGTCAGGTCCATCACCGGCGTAGCGAATCCGCTCTCTGGGAACTTACTTGCGGAGAGATCACGGATTTTGTCAATGAACGCTGATACTGTGCCTGGGTCCATCTTTGTGCCATTGGACCACCAATCGCCGCCGCTGCGCGTGAGGAAATAGCTCTTGGGCCCATTGTGAAGCTCGATTTTTTCCGGGTCGGCAAAAGCGAAATCGAAAAGCTTCTTGTTTCGGAAATCGTCGAGGCCCTTTTCCAGCCCTGTTCCCGTCCCGGTCGAAACTTTATAAACGCCGGTGACTGCGCTGGACTTTGCGTAGTAGTCGTCTTTGTTTTTCCGAACCTGCAATTCCTGCGCGCCGGAGACGTCCATCACTTTTGCCGTCACTAACAGAGTGCCTGAGGCGAACGCCGCTTGCAGTTTCTTGTCGTCTTCGCTTCCACTCAAATCCATTTTTGCATCGCGAAGGGTCCGCAACAGCTCTTCCACTTGAGGGCCGTCCGCACGGAATGGTCTGGGCCTTACGATTTGCCACTGGTCTTTGCTGTGTCCAAACGCAATGGTTTGCTTCTTGGCTGTCAATTCAATGCTGGAAACTTTGTCCGATTCAAAGGTTAGCAGGCGTTTGTCGCGCAGGTCGTTGGATGACTTATCGAAGCTGCCTTTCTTGTAACTCGAAAGGGCAAAGACCCGAGGGTCGCCGGCGATAGCGGCATAGACAGCCGTGCCTGCTGGCGTGTCGTCGCCGATGAGCAGCATCGTGGTCTTCTTATTTTTGTCGACGATGTTCAACTCGATCGCCGGCTGAGTCAGGCCGTATTGGTCCAGCGTCGTGGCTTTTTCTTCCACGGTGCGATCGGAGCTGAGAGAGGAAAGAGTCGAGAGCATGCTGGAGACGGCATCCGCATCGGCGCGGAGAAGTCTAGGAGCAGTGATCTGCCATTGGGAATCGTTGCGCTGCAACTGTAAGGTTTCGCCCGTGCGCTTTTTAATCTCAATATTCTGGATTTGGTCTTCCGGCAGGTTCAGCAGCTTAACAGAGGCCGTCTCGACCGGTGTTTTGTCGGCCGTGGCCGCTTTCTTGTTGGACCACCAGATGACCGCGCTGAGCACGAGCAAGAGAAAGCTGGCGGTCAAGAGACCTTTGGACTTCATAAAGCTAGCGCCGCCTCCACCAGGTAATTAGGCCGAATCCGATCACGGAGAGCGGGAATACGACAACGCTGAGCCAGAACGTGGCATTGAGCCGGCGGCTGGTCATATTGAGGGGGCGATCTTCGCGAGTTTTCGGACGGATGGAGATCAGATCCTCATCCGACGAGAGCCAGTTCACAATATTGACCATCAAATCGCGGTTGCCGAGCGAGCGCGATCCCACTATGCCATTCTGTGCCGCGAGCGAAGTGCCCAGGACTACAAAGCGTCCCTGGCGCGAACCGCTGAGAGTGCCCGCGACTGCCAGAGTAAGCGGGCCTTTTTTTCCTTTTGCTGGATCGACGGCCCCGCGAGCGCTGATGGAAGTCGTGGCGACGCTGGCTTCCGTGGTGTCAACCAGTTTTGATAGCGTGGCTTTGCCGGCGGATTGCGTCTCCAGCGAGCGGGAAAGGGGATAGGCCGTGGGAACGCGCGTGAGCGGCTGGGTGATGGGATGCGATTCGTAGCCTAGGATGAGTGGAACTTCGGGGCCGAGGCGGAAAATCTGGCCAACCCCGCTGAGGTCGAGGGCCAAATCTCTGTTTGCCGTTACGCCCCAGCCGGCGAGGAGTTTGAGAACGTCTTCATTTTCGGTGGGGGGATTGGACTCGCCGAGCCGCAGCGGTGTGTCCAGCATGAAGAGAGCGCGGCCACCAGCTTCCACATAAGTCTTTAAAGCGTTGACGACTGGAACAGGGTAGTCATTTTTGGGGCCGCCGATGACCAACACCGTGCAGCTCTTCGGAACTTCCACTGAGGAAGTTGCGGGGGTTTGGCCGAGAGCGAGCGGTTTGTCAGCGACCGCCGCTGCCGGCCGAAGAGTCTCGGTGCGAACCTTATAATTGTCACGCTCCAAGAGTTGCTTGAAGAGGGAATACCCGGCTGCGTCGGAGTCGTCGATGGAGTGTTCTCCGGCCGCGGAGAGGACGCATACGGTGCGCTCGTCGGACTTGAGTGAGCGGATAAGAGCGCCGGTCAGTTCCTCCTCGCTAAGGCTCTTCGCGCCTTCGCGCCGTGTGCCGCTATCCACAATCACGGTGGAATCCGGCCGGAAGCCGGCTGCTTTCGCGATTTGCGGTTTGCGTTCCGGATCGATGTACGTGACGCGCAGCTTGGGAGACAAACCGGAATACCGATCCAGCGTATCGCGCGCCATGCGGAATTCGTTTTGCGGGCCGAAATAATTGAATTGGACGTCGCGCTTCAGGCCTTTGACGATTTTGATGGTCTGGTCCGACAAGCTGAACTGTTTATTGGCAGTGGAGTCGTAGGACTTGTCGTAGCGATTAGCGAGAAAATTGCCGGTGGCAAGGACCGCGAGCACGACGAGGACGTAGACGCCCGCGTAAGCCGTGTATTGCGTTTGTCTTGCCTTGAGCCAGGTAGGGGCCATCTTAAGATCTCCAGCGCAGCGATTCCATCTGGCGCACGGTCAGAAACAATGCAAGGAAAATGAAGGTCCCATAGAAGACCGTGTCCTTTAGATCGAGGACCCCTTTGCTGAAGTTTTCCATGTGTGGGACGATGGAGACGTAATTCAGAACTCGCGAAGCCGTAGTGCTGTCGAACTCCGTGAAAAAGCTCAACATGTAAAGCAAGAGGCTCACAAAAAAGCCAGCGCCGCCAGCCACAATCTGGTTGCTGGTCATTGCTGAAATTAGCGTGCCGATGGCCAACAGGCAACCGCCTTGTAAAATGAGGCCGAGATACGCCACCAGCACCGGCTTCCAATCGGGCTTTCCCCAGGCAAATAGAAAGGCGATATTAGGGAGAGACATGCCCAGGACGAAGATATAAAGGAGCATCGCTCCAAGCCACTTGCCGAGGATGATGCTGAGATCCTGGACCGGAGACGTTAGAAGCAGCTCGATGGTGCCGTTGCGCTTTTCTTCCGCGATGAGCCGCATGCTGATCAAAGGGATCAGAAATAGGGATACCGTCCCGGCAAAGCCGAGCAACGGGCGGATGATGTACTCATTGACGCTCATGGGGGGACCGCCCCCGTTCATCTGCGAGCGAAACGCGAAATTGACAAATTCTCGCGTCGCCGAATAAAAGACCAGACCGAAGATGAGCGCGAACAAAGCCATCACCGCATAGGCGATGGGCGAGGCGAAATAACTGCGCAGCTCCTTGCGGCAAATTACCCAGACGTTTTTCATTGCGGCGTTTCCTTTGATGGTAAGGCTTCCGCTGATGTTGCGGCAGCTTGGTCACCCGTGAGCTGCAGGAAGATTTCTTCCAGGCTTACCGCGGAGGTGCGCAACTCATTGAGATCCCAGCCCGCCTCCACGACGGCGCGAGCCAGATCTCCGCGCACGAATTTGTCTTTGAGGCTCTCCACCTCGAATGTGGCGCTGCTCTGCTTCTTTTCCTTGAATGCCACTCGGCCCACGCCTGCGACTTTTTCGAGGCGCTCTCGAACTTTGCCGGAATCCAGCGCGCCGTTTCGCCCGGCGACTTCGACCAGCACTAATTCCGCCCCGCGCGCCCGGCTCTGCAAATTGTTCACGGAATCCGTGGCCACCAGCTTGCCCTTGTTGATGATGATGACCCTCTCGCACGTTTGCTCGACTTCCGGCAAGATGTGCGTGCTCAAGATAATCGTGTGATCGCCGGCGAGGCTTTTGATCAGATCGCGGGTTTCGTTGATCTGTTTGGGATCAAGGCCTGCAGTCGGCTCGTCCAAGATGAGCACGTCAGGATTGTGAATGATGGCCTGCGCCAAGCCGACCCGCTGGCGGTAACCTTTCGAGAGTTTTCCGAGCAGTTTGTTCTTCACGTCTCCGACCGCACAGCGGTCGCACACGGCATCGACGCGCTGCCGCAGGTCAGCACCGGAAAGTCCTTTCAGCCGGCCAACAAACGTCAGATACTCCGCGGTCCGCATCTCGAGATAAAGCGGCGGCGCCTCGGGTAGATAGCCGATGCGTTTTTTGACCTCCATGGGGGCTTCGAGGACATCAAATCCGGCGACTGTCGCCGTGCCCGACGTAGGCGGCAAAAAGCACGTCAACACGCGCATGGTAGTCGTCTTGCCAGCACCATTCGGTCCCAGAAAGCCGACAATCTGGCCCTTCTCAACCTCAAACGAGATGTGGTCCACCGCCGTGTTGCGAGCGTACCTCTTGGAAAGATCCTTCACACTAATCATAGATTTCTCTTTTTGAAAGCCAGATTTGTCGTCTCGGCGCTGCCCTAGCTAGCCGAAAGTTCTTCGTACTGTTCGACTATGAAACAATATCCTAAAAACGTCCCATACATCATGTCAATATCCCGGCAGAAGTATTCGATCGTTCCCGGCGGCCAGACACAGCAATTCGGCGTTTATCGATCCGCATTAGTAAGACGCACGCCGCACAGAACGGTTGCCTGCGCCCCGCGGTTGTGCTGGTACAATGCGGCTGGGGGACAAAATCTAGCCATGGTTGCCGTGCGCCTGATCGGGGTTCTGGCGCTGGTCGCGTTGAATGGGTTTTTTGCGGCGACAGAGTTTTCGCTCGTCGCCGTGCGCTTGTCGCGTGTCCGGCAGCTGGTAGCAAAGGGAAATGCCCGCGCCCGCGTTGTCGAGGCCCTGCTCGGTGATTTGCATCGTGTCGTTTCAGGCGTGCAGCTTGGTATAACCCTAAGCAGTTTGGCGATCGGCGCTCTTGGCGAAGCCACGCTTGCAAAGATGTTTCAGACTATTTGGCCCGCTAGTTTCGGAGCGCACACCGCGCTCTTCGCCCACGCCATCGCCTTAGGCTGCGCATTCGCCCTCTTGAGCGCACTGCATGTCGTGATCGGAGAATTGGTTCCCAAGACGCTCAGCCTGGCTCGCGCCGAGCGCGTGGCATTGCTGGTTGCCAGACCTTTCCAGTGGTTCCTCAACACGTTTCACTCGGCCATCCATTTGCTCGACCGGATTTCAGGCGCGATCGTCAGGGCTTTGGGAGTTGCCTCTGCGCAGGTTCACGGTGTTGCCCATTCCACGGAAGAGCTGCAAATCCAAATCCAGCAGGCCCGCGAGCGCGGCCTGATTGCCCCTGGCGAAGAAAAGTTCATTCTCAGCGCGATGGAACTCGCGCAGATCCAGGTACGGGAAATCATGGTGCCACGGCCGGACATACACATGTTGCCGGTGGAGTCCAGCCTGGACGAAGTGATGCGAGTGTTTGCGACGACTCAGCGTTCCCGAATTCCCGTCTATCGCGGCACCGCGGACCATATCCTTGGCTTTGTTCACATCAAGGACATGATCTGGATCCTCCTCGACCGCGAACGCCGGCTCGAAGAAAACCTTTCGCCACCGCCGTTCGATTTGCGCCGCGTTCTGCGTGAAGTGCTGATTGTCCCAGAGACCAAGCCAGCCAGCGAACTGCTCCTCGAACTGCGCAGCCGCCGCGTCGGAATGGCTCTGGTGGTGGATGAATTTGGCAGCATCCTTGGCCTGGTCACCATGGAAGACATTCTCGAACAAATGGTGGGCGAGATTCACGACGAATTTGACGTTGTCGAGCGGCCGCTCACGCTTGCTGACGGCGCGCTTATTTTTGATGCCGCCCTCAATGTGCGGGACCTGGACACGCAATACAACATCACCTTGCCGGAAGATCCAGCTTATGCCACGGTTGGCGGTTTTGTGCTCGACCAATTGGGTTTTATTCCCAAAGGAGGCGAAAGCTTTGAGTATGGCAATTTCCGCTTCTCCGTCGTGGAAATGGACGGAAAGCGCGTCGCGCGCGTTAAGATTCAGCGCGTCCGCCCCCCCGAAACAGAGGCAACGCCTTCGAACGCCGCCGATGCTATGCTCCAATTTGCAAAAGATCCCAAATCTTCCGAGGGAGACTCTTAAGGGGTTTAATGACCCGCTACATCCTCAGACGAATCCTCCTCGCCCTTCCCGCCCTCTGGTAGACAATGAAGGCGTGAGTCCGCACAAGCACCGGCTCGCCGATTACCTGCGGCCCAAAACGCTGGCGATGTTGTTGCTCGGGTTTTCTTCAGGCCTTCCCTTTTATCTGGTCGGCAATACGTTCGGCTACTGGCTGCGCGATGAACACACCTCTCTGACGTGGATCGGTTTTTCTTCCTGGGTAGGTCTTGTCTATTCTTGGAAATTTCTATGGGCACCCTTGATCGATCGCGTTGATTTGCCGTTGTTCAAACGGCTTGGTCATCGGCGCGGATGGATGATGTTCTCACAGATCGCCGTCGGGCTGGCGCTGGTTGCCATGGGCGGAACCGGCACAAAGGCCGGGCTAGGCCGGCTTATCGCTTTTGCCCTCGTCGTTGCGCTTGCCTCAGCGACACAAGACATTGTGGTTGATGCGTGGCGAATAGAATCGGCAGACGACGGAGAAGAACAAGGCCTCCTCGCGTCTGCCTATCAGTTCAGCTACCGACTGGCTCTCCTGGCTACTGATTCCCTTATCCTCATTGTGGCAGCGGTCGTGGGCTGGCGCATGTCCTACGGTATCTACGGAGCATGTATGGCCGTTGGAATGATCGCCACCTGGCTTGCGAAGGAACCGGAGCGCGCGGATGCGTTGATAGGTGAAAAAAAAAGCGAGGCGCAATTCTGGACGCTTCGTGGTTTCTTCGACGCCGTTGTGGGGCCGTTCATCGCTTTCTTTCGTGCGCACGGCTGGCTCGCATTTGTGATGCTAGCGGCCATTAGTCTCTACCGGATACCGGACTTCATGATGGGTCCGATGGCGAATCCCTACTACCACGACCTCGGCCTTACGAAGCAAACGGTAGGAGCGGTGCGCGGCTCCATCGGGCTCTTCGCGACGTTTGCCGGCATCGCAGCAGGCGGATACTGCTCGCTGAAGCTTGGCCACATGCGTGCGCTCATCATCGGGGGTATCTTACAGGCAGCTGCGACTGCCGCATTTGCGACTCTCGCTTTCGCGGGCTTGAGCATTCGTCTCTTTGCTTTCGTCATGGCAGGTGACAATTTCAGCCTCAGCTTTGCTGGCGTTGCGCTTATTGCGTACATGTCGAGTCTCACCAGTCTGGGATACACCGCCACGCAATATGCGCTCTTGAGTTCAACCTATGCTTGGCTGGGAAAGATCTTGAAGGGATTTTCCGGTGCTGCGGTCGAAAGCCTGAGCGCCACGCACGGCCTCATTCACGCCTACGGCATTTTCTTTATCGTCTGCGGACTGACGGGCGTGCCTGCGGTCCTTCTGTTCGCGGCATTGGGTTACTGGCACAGGCGGAAGCAACCGGCGCCAGCCGCTGCCTAGGAAAGTCTTCACTCCTGCGAAAATAGCCGCGTATCTCATCGAAAAGACTGGCTCAACAGCGAGCGGTTATTTTCATCCTTCCTTGTGGTTCTGAAAGAGCCATGAGTTACTCGTAACGCAGAGCCACTGCCCGGTCGACGCGCGAGGCACGCTGAGTCTTCTCGGACTCGGCGTGCTCGCTTCGATTCCCAGTTGGGGCGCCATGCTCAATGATGCGCGCGGCCATCTCTTCGACCCCCCGCACATGGTGGTATTTCCCGCGCTGACCGTCATGACTGCCGTACTTTCATTCAACCTTGTCGGCGACGCCTGGCGCGATTGGCTCGATCCGCGGACGCGTTCGCAAATGGCCGTTCACGAATTCTCCCGGTACGCTGATCCTTAGAAGGGAAACGCCAACCGCAAGGTTGGGATGCAGCTGGTTTCTACTTCGCGAGAATCACTGGAGCGCCGCGGCCCAGATTCAAAGTGCGCGCCGCATTCCCCTTGTTCACCGCAATCTCGATGTAGCCACTCGACCCCACATAGGCGATGGCCTCGCCGTTGTTGCCTTGCGCAAACGTATCCACCATTCGCGTAACCTGATGAGTCCCCACTTGAAGCTTTATCGCGCCACCGTTCAGCGCCGATTCCGGCAAATCTTCCGCGCGGAAATTCGTAATCAAATTGCCGAACGCATCGGCGCGCAGCACTGCGCCCTTCACGGCTCCGTCCGCTTCCTTGGGGCGCGGAATGGAAAACCGCTTGTAGTCGCTGATTTCGTCTCCCATGCTGGCCGTTTGCCAGCCTTTTGAAAGCCAGGAAGCAACCGGAGCGAAGACGTCTCGGCCATGAAACGTCTTGCTCATGGGCTGCAGGTAATAGTGTTCGACGTTTGCATGGCGAACGATGAGACCTTCCGCCTCGCGCTCATAAATGACAGATAGCACGCCATTGTCCGGTGCGACGAAATATTGGTTTTGAGCGCTGACTAGCAGCGGTCGGCGCTCGGTCCCCACCCCGGGATCCACCACCACCACGTGGATCGTTTTCGCCGGAAAGTAAGAATACGCCGAGCCAATCGCCAGCGCTCCATCGAGCAGATCAAACGGCGTGACATTGTGCGTGATGTCCACGATGGTCACATCGGGATTGATCTTCAGAATGACGCCCTTCAGCGTTCCGACCAGATGGTCGTTGCTGCCGTAGTCAGTTGTGAGCGTGATGATCGCGTTGGCCAATGGATTTTTCTCACCCGGGATAAATTGCGCATGACGCGCAGACGGAGAGTGGCGCCACTCCGTATCCTTTGACGCTAACGGAGGGGGGCGCCTCCGTCAAGAATTCGCACGAGGACTGCTGTGCAATCGCCAACGGCCGGGTTGGCAGTAGATTCAGGAAGGAATCAGCCCACACCCTGTTCGGGGGCGCAGGGATGCCAATCCGGGTCAGGGAAATGCGCCCGGCAATACCACTGACCGCACCGCTCGCAATACTGCTGAGCGCTATGGTCGCAGGGCTCATCCACGCGCGAAACTGCCTGACAGAGTTGTTCTTTGGGCTTTACGGCTGTTGCGTTCATCGCATCCTCCACGGCACGAAAAACGGTGCAGCAGGGAAGGGCACTTAGCGGGCGGGTTCGACCACGCCAACTTTGTCCACGCCGCTGCAGGCAATATACACCCGGCCGTCGGAAGTTGCCGCCATATTTCGTACCGTGCCACCGCCGGAAGGGATATTTGCCCGCGCAAATTTCTCCGTCCGCGGATCGAATTGGATAATGGTATTTGGCTTCACCCCAGACTCGCTGTACCAAACCATTCCGTCAGGCGTAATCGCGATGCCATACGGAGCTGATTTCGCGCCGCCAGGGGACTCCCACATCTTCACCGCGCCAGAACCTAAATCGAGCCGTCCCAAATGGCCTCCGCTGAAGTCCGTGAAATAAACGCGGTCGCTCGCGTCGATGGCCATGCGCCTTGGCCGCGCCCCCTCCGGAAGGACATATTCCTTGATCTCCATCGTTTGAGGATTGATCGCCGCCATCTTATTTGTCGCAAACTCGCAGAAAATGGGAACGCCCTTGCTGTTGATGGCGATCCCATAGGGATGCGAATTTGCCGTGGGCGCGTGCTTCAGATCAATTTTCCCGCTGCTTGGATCCAGTCTGCCCACCATATTGGCCACCTGAAGCGTGAACCACAGCATGCCCTGGCTATCAAACACGGCCGTGTGCGGGTCCTCGCCCTTTGGATCGGGAATCTTG
>Ga0137361_10000668_pt1 | contig 19639 bp, 17 predicted proteins | sample Mad1_80_16metaG_FD_104923 | JGI IMG/M metagenome (GOLD analysis project Ga0137361, IMG submission 104923) | Vadose zone soil microbial communities from Angelo Coast Range Reserve, California, USA - Mad1_80_16 metaG | ecosystem: Environmental > Terrestrial > Soil > Vadose zone | place: USA... | reverse complement strand
GGAACAATAGTCTTGCGGGTGAAATTAAAATTCTCCCAATCCTTCACTGCGGCGTATTCGTCTTGTGCGTGGGCAACGGAAGCCGAAACGAAAACGAGCAATAGAAGCGGAAGAAGCAAACGAGCAAAGTTGAAAGGGGATGTCATAGGTTGAACCTTTCTCAGCGTAGAGACGAAGCTAACGAGTATTTTTGCGATCAGGAATGCAAGGGCAATTAATTATGACAGCGCCGTTGACGAGGCTTTGGTCCTCTGCCTGCCAAGCCACACAAATGGGGCTCAGGAATTCAGGCCGTTTCCCCAACCCAGGCGTGAACGCCTGAGCTAGAGAAAAACGCAGGCTCACATTCTTGAGCTACGCTATCCGAAAATGTCACGGACTTTATCAACCAGCCTCTTGTCTTCCAGGTCCGGCGTTTCGATCTTCGCTAACTGTTCCAGAAGCTTTCGTTGTTCGCGCGTCAACATCGTGGGAGTTACGACTGAAACTGCCACAAAAAGATCGCCGCGGCCACGGCCACCAAGGACCGGCATTCCCTTACCGCGCACGCGAAAGACGGTTCCCGTTTGCGTCCCCGCAGGAATTTTAAGCGCCTGCTCGTTATCGAGCGTCTTCACCTGCATTTCAGATCCGAGGGCAGCCTGCGCGAATGTGATCGGGACCGAGGCGTAGAGATTGTTCCCCTGACGCTCGAACTGTTCGTGCTCGGCAACATGGATGACGACATATAGATCACCTGCAGGTCCGCCGTACGCGCCTGATTCGCCTTCGCTCTGAAGTCTCAATCTCGATCCAGTTTCGACGCCGGCCGGAATCTTGACTTCCATCGACTTCTCGCGCTCGACGCGGCCGGCGCCGCCACAACTCTCGCAGGGTGAGGTGATCACCTGGCCAGCGCCGCGGCAAGCGCTGCACGTACGAGAGACCGAGAAGAAGCCTTGCTGAAAGCGGACCTGTCCGGCGCCTTCGCACGCGCGACAAGTCTCAGGCTTCGTGCCCGGAGCAGCCCCAGAACCGCTGCAAGTCTCGCACATCTCGAGTTTAGGAATTCGCAACTGCGCAGTCATTCCGGTGGCGGCCTGTTCCAGAGTAATTTCGAGATCGTAACGCAAATCAGCACCCCGGTGCGCTGCCGATCGCCGGCCGCCCGCCCGCGCACCGGCGCCAAACACATCGCCAAAACCAAACAGGTCACCGAGAATATCTTCGAAGCCGCCAAAACCTGGCGCGCCCCAGGCTGCGCTCGCCGCGCTGGAAACGCCCGCATGTCCAAACCGATCATAACGCCTCCGTTGCTCGGGATCGGAAAGCACGGCATAAGCTTCAGCGGCTTCCTTGAATTTTTCTTCAGCCTGAGGATCGTTTCGGTTTTTGTCAGGATGATATTGATGGGCGAGCCGCCTATATGCGCTTTTAAGATCTTGCTCACTTGACGAGCGATTGACGCCCAAGACTTCGTAATAATCTCGCTTGTTAACAGCCATAGTTCTGATATTGAGAGAAGCGGCCAGTAGTTGAACCGCTGCAACGGCAAAGCCACTGACCGCTTTTTTATTTTACTTGAACGGGTCCGATTCGTTCAATTCCATTATTGACGGTTACCTTCAAACTAGACGACAAACTTTAGGAAGCTCTTAATGAGTTAACTTCCTTAGCGTTCCCTCTCCCTTTGGGAGACGAAGCGACGACAAAATGAAGTTTGTCGGGCCATCGCTCAACTCTCTTTCGCGGCTTCGGACTCGACCGATTCCTTCATCATCGCATTCGTAAGTTGACGAGCCACACGATCCACGGCATCGAGCGCCATCCGCAGTTCACCCAATTCATCGGACTTGAGGGCGGCCTCGCCTTCACCCAAAAGGCGTTGGGCGTTCTCCTGGCTTTCTTCCGAAAGTAGCGCACCGAATTCCAGAAACGAGCGTTGAGTATTCTTCATCAAGCTGGACAGCCGGTTCACGAGATCGATCTTATCCCGCTGACTCCGATCGCTTTCGGCCGAAGTTTCAGCTTCCCGGATGATTCGATCGATTTCGTCCTGCGACAGACCCGAGGTTGGCGTAATACGCATCTGCTGCTCGCGGCCGGTGGCTTTATCCGTGGCCGAGACCGAAACAATTCCATTGGCGTCGACTTCGAAGGTTACTTCAATCTGCGGTATGCCACGCGGCGCCGAGGGAATTCCCACCAGCTCGAACTTTCCCAAGCTGCGATTGCCAGCGGAGACTTCCCGCTCGCCCTGAAGGACATGGATTTCGACTGATGATTGATTGTCTACGACCGTGGTAAACGTCAGACTGTTGCGCAGCGGAATGGTCGAATTCCGTTCGATGATCTTCGTGAACAAGCCGCCGCGAGTCTCGAGGCCGAGACTCAGTGGCAGCACATCGAGCAGCACAATGTCCTTGACATCGCCGGATAACACGCCGCCCTGAATGGCAGCGCCCATCGCTACAACTTCGTCGGGATTAATTTCGGCGGAAGCTTTCTTGCCGAAGATGTCCGCCACCGTGCGTTCGACGATTGGGGAGCGAGTTTGGCCACCCACGAGGATCACTTTGTCGACGTCAGACGCTTGCAGTTTCGCGTCAGCCAGAGCGCGCTCGCACGGCTCTACTGTTTGTCGCACAAGATCGCCAACCAGATCCTCGAACTTATCCCGCGTAAGCGTCTTGTTCAAATGCTTTGGACCAGACGGATCAGCCGCAATAAAAGGGAGGTTGAAGCTGGTTTCACTAGCCGACGACAATTCACACTTTGCTCGTTCAGCCGCCTCTTTTAGTCGTTGCAGAGCGAGCCGGTCCCGGCGGAGATCGATCCCGGTATCGGCGAGAAACTGATCCGCCATCCAGTTCATGATCCGCTCGTCGAAATCTTCGCCACCCAAATAGGTATTGCCGGAAGTCGATAGGACTTCAAACACGCCGTCGTTCATTTCCAGGATCGAAATATCAAAGGTGCCGCCACCGAGATCGTAGACGGCGATCTTCTCGGCTTCCGACTTGCCAAGACCGTAAGCCAGGGCCGCCGCAGTGGGCTCGTTAATAATCCGTTCGACGTTCAGGCCCGCAATTTTGCCTGCATCCTTGGTTGCCTGTCGCTGCGTGTCATCAAAGTAGGCCGGCACAGTGATGATCGCATCTGCGACGGCTTCTCCGAGAAAATCTTCGGCCGCGGCCTTCAAACGCTGCAAAACAATCCCGGAAAGTTCAGGCGGGCTGTAGACGCGACCCTGCACGCGCACGCGCGCATCGCCGTTTTGTGAATCGACAATCTCGAAGGGCGCGGTCTCTCGCATTCTCTGCCCCTCGGGTGAATCAAACTTGCGACCGATCAGACGCTTAACCGCATAGACAGTATTGGATGCATTGGTTACGGCCTGACGCTTGGCAATCTGGCCCACCAGTCGCTCGCCCTTGTCGGTGAAACCGACGACGCTGGGCGTCGTGCGTCCGCCTTCTTTATTGGGAACAATCTGCACAGTGCCGCCTTCCAGCACCGCGACACAGCAGTTGGTCGTTCCTAAATCAATCCCAATGATCTTTCCCATACTTCTTACTGCACCGTCCCTCACGGTCGGGTTTCTTACTCTTCATCCCTACGCGCGGAAACTTTCACCATCGCCGGCCGCAGGAGCCGATCGCCGATGCGATAGCCGCGCGCCAGCTCAGCAATAACGGTGTCCGGTTCATGCTCGTCCGAAGGTTCGGTGACGACGGCTTCGTGCACGTGGGGATCGAAACGTTCGCCGACCGCAGCAATTGGCTGAACGCCGAAGGACTCGAGGACTTCATTGAGTTGCTTGCCAATCAACTCAACTCCGTGAAGAAAATGCCTAAACTCCGGAGACTCGCTGGTTTCAACTGATCGTTCGGCATCAAGCGCGCGGTTCAAGTTATCCAAAACAGGGAGCAGCTTGCGCGTCACTTCTGCCACCACGCGATTGTAAGCTTCACCACGTTCACGTTCGATCCGCTTGCGATAATTGTCAAAGTCGGCCTGGCGGCGCGCGACCGCTTCCTGCGCCTCGGCCAGGGCCGCCTCCAGGCGTTTCAACTCAGCCCGCGAGGCAACAAGTTCCGCCAGCTCAGGCCCTCCAAGTCTTGAGTCGTCAACCTTCGGCTTCGCGGCATTGTTATCCTCTGAAATTTCGAATTCGTCGGGGACGGCCTCTTGCAACTCACTCGACGGCGGCTGAGCCGCTGACACCGAGCGCTCTTCATCACCGTCGAAGAAGCGAATAGGAATGCTGTTCGACTGCTTGTCCTTTCGATCTGATGCCATTTAGGTTCGATACTCTATCTCGCCCGAGGGCGGGGCGGCGAAACTATCAATGCAGGGACACTTCATCGAACAGGGCGCGTTCGATGAAGCGCGCAAGGTAGTTTACCACAGCCATCATCCGGCCGTACTCGATTCTCATTGGTCCCACGACCCCGATGGCGCCAAAGACATCGCCACCGACTTCGTAAGAAGTCGTGATTACAGCACAGCCCTTCATTGAGGACGCAACGTTCTCTCGTCCGATTACCACCTTTACATTCCCAATCGACGGTTGACGCGAAATGCACTCGTTCAAGATTTTCACCAGCCGGGATTTCTCCTCGAACATCCGAAACAACTCGCGAATGCGCTCGGCGCCGGAAAACTCAGGTTTTGTGAGAATGTTTGAGGCTCCATCAAGATAGACCTCGGCGATAGCCGCCTCGCCTTCCAGGCTTCGCTCGCACAGCAACATCGCATTGCGCAGAACCGTGTCGTACAACGCTTTCTCTTCGCGCATCAACTCGATGATCTCTGCGCGAATTGCCAACAGGCTTTTACCACTAAACTCGACATTCAAGTAGCGAGCAGTTCTATTCAGTTCATCCTGAGTGAAGTCTTCGTCAAGCGTAATCACCTTGTCATGCACGATGTTCGAGTTCGATACCAAAACCACTAAGAGGCGACGATCGGGCAGGCGAACAAACCTGATGTGCCGCAGGCGATTCTCAGCTAACGAAGGCCAGATTACGATGCCGACATTTTCCGAAAGCTCAGAAAGTACATGGGAGGCTTTCTCCAGCAAACGATCCGGCCGCACCGTGGCTTCGCGCCCGAAGCCGATGCTTTCGATAGCCCTTAGATCGGTCTTCGACAGCTGCGTCGAGTCCAGCATGTTGTCGACGTAATATCGATATCCTTTATCAGTCGGAATTCTACCCGCCGAGGTATGCGGTTGCTGTAACAGCCCAAGCTCTTCCAACTCAGCCATGACGTTGCGAATCGTGGCTGAACTCCAGCCCGCAGCGCTGGCAAATCTATCCGACACGACGTGGGAGCCGACGGTCTCGCCCGAGATCAAATGCTCTTCAATGATTGCAGAGAGAACCGCCTGGCGTCGCGAATCTGGCGCCGGTCGACCTGACTTTTGGGGACTTGTGCGACTGACCATTGGATTATTTTGGGCTAAGTCACAGCAGTGCATTGTGCGGCCCGAACCTGGTCAGTATAACGAAATAGCGAGATGTCTCGCAAATTATGGTCTTTTCTGTCTCCTTTGGAATCACGATCGACCAGGTTCAGGGCTCAAATGGGACTTAAGTTTATGGCAATACTAAGTTTAGTGGAGCGCGAAAAACTTGTTTCGCCGTTCAATCAGAGCGGTTAAGGCCATATCTCCCACGGTGACAAGAACTTAGGGACGCTTTGGGCCACCGCGTTTGACGCGCTCCCAGAACCGCTCCTAAGATTACTGGGCTTGACATTCGCAGGCCGTGGCCCAACAGAATCTACATCTCCAGAGAACTTTTAGCGACGCGTTTCGCCAAGTGGGTCGTGGGCGTCATCGCCTCACGCCCGACGTTAACCAAATCGAGGTAAGATTTTATCCGTACGCCGGGCTGCACCACACCATCCGAGTGCGAGCTGGTCGCGTCTACGTAAGGCTTTCCGATCTTTTTCGAACGGCGCCGCCGGAAGTACTTCGTGCGCTTGCGTTCTTGCTGGTAGCGCGTTTGCTTTCCCGAAAGGCGCCGCCAACCGAGGAACAAATTTATCGCTCGTATGCACTTAGTCCTCAACTCTTGCGTGCCTCGGATTTGGCGCGAAGACAACGGGGTCGCAAAGTCATTACTTCAGCCCGTGGCCAAGTATACGATTTGGAAAGAATTTTTGCGCGGCTCAACCGACGTTGCTTTGAAAATGCGATCGCGAAACCTGTCCTGACCTGGTCGCAAAGACGAGCCCGCAGTATCCTTGGCCATCACGACGCGGCCCACGAAACGATTACGATTAGCAAGGCATTGGATTCTCGGGAAGTCCCCGAGTGGTTCGTCGAATACATCGTGTTCCACGAAATGCTGCACGTCAAACATCCAGCCCGAATCATGAATGGCCGCCGTTATTACCACACGCCCGCGTTCCGCACTGAAGAGCGAGCCTATCCTCGATATCAGCAGGCACAGGATTGGCTCGACCACGTTGTGCGCAAACGTCATGAGCTACGGGCGCGCGCGGCTTAGTAGACTGGACTTTAGAGAACTCTGATCAAGTGTCCTCGACGCGTAGCGGCGGCGTGACTTTAGCCCGGCGTTTCAACGCCGGGGACTCTGTGGTAGGTTGTTCTCGTCGCGTAGCGATGACTGATTTCCGCATTATTCTGAACTGTTTTCAACCGTCGCGAAGCGACGCAAATGTTTCGTCGATCCTATCCGGCGTTGAAACGCCGGGCTAAATTCATGACGACGCTACGCGTCAACAGAGCTTGATCAGATGTTCCTTTAGTCTGTGACGATTGACACTTGCGTCGTTCATTCTGGAACTCAATCCGCGATTCCGCGTGAACTCAATCAGGTAGGTGGGCTCCTCCTAAGAGCGAGCAAGCGGCGCTGGGCAGATCTTCGGATGTGTTCATGCAAAACTTGCTCGTTTTTTTTCGGCGGATCAATACGACGACTAGCTTCGCCGCTGCATAAAGTTGCTTGTATAATCGGTTTACTGATACCCCTACGAAGTGATGAGCGCAGCGATCACGGAATCTAGCGGCAATGTATTCGCCGATTTGGGATTTGAACCAGCGGAAGCAGCGATTCTTGAGCTGCGCGCAAGATTGATGAGTGACTTGCGCGAGTACATTCAATCGAGTGGCATGACTCCGGCGCAAGCTGCGAAGAAATTGAAGATCAGTCGAACGAGACTGTCCGACTTGAGGCGCGGCAGTTGGGAAGAATTTAGCCTCGAAATGTTGATTACGTTGGCGGCTCGTGTTGTGCAAAGTAAGATTGGAGCCTGGCGGTTTGAGAGTTGAGCCCGAAACACTCGTCCGTATTTTCAGTCATTATCTGTCACAGAGATATTGCTTGAAGGGCGTGCACATCCTGAACATCAAGTCATTAGTTCTCACACGCGACGCCTAGTCGCTACTGGACAACCATTCACTCCTCCCGCTAGACTACGTCGTTTGCGACAGGTGACTATTTCATCTCTATTGATCACCTAACGCAACTGATAGAAAGACCTGACTTAGTAATGGCAATTCCAGCAACCCAAATCAGACGCGGTATGGTGATCGTCTTTGAAGGCGAACCCTGCAGAGTAGTTGAATTTCGACATCATACGCCGGGCAATCTGCGCGCGATGATCCAAACCAAACTGCGAAGCATCCGCACCGGCTCGTCTTTCGAGCATCGCTTTCGTTCGGCGGATACCATTGAGCGAGCTTCTCTCGAACAACACGAGATGGAGTACTTGTACTCTGACGGCTCGCATCACCATTTCATGAATACCGAAACGTTTGAGCAGATTGCTTTGAGTGACGACGATCTGGGCGATGCGGCGCCGTGGCTCACGCCGGGACTTAAGATTAAGGTTGAGTTTTACGAAGGAACGCCCATAGGTATCGACCTGCCTCCATCTCTGGAACTCACGGTTACACAAACGGAGCCTTCGCTCAAAGGCGCCACCGTTTCCAATGTTAATAAGCCCGCAACGCTGGAAAACGGCGTGACTATCCAGGTGCCGCCCTTCGTGAACCAAGGCGATCGGATTCGCGTGGATCCAAGCGAAGGGCGATACATGGAACGGGCAAAATAGTCGTGTTCAGAGTTCAACCTTTAGGTTGGGCTCACGCGGAAGACGCAAGCTAAAGCTTGAACTCTAAGCCGTGTATTTCATCTATAGCGTGCTTCTGACAGTTGGCTTCATTGCGCTTCTGCCGAAGTTCGTAATTGATGCCCTGCGCAGCCGCAAATACATTACCGGCCTCAGTCAACGCCTCGGCAGGCTTCCCGTCATCGCATCACCTGATTATCCAATCGTGTGGCTGCATTGTGTTTCGGTCGGTGAAACTGAGGCCGCTCGTCCTTTTGTGCGCGAGTTTCTCGATCGTTTCCCGTCTTATCGCCTGGTTGTGTCCACTACGACCGTAGCCGGCCAAAAGCTTGCTCAAAGGCTCTATGGCCAGCAAGCCGCCCTGGTCTTCTATTTTCCAATTGATTGGGCGTGGACGGTTCGTCGTGTGTTGCACAGGATCAAACCTTCAGCGCTGTTCGTGATTGAAACCGAATTGTGGCCGCGGCTGTTTCGTGGATGCCACCGGCGAAGCATTCCCGTTGCGTTACTTAATGGCCGCATTTCGCCAACGTCTTTTCGTCGCTACAAATTGACAGGCTCGTTCATGCGACGCGTGCTCGACGATCTTTCAATCGCCATGATGCAATCCGAACAAGACGCGACCCGCATTCGCGAGTTAGGTCTTCCCGCGGAACGTATTCTGGTGCCCGGCAATCTGAAGTTCGACGTCGCTGAAACCGCTTTGGATGACGCCGTGACGAATGAACTTCGAGTACGTTTTCAAATCGATGGAAAAAGAGCAGTAATTGTCGCGGCGAGCACTCACGCGCCCGAAGAGAGTGTGGTCCTCGAAGCTTTCAAACAGATCAAGTATCGCGACGCGCGAGTGATTATTGCACCACGCCATCCGGAGCGATTCGATGACGTCGCTTTGCTGGTGAAAAATTCTGGCCTGACGTGGTCACGTCGCTCTCACGCATGTTCGGCAAGCGATGCGACTTGTGAGGTAATTCTGCTGGATAGCATCGGAGAATTGCGCGCGATTTATGCGCTCGCCGACATTGCTTTCGTGGGCGGGAGCATTGCCCCGCATGGCGGGCACAATGTGCTTGAACCGGCCGCCAGAGGCGTGTGCGTTGTTACGGGCGCGCACACGCAGAACTTTGCCGCGGTGACGAAAGCGCTGCGCGATGAAGATGCGATCGTTCAAATACCTGAGATTCCAACATCTGAAGCATCGACAAAACTGGCTGCCGTTTTGTTAGAGCTTTTATCTGACGAAAGGCGGCGACGCGAAATCAGCAAGCGCGCGCGCTTAGTCTGTAGCCAGAACCGCGGTGCAACCGAGCGAACAATTGAGGCGATTGCGAAAATTCTATCCGAGCCGAAGGCTGCTGGGCTGCCTGTTCCGCTCGCTCCCTTGCACGTCAACACCGCGAAATGAATCCTTCGATGACAGCCGCGTTGACGCCTTTAAGTGGGCTGTACGGCGTCGCCGGCAGAGCACGTCGGGCGCTCTATGACAGAGGCTTGCTGCGCGTCCATAACGTTTCGTCTCCCGTGATTAGCGTGGGAAACATCACGGTGGGAGGAACCGGAAAGACTCCTCTGGTTGCTTGGATTGCGAAGGTGTTAGCACGCGAGGGTCGACGCGTTTGTATCCTCACACGAGGTTACGGCCGGCTTGATTCTCATGATCGAGTAATCGTTTCGGATGGCAATGAAGTTCTCGCCAGCCCTGAGCGTGCAGGTGACGAAGCTTATCTGCTGGCTGAAGAATTGAAGCGGTGCGCCGCCGTAATCAGCGATGCCGATCGAGTAGCGGCCGCACGCTGGGCCGTCGAGAACTGGAACACAGACGTCTTCGTCCTTGACGATGGATTTCAGAACCTGCGCATCGCGCGAAACCTCGACATCGTAACGATTGATGCCACAAACCCCTGGGGTAATCGAAAACTGCTGCCGGCGGGAATTTTGCGGGAGCCGCTCAGCGCGCTAACTCGCGCGGATTGTATAGTAGTCACCCGTGCGGATGATGCCCAACAACTCGACGAGTTGGAAAATGAGGTTGCCGGACTGAGCAAAGGGGCCCCTGTTTTTCGCTCGCGCATGAATCTCGCTCGGTTGCGGCGGGCATCTGGTAACGAGACTTCGCTTGGCACCGATGAAGTCAAACGATCTTCGGTGGCTGCATTTTGCGGCATCGGTAATCCGGAATCATTTTTTGCGCTACTAAAGCGTGAAAGCTATCAGCTTTGTTACACTCAGGCTCTTCGCGATCATCACCGTTACGTCCAATCAGACCTCGATCAAATTGAGCGCGAATCCGTTTCTAGCGGGGCGCAAGCATTGCTAACTACAGCCAAAGATGAAGTGAAGCTCCGATCAATCTTCTTGGATCTTCCGTGTTACGCGGTCGATATTGAAATTGAGCTTGAAGAAAACGAAGCTTTCAGCGCGCTCATTGACAAAGCCATTGTCCGATAGGCTTTAGCTTGTCGTCTGTGCGGACAGTTAGGGTCTGCCCTGATACAAACCGCGACAAGCTAAAGCTTATCGAACACAAATCTACTGCGGCGTCGGCGTCTGCTTCGTTACTGTCTTCACAGTAGGAGAAGCCTGCGGAGGCGGCTCACTCTTTACTGACGGCGATGCCTTCGGCGTTAGCGATTCGCGTGGCGCGTTGGCATTCTTGCCCGGTTTCGCCGAGGGGCCTGGCTCAGCTCCAAAATTTCCGCTGATGTTGGCTGGCGGCAGTTGGCCTCTTTGATTTGTATTCTCGTTAGCGTTCGCGTTTTCCTTAACGCCTGGCGATGGTGATGAAGACGGCAGCGGCTGTGCTGCAATGCCATGCTCGCTTTCGCCCGTAGCCGGGCCCACCGCCTGTACCGGCTGGCTGTTAGGATCGGCCGCCAGCCCGTTTTGCTGACCATTCGTTTGATCGGAAGGGGTCTGTCCCGTGCCCCGCGTCAGCAGAAATACAGCTCCAAACACCACGACCATCACTATCACTGCGGGAATCATAATGCGCCATGGATTGACGCTCGCCGGCCCGTCAACTTGCTGCGCGGGGATAGGAATTTCCCGTCTCGACCGGACCATGGTCACTTCTTGGCGCGGTTGAGTTACTGTTATTTCGTCGAGATCATCAGCCAGCACGGGCGCGTTAGGCACTGTGTCGGCCACTGGAATCGGAGCGCCGGCAAAAGCCTCGCCGCTTTCCGAAGCGCGTGAGAGCGCTGCGGAGAATTCGCCGGCAGTTTGAAACCGATCCGCAGGCTGTTTCGCTAACGCCTTTGCGATTGCCTGATCGATTCCCGCCGGCAGATCAGTTCTTGTGGCAAGAATCGAGGGCGGTCGATCTTGCACCTGCTTCATCATGATTACGGTAGGCGATTCGCCAGTGAAAGGAACACGACCGGCGAGCATTTCATAAACAATCACACCCAGCGAATAGATATCCGAGCGCGCATCGATCGATCCAGCCTGTGAGCACTGCTCGGGCGACATGTACTGCGGCGTGCCCACCACGAGATTTGGCGCGGTAATGTCGGCATCGACAAAACTCTCGGGCAATTGAATCTTCGCGATGCCAAAATCGAGTACCTTCGCCCAATCAGCTCCGGTGGTTTGCGAGAGCATAATATTGTCGCTCTTCAAATCGCGATGGACGACGCCTTGCCCATGCGCAGCATCGAGCGCTCCGGCGACCTGGCGGACGATTTCGACCACGCGTTCGAGCGGCATGGGGCCTGCGCTCCTGATGATCTCTTTTAGAGTGCGGCCATCGAGATATTCCATTACCAGGAAGACAACGCCGTTTTCGGCTTCGCCAAAATCGGTGACGTTGACGGCGTGTGGATGAGATATGCGCGAAGCGGCTTTGGCTTCGCGCGAGAAACGAGCCACGACAGCATCGTCGACGGCCAGCGACGGACGCAGTACCTTGATCGCGACGGTCTTGTCCATCAGCACATGTTTGCCTTGATAGACCGCGCCCATGCCGCCGCGCTTGAGCAGCTTTTCGATGAGATATTTTCCGGCGAGTGTCTGGCCCAACAGAGGATCGTCAGCACTCTTCAAGACAGCCGCATCGACAGAGCAAAGAGTAGTGGTGTCCGAATACTCCTTGCCACAAACGGGACAGAGTTTCATGTTATCGTCTTTCCGTCTGGGTTAGAGGTAGCCTACCACACAGTCTTTCTGGTCGCGAGCAAAGACTCGGTTGCAAACAAAAAATAAGAAGAAAAAGCGAGCAAAGCTCTATGTCTTTGCTCGCTTATCTCGCTTTACGTTGATTCCAGGCTATACCTTCACAAATACAATCAGCAATGCGAAGAGTACCACCGACTCGATGAGCGCCAGACCCAGAATCCTCATCGTCTGAATGCGACCCGCCGCTCCCGGATTACGGGCGGCGCCCTCGCAAGCGGCCGCGCCGATGCGCGATTGACCGAGCGCGCCACCAAAAACTGCGATGGCAAATCCCACCCCGGCAGCTATTGCTTTTAGACCAGCACTGCTACTGGCAGCTTCTGTAGCCGCCGCCGGCTGCGCGAATGCCGGCATCGCCGCAATCATCAACGAAAGCACCGCCAATAGAAACAAAGCAAACTTTCTCATACTTTTTTCTCCTTAAAGAATAGCGAACTCTAAAGAAGATGCAGCCCGGTATGATTTCGCCCGCATCCGGTATCCACCGCCCCTCTTACAACGGCGCTCCTGCGATACAGACATGAACAAGCTATAAGTGGCTACATGATTCTTTCAAAGTTCGCGACATAATCTGCGCTTCAACGTGTGCGGCGCGGATGCTCACATCGCTCAAAACGCTTTGATAAACGCAATCAAGTTAATACCGGAACCATAAATTCTTCACTCTCATCCTCGGCATGGCCATGCTCCGCGTGACTGTCATGCGGCGGATGCGAAACTTCGCTGATATATAACTGCGAGAGCAAAATGAACACGAAGGTTTGAATAAAGGCCACGAAGAGGCTCAAAGGCATGAGCAAAAAAATAATGAATATGTTTGGCACGGCAAACATTGTCCATGGTGGCGAGAGGCGCGCAAAGGTGTCCAGCACTTTCTCGTCGGCAAACATGTTGGCGAAAAGACGAATACCGAGGGTGAAGGGCCTGATTAGATTGCTTATCAATTCGATCGAAAAGATCAGCGGCGCAATCCACCAGATGGGACCGGCGAAATGTTTGAGATGCCCGAACAGCCCATTCTCTCTTATGCCGATGTAGTTGTAGTAAATGAATGACGACAGGCCGAGCGCGAACGTCACGCTGGTGGCCGACGTCGGCGACATGAAGAGCGGAAACATGCCCATCAAATTTGAAATCAGAATGAGCACCGCAAAGGTCATCACGACCGGGAAATACTGCAAACCGTGCGGACCAACGATGTCCTCCAGCATGCTGCGCACGGCGAGCACGCCAACCTCGAGCGTCTGTTGCCCGGCGCCTGGATCGTCTTCGGAAAGCCTGCCTTTCAACATCCAGATCACGGCCAGACTGAGAAGGCAGGCGACGACGAACATCACCGTGTACCAGGGAATCGCGTTCTCAGGTGTGTACGGACCGAAGGCGGCTTCAGGCGTGGAACCAAACTTTGCCAGAAACTTTTGCCAAAACGGATAGGTGTACTTCATTTCGAAGTCGTAAGCCGCGTGGCCAAAATACTGATTGACAAGCTTGACGAGGATCGGCGCCTGCTCCACTTGTTCGGCAGCTTTCTCAGCTTGCTCCTGAAGAAAAAGAAACATCAAAAAGATTCCTCTCGATGAACAATAGCGATATAGAATTCTCTGCCGGCTTCGACGAACAATGCCGGCACGAACGCACACAGTCCGGCAAGGGTCGCCGGCAGCGAAACCAGCTTCAGCTTATATGCGGCGAGTGAAATCATGCCGATAACGAAATAACGAAGAATGTATCGCGATGCTTTGACCCGCGGTCTCTCCGCGGCGATGTCGATGCTGAAGACGGCAGCGACTGAAGTTCGCAGCCAGTGATAGTTCAAGAGCGACAGAACGCCTCCGAGCATCAGACCGGCAGTAAAGCGCCACGGCGCTAATATCGCGCTCAAGATAACGGCTATAAACACCGCCGCGATCATACTGCGAAAGATACTGAGTTCGACTGTAGTCTGATTGTCCCCGGACAGTCCTTTGCGGCCCACTCTGTCAGCGATCTGGTTCATAAATTAAGCAAGGGATTTTACACGGAGGAGGGCGCGTTGCCAATAGTAGTCGCCGTGAGAACGGGTGTTCAGAGTACCAACTTCAGTTGGCTTTGGCTTAGAGTTTAATAAAGCCCGACTAAAGTCGGTACTCTAACACCTGGATGTCCGCCTCAGGAGATTATCGCAGTTGTCTTGGAGGCGGTGGCTGTTGCGAATCATCGGAAGAATGCTTCGCACCAATCTCAGAAAACATCTCCTTAATCGTGCCCACGCTGGCAAGCATGGTTGAGGTTTCGACCGGCATGAAGATCACTTTCGCGTTATTGCTCTTGGTCATATCACGCAGACTCTCGATGTAGCGGATGGTAATCAAATACTGAGCGGGATTGCCGTGTTCCTGCATCGCCTGAGCAACCTGAGCAATCGCCTGCGCTTCTGCTTCAGCCTGACGAAGACGCGCCTGGGCTAATCCCTCGGCCTGTAAGATGTTCGATTGCTTCTCGCCTTCCGAACGAGTGACGGCTGCTTGCTTCTCGCCTTCAGCTCGTGTGATCGCCGCCTGGCGCTCTCCTTCGGCCTGCAAGACCAGGGCGCGACGCGTGCGCTCTGCGGTCATCTGTTTCTCCATTGTGATCCGCACATCGTCGGGTGGATTGATGTTCTTCACGTCCACTCGCGTGACCTTAACGCCCCACTTGTCCGTCGCCTCGTCCAGAATTAGGCGCAGCTTCCCATTAATCTGATCGCGCTGCGACAGCGTGTGGTCCAGATCCATATCACCCATCACGGCGCGCATACCGGTGATCGTTAGCTGGACGATTCCACCTACCAGGTCGTTCATCTCGTAGACAGCTTTGACGGGATCGGTCACTTGCCAGTAAACGACTGAATCGACGTGAATGGTGACGTTGTCGCGGGTAATGACCGGCTGCGGCGGCAGGTCGAGATATTGTTCGCGCAAATCGATCGAAGTCATCCCCGGTCGCGTATTCGTCCAGTAGACCCCGCGCGGCTTGTCCAGGAACGGCACCAGGATGTTAAGGCCGCTCGCCGCCACGCGGTTGAAACGGCCGAGCCGCTCAACCAGCATCACGGTCGCCTGCGGCACGATCTTAATGGTCTTTACCGCAATGATCAGCAGCACAAGGCCGATAAAAAAGAGGAAGAAAAGCAGCAGGATTGTTCCAATCGCGGCTCCCTCTCCCTGCAAGAGAATCAGATTTGCAAATGTCATCGTTTTACCTCCAGCAATCCGAGGGGTGCCACTATATCGAAAGGATCGTTGTTCGACAAACTTTAGGGAGCTCTGAATAAGTTAATTTATAATTCCCTCTCCCTTTGGGAGAGGGTTAGGGTGAGGGCCTAGCTTCGAGGAGCATTTTCCATTTGTCATTTTCCAGTTTTCATTTGTTCATTTGAAACGCTTCCTGACGGCCACACTCAGAATGGCTAACTCAATGACCTATGCCGCACGCCCAAAATGGCAAATGAAAAGTGACAAGTGGTTCCTTTCCGCTAAGCCCTCACCCCGGCCCTCTCCCAAAAGGGAGAGGGAGCATCAACAAACTGATTTAGTTTGTCGGACAGATGGGCCAGCTACCCAGCGCCTCTTCGATCAACTTCGCAGCCGCTAACACAGTTCGCTCTTCAAATGGCTGTCCGATAATCTGCACGCCGATTGGCAATCCCTCCGGCGAGCGTCCCGCCGGGACAGCTACGCTCGGCAGTCCGAACACATTGAAGGTTTGAGAATAGCCAAACGCGCGAAACACGCTAATGGATTGTCCGGCAACTTTCACGCGTTGCTTTCCATGTTCAAACGCGGGCGTCGCACCAACCGGCGCGAGAATCAGGGGTGTTGTCTTCATCCATCGCAGAAGTTGCTCACGCAGATGCTCGCGTTCGATTACCGCCTTCGCGCGCGTCTCAGCCACGTCAATTTTGTCTTTCAGCTCGGTTGACTGGCCATGCATTTTGCGCAGTAACGCGAAGATTTGGGGGCCGGCTTCGCGTCTCCGACCGTGATAGAACCGAAGGAGTTGTTGAAACGCTACATAAGAAAACAACTCGACCCACAGACGGGAGCCGTGTGTCACCCCCGGCGGACACTCCTCTTTAACCTTAAGCCCGGCCGCCTCCAAAGTTCTGGCCGCAGTCTCAACCGCTTGTTCCGTCTCCTTGGTTACCGCTATTACGCCATCGTACGTGTAGTAAGCCAGTTTTAATCCACGCAAGGTTGCAACTCGATCGTTACTCGCCGATGGAATTAAGTCAGCCATTACGTTGAATAACAATTCAAGGTCTTCGACTCTACGCGCCATCGGTCCAATACACGCGCCTAATGAGAGGGCCCCGATCGCCTCCGGTGTGTGGCCGTCCATCGGCACGCGGCCAGTTGTCGGTTTCAATCCGGCAATCCCGCAAAAGTGCGCAGGCACGCGAATCGATCCGGAAAGATCACTGCCGACTCCTGCAGGCGAAAGACCGGCGGCGATCGCAGCCGCTTCACCGCCGCTTGAACCTCCTGGCGTTAGCTTCAAATCGTAAGGATTATTCGTGCGACCAAAGACCGGATTATCGGTTTCGTACGGTATCGCCATCTCGGGTGTGTTGGTTTTGCCGAGGATGATTGCCCCCGCCGCTCTTAATCGAGCGACCACTGAAGCGTCTCGCTCAGGGACATGATGGGCAAGGATTCGCGAGCCGCTCGTCGTGCGCAATCCTTGCGTGTCGATCGTGTCTTTTACGGTGAGGGGGACACCATGAAGTGGACCAGTTGTCTCACCCTTTGATAACGCGATGTCGGCTGCGCGCGCGCGATCGATCGTGTCCTCGGCGAGCGTCACGATTGCATTCAGTGAAGGATTGATTGATTCGATACGTTCAAAGTGTTCTGCGACAACTTCGACCGAAGATGTCGCACGCGATCGAATCAGCTCAGCAAGTTCACTTACGGATTTTCTTGTTAACTCGTAAGACAGGTCAGACTCCCGCAGCTTGTTCCTTGACAGTTTTAGAACGTCAAAATAGACTCGGCTTCTTTCAAATCGTAACACTTTGTCCGACAAACTTCAGTTTGTCGATACTTGCCGAAACGAGGGCAAAGACACAACAAACTGAAGTTTGTCGGACACTATCAGGAAAGGATCGAAATCATGGGAGCAAGAAAAAAGATTACCGTCGTCGGCGCGGGAAACGTGGGCGCCACGGCGGCGCATTGGCTCGCGTCAAAAGAACTTGGCGACGTGGTATTGGTTGATATCGTCGAAGGTGTCCCGCAGGGCAAGGCTTTGGATTTAGCTGAAGCTGCGCCGGTCGAAGGTTACGACGTGAGTCTGATTGGCAGCAACGGCTATGACGAGACGTCGGATTCTGATGTCGTCATTATCACCGCCGGTCTGGCACGGAAGCCCGGCATGAGCCGCGACGACTTGCTACGCACAAATGCGGACATTGTCGGCAAAGTTGTGGACGAGTGCGTCAAACGCTCGCCGAATTCGATCCTCGTCATCGTTTCAAATCCTTTGGACGCGATGTGCCAGGTCGCGCTTCGTCGTTCCGGATTTCCCAAACATCGCGTTGTCGGCATGGCCGGTGTTCTCGATTCCGCGCGTATGCGCTGCTTCCTCGCCGAAGCGCTCGATGTCTCCGTGGAAAATGTCACAGCTTTCGTGCTCGGCGGACACGGTGACACGATGGTGCCGCTACCGCGCTATTCGACCTGCGCCGGCATCCCGATTACGGAGTTACTCTCCAAAGAACAGATCGATGCGATCGTCAAACGAACTGCGGGCGGCGGCGCCGAGATTGTGAATCTCTTGAAGACCGGTTCTGCTTACTATGCTCCGTCAGCAGCAGCCGTAGAGATGACTGAATCGATTTTGAAAGATAAGAAAAAGATTCTCCCTTGCGCCGCATACCTCGAGGGCGAGTATGGTATCAACGGGCTTTACGTTGGCGTGCCGTGCAAACTCGGCGCAAAAGGCCTCGAGCAGGTGATCGAGATCACCCTGACTGCCGAAGAGCGCATCGCCCTACAAAAGAGTGCGGCTGCCGTGCAGGAACTAATCGACGTTCTGGGAATTTGACCAAGCACATTTCGCGCACAAGGATGAATCCAATTCGTTTTCCATCACAGTATAAGTGCCCAAAGTGCGGTTCAAAGATCATTAATCGATCCCACTTCAGGGTCTTAAGCCTCACACATGCTTTTCCGGAGGGATCATTCTGAAGATCGCCTGAAGCCGGAACAGACACATAAAATGCGATCAACTAAAAGAGGAGACCTCTGCAGTTGCGGAAGAAATCAGGATTGCCGATATTGCGGAGGTTCTGGTCGAATCCTGTAAATCGTTTCCCTTACCGAAGGGCAGTAGATCTCACAAAGATCTACTGCCCTTTTTGCTGTAAGAGTTGGGTCGAGCACTAGCGTATTTCGATCACCAGAGCCTTTCGATAGTCCGCCAACGGAAAAGTTATCTTAGTTCGAATCGCGTTTCGTCCCTCGGCGATTTTCTCCAGACGTCTGTAGACCACTGCATCGAAGTAGAGTTCGCCGCACTTTCGACAGACCCAGACCGGCACGTGGTCAATGTAAATGAGCTCCTTTCGATAATGAAAAGGAACGCGCATGACCGCCTCTTCGACAAGACCGTCGCAGAACTCACAAGTATCTTTCTTCATCTCACCGAGAATCATTTCTTCAACCACCCAAGCAAGCCATAAAGCACCGTCTCGCGGTTCTCTTCATAAATCGCTTTGGTGAGCGGAATGTTCATCGGACAGACCTTCACGCAGTTTTGCGCATTGCCGCAGTTGGTGATGCCGTCGTCGCCCATGATTGCTTCCAGACGCTCGTCGCGATTCATAGCTCCCGATGGATGCATATTGAACAGACGAACTTGAGCGATCGCTTGCGGGCCGATGTAGTGATCGCCTTCGTATTGCGGACAGGCTTCGAGACAGCAGCCGCAGGTCATGCAACGCGAGTACGCGTAGCGCTCCATCACGTCTTCCTGATCCATCCGGGGTCCGGGGCCGAGATCGTGCGTGCCGTCAAGTTCCACCCATGCGTGCACACGCTTGAGGTGATCGAACATCTGCGAGCGATTGACCACGAGATCGCGCACGTTTGGAAACTTAGACATCGGCTCGAGTTTGATCGGCTGATCGAGATTATCGACGAGCGCCGAACATGATTGGCGCACGCGTCCGTTGATGACCATCGTGCAGATGCCGCAGACTTGCTCGAGACAGTTCATGTCCCACGACGGCGGCGTCGTTTGCTTTCCCGATTTGGTGACCGGGTTCTTGCGGATTTCCATCAGACAGGAAATGACGTTGAGGTTGGGGCGGTAAGATATTTCGAACTCTTCCCAATGCTGAGGAGCGTCCGGC
>Ga0137361_10000667_pt1 | contig 19670 bp, 13 predicted proteins | sample Mad1_80_16metaG_FD_104923 | JGI IMG/M metagenome (GOLD analysis project Ga0137361, IMG submission 104923) | Vadose zone soil microbial communities from Angelo Coast Range Reserve, California, USA - Mad1_80_16 metaG | ecosystem: Environmental > Terrestrial > Soil > Vadose zone | place: USA... | reverse complement strand
TCCAGTTGCCCTCCCAGGCCGGCGTGCAATCGAGCAATTGCCACCGGCCGTCGCGAACTTCCGGGCGACGCAGCACCGCGAGGAGCCGGTCGTAGAACTGCTCCAGCAGCTGATTGACGGGTTCATCCGGGCGCCGCGAGAGATGGGGAGAGATCCGCGTCCTGCGTCCCTCGAACTGGCCTTGATGGAAGAAGCGCAGCCCGGGGCTGAGGAACGTGATGACGGCCGCGGCGTCCTCGACGTCGGGGGAAAACACGGCGGCCGCCCTCGGCTCATCGTGGTTTTCAAGGAAACGGGCGAGCTTGTTCTGGTAGTCGAGCCCGGCGTAGAGATGTTCGCGCACCGGCCGGGCATGACCCTCGCGAAGGCGGTCGTAGAGCCGCTTGTCGTAGGCGTAGTCGAATCCCTGCTGCTGGAGCGTCCATTCCAGATCCCAGTAGACCTCGGCCATGAAGCAGAAGTCCGGAACCCGCGCCCGCACCTGCTGGGTCGCCTTCGGCCAGAACGGCTCGGATCGGATTGACCAGGTCCGCTCGAAGACATCGGGCAAGACCAGCATGGCCATGTCGCAGCGCACGCCGTCACACTGCCCGGCGATCCGCTCGAGCTCCTCGATCATCGCGTGCTGAAGCGCCGGGTTGCCGTAGTTGAGCTGCAGGGTGTCGGGCCAACCCGGGAAGTACGGGTCGCGGCCGTGGGCCAGCAGCAGGTCGCCGCGCTTGCGCTTGACCCAGACGTAGTTCGCGGGCGCGCGTGCCTGGTCCCGCTCGGTTCCGACGATATAGTAGTCGGGGTGATCCTCGACCCACGGGTGATCGATCCCCGTGTGGTTGGGGACGAAGTCGAGCATCAATCTCAGATTGCGCTTTCGGAGCCTCTCGCGGAGACGGTCGAGGGCAGCATCCCCTCCGAGATCTCGGTGCACGGTGTAGCCGGTGATCGCGAACCCCGAACCCGGAATATCCTCCTCGCGGAGATCCGGGAGGGTTTCCTGAAACTCCCGGCGCCACTCCGGATTGCTTCGTGAGATTCGCTGGCCCGCTTCGCCCGTCTGCCACACGCTCAGGAGCCAGACCCAGTCGAAGCCCATCTCCGCGACGCGGTCCAGCTCGGCGTCAGGGATGTCGTTGAGCGTGGCCGGCCGCCCGATGACGCGGGACAGCTCGGTCAGCCAGACCCGGGTGTTGATCTGGAAGAGCGAAGGATAGCCGTCGCGCGTCATGGCTTTTGTGCGGCGAGCAAGTCCGCGTACGCCGTCTTGCCGACTTCGAGCATCTTCTCCGGGTCGACGGTCGCGAAGAGCTGCATCAGACGGGCGACGACTCCCGTCCAGCCGGTCTGGTGGTTCGCGCCGAGTCCGGCCCCGTTGTCACCGTGAAAATACTCGTGGAACAGCAGGCAATCACGCCAGTGCGGGTCGTTCTGGAACTTCTCGGTTCCACCGTAGATTGGCCGCCGGCCGTCCTTGTCGCGCAGGAACATGCTCGCCAGTCGGCGCGAGATCTCCTCGGCCACCTGGTACAGGTTCATGCGGTGTCCGGACCCCGTGGGACACTCGACGGTGAAGTCATCACCGAAGTACAGGTAGTACTGGATGAGCGCCCGGACGATCAGCGCATTCATGGGCATCCAGATCGGGCCGCGCCAGTTGGAGTTTCCGCCGAACATGCCGGTGTCGGACTCCGCCGGCAGGTACGACACGCGGAACTCCTGGTCCCCCGCCCAGAAGACGTACGGGTGGTCGGCGTGGTAGCGCGACAGCGAGCGGATGCCGAAGGGGCTCAGGAACTCCTTCTCGTCGAGCATGATCGCCAGCACCCGGCGGAGCTTGGCTTCGTCCAGAATTGAGGCCAGCCCGCGGCCGGCCACACCCGCCTTGGCCGGGTCGTGGATGGCCGCGCGAATCTCGGGGCGAGCCTCGAGGAACCGACGAAACCGGTCCCGCACTTCCGGGTACATTGTCATCATTTTCCCGTCGAACACCGTCGCCGCGCACAGGGGCAGCAGACCCACCATGGACCTGACCTTCAAGCGTTGGGCCTTGCCGTCGGGCAGCCGGAGCACGTCGTAGAAGAAGCCGTCTTCCTCATCCCACATCCCCGTGTCCTGGCCGGCGTGGGTCATGGCCGAGGCGATCCAGTAGAAGTGCTCGACGAACTTGAGCGCCATGTCGGCGTATTCCGGATCGCTCAGCGAGAGCTCGCACGCGATCTCGAGCATGTTCTCGCAGAAGAGCGCCATCCAGGCGGTGCCGTCGGCCTGCTCCAGGTAGCCGCCGGTCGGCAGCGGCGCGCTGCGGTCGAACACGCCGATGTTGTCCAGGCCCAGGAAACCGCCCTCGAACACGTTGCGGTCCGAGCGGTCCTTGCGGTTCACCCACCACGTGAAGTTCAAGAGCAGCTTCTGGAAGATGCTCTTCAGCCACTCCTTGTCTCCCTCTCCCCGTTCCGACTTCGCCAGGCGATAGGTGAAGATGGTGGACCAGGCGTGCACCGGCGGGTTGACGTCGCTGAAGTTCCACTCATAAGCCGGGATCTGGCCGTTCGGGTGCATGTAGCGCTCGCGCAGCATCAGCTTCAGCTGCTGCTTGCCGAAATCCGGATCCACGAGGGTCAAGGCCAGAACGTGGAAGGCCAGGTCCCACGCCGCATACCACGGATACTCCCACTTGTCCGGCATGGAGATCACGTCGCCGTTGTACATGTGGTGCCAATGGTCATTGCGCGGAGCCGCGCGTCGTGACGCCTTGAAGGGGTCCGAGCCGCGCTCCTCCAGCCACTTGTCGACGTCGTAATGGTAGAACTGCTTGCTCCAGAGCATGCCGGCCAGGGCCTGGCGCATCATGTTGGCCTGATCGGCGTCGAACGTGGCGGGCGTGACGGACGCGTAGAACTCGTCGGCTTCCTTCTGGCGAGTCAGGACGACTTCCTCGAACCCCTTTCCGAATGGGCTGGCGCCGTTGGTCGGAGCCAGCGCGGTCGGGGCCATCTCCGAAAGGCGGAGCCGAACGACCTGGCACTCGCTGGGGCCGACGCTCAGGTGGTAATGCGCGGCGGCTTTCGTCCCCTTCTTGTCCGGGTTCACGGCGTCACGCTGGCCGCTGACGAGGTAGTTGTTGATGCCGTCCTTGACGTACGGGCTGCGGCTGGGAGCTCCGAAGATGCGCTCCGTGTTGGTCTCGTTCTCCGTGAACAGCAGGGGCGCGTCTCCCTCGCAATAGAGGTAGCGCTCTCCCAGCTCGGGATCCACGGCCTTGACGACGCCTCCGGACGCCCCGACCTGATTCAGCAGCGGACGCTCGACGTTGCCCTGCCAGGACCACCGGTTTCGAAACCAGAGCGTCGGCAGCACGTGCAGCTCGGCCGTCTCCGGGCCGCGATTGTGGACGCTGATCTTGATCACGATGTCTTCCGGGGTAGCCTTCGCATACTCGACGAAGACGTCGAAGTAACGATCCCCGTCGAACACGTGCGTGTCGAGCAGCTCGTACTCGAACTCGTTCCGGCCGCGGCCGCGGTTGGTCTCCACCAGGTCCGCGTAGGGGAACGCGGCCTGCGGGTACTTGTAGAGATACTTCATGTAGGAGTGCGTCGGGGTGCTGTCGAGGTAAAAGTAGTACTCCTTGACGTCCTCACCGTGATTGGCTTCGCTGTTGGTGAGGCCGAACAGACGCTCCTTGAGAATCGGATCCTTGCCGTTCCACAAGGCCAGCGCGAAGCACAGCTGCTGCTGGTCGTCGGAAAAACCGGCCAGGCCGTCTTCCCCCCAGCGATAGGCGCGAGAGCGTGCCTGGTCGTGGCTGAAGTACTGCCACGCGTCGCCCCCTTCGCTGTAATCCTCGCGAACAGTGCCCCACTGCCGCTCGCTCAGATACGGGCCCCACTTCTTCCATGGAAGACGTCGCTGGCGGTCCGCTTCGAGTCGAAGGTGCTCTGCTGTCATGGCCGATCCTTCCAGTTGTTCAGAACGGTAACCCAAGGACGTGTTTGTAATGCCCTGGCACCGGATCGAGGCCGGTGTCCTCGGTGGGGTGGAACGGTAGGCGATTGCGCCAGGGATCGTCACCGGCGGGCAGGATCCAGAACTTGCCCTCGGGATCGAGCACGACCCACTGCCGGGTCAAGCGCTCCACGAAGACGGCCCCGAGGCGCTTCATCGGCGGGCTCTGTCCCTCATCACGACTGGCTTCGTCCATCAGGTACCTCATCGGCGATCCATCGTGCTTTCCGCCCAACAGCCCGGCCTCGAGCACGACAGCGGCCCAGGTAAGCATTTTCGGGTTCACACGGCTGTCTTTGCCGGGACGATAGAGGGAGGCGTGGGCGCCCGCTATGGGCCTTTGGTCGTATTGCACAGCGCGCCACGGGGCCCGACATTACGGTCGCGAGAACACCTTCGTGGCGATCACCATCCTGCTCCTTCTCTCGCTGCTCGCACCGGCGACGTCGCCGGCTCTCGCTGCGGATGCCCCCGGCACCGCCACCGCCCCCGTCGTCGTCGACGGCGTCACGCTCTTCCGCGTTCGCGGCCTGTCCGCCTACCCTGCGGACGAGCGCGCGAGCGTGATCGCCGATCGCGTCCGCGCGGCGGCCGCTGACCGGGGGGCGGCGATCGACACCCTGCGCGTCGTCCCGGGCGAGCGCTCCAGCGACATCGTGATGGGGGACGACCCCATCATGTCCGTGTTCGAGGCCGATGCCGAGGTCGAGGGGTTCCACCGAGACGACCTCGCCCGCTGGTATGCCCGCCGCATCCGCGGCGCCGTCGAGGCGTATCGACGCGATCGCTCGCCCCGGAATCTTCTCGCCGCCGCGGGGGCGAGCCTTGCGGCCACCGTGGTGCTCGCGGGCGCGGTCCTCGTGCTGATCCGGTTCTGGCGGCGCCTCAACGTCATGCTGGAGCGCCGGTACACGCGACGCTTGCGCTCGCTCGAGATCCAGTCGGTCCAGGTCATCCATGCGGAGCGGCTCCGCGAGGCCGTGCGCACCGCCCTCCGCGTCGTTCGCGCCCTCGTCATCCTCGGCCTCGCCTATCTCTACCTGTCATTCGTCCTCACGCGCTTCCCGTGGACGCGGCCAGCAGCCGCACGGCTCCTCGGTTATGTCCTTGCCCCCCTTGCGACAATGGCGGGCGGCGTCCTGACGCACCTGCCCAATCTCGTCTTCCTCGTGATCCTCGTCCTCGTCACCCGCTACGTGCTCAAGATCGTGGCGCTCGTCTTCACGAGCCTCGAGCGGGGCACGATCACGTTCGCGGGGTTCGAGCGCGAGTGGGCAGTGCCGACGTACCGTATCCTCCGCATCGCCGTCATCGGCTTCGCGGCGGTGATCGCCTATCCGTACATCCCGGGCTCGGAGTCCGCCGCCTTCAAGGGCATGTCGATCTTCTTCGGGCTGCTCTTCTCGCTGGGGGCCTCGTCGGTGGTCGCCAACATGATGGCGGGCTACTCGTTGATCTATCGCCGCACGTTCAAGGTCGGTGATCGCGTGAAGATCAACGACGTGGTCGGCGACGTCGTGGCGATGCGGCTTCAAGTGACCCACCTGCGTACGATCAAGAACGAGGACGTGATCGTCCCCAACTCCGTCATCCTGACGAGCCAGGTCGTGAACTACAGCACCTACGCCGCCAGCGAGGGACTCATCCTCCACACCACCGTCGGGATCGGCTACGAGGTCCCGTGGCGCCAGGTCGAGGCGATGCTGCTCCTGGCGGCCAGCCGCACTCCCGACCTACAGGCGGTGCCGTCCCCCTTCGTGTTGCAGACGTCGCTCGGCGACTTTGCCGTCAACTACGAGCTCAACGCGTATTGCGGCGACTCGCACGGCATGGCGGCGCGCTACACCGCGCTCCACCGGAACATCCAGGACGTGTTCAACGAATACGGCGTGCAGATCATGACGCCGGCCTATGAGTCGGATCCGGCGAGCCCGAAGGTGGTGCCGCGAGATCAGTGGTACCAGGAGCCCGCGCGGTCCCTCGAGGAGTTTCCCCGAAAAGCCGCCAGCTGAACTCTGCTCGTGGACGTACCGCCTTCAACATTTGCCAGACGGAGTCACGCTCGCCTGCCTCGCCGAGAAACGGTTTTTGCCCCGCCGAACTCGACATTGCCCACGGCTGACCGTCAGCAGCGGTCGCGCGCGCCCGGAGACGGCGTTGCTCATCGTGCGCGCAATGGGACCAAGGGCCTACTGGGCAAGCGTGGCGTCCGAAGAGTAGGCTCCGTATGGCTGGGGCGCACCGTGGCGCTCGAGCCCACCGGGAAGGTCAGCTCGACCAGCGTGCAAGAAGAAAGCGAGGCTCGTCATGTCCAGTAGCTCGGCGGCTCACCTGGCTCGCAGCCACGATGTCTCGGCCAAAGTCTCGCGGGTGTTCCACAAACGCGCGACGCTGGCGCAGGAACGCTTCACCGAGCGCGTGCAGAAGGCCGTCACGGACCACGTCGCGGAATTCTTCACGAAGCCCATGACGCCCTGGGATGCCTGGATGGGCTGGAGCCGTTACGCGGTCGACTTCGTCCAGCGGTCGGTGCTCTTCTGGGACGCGCTCCGCCAGCGCGGCAATACCTTCGTCGAGCATACGAACGCGGGCCTCCCGCCCGTGTTGCGCTTTGCCTACGAGATGGTGCTCGACGCGCGTACGTTCGCGCGGCCCGTCAACTACGCGCTGGTGCGGATCACACCGCCGACAGGCGTCACGGTCGACCCGAAGCGGCGTCCCTACATCGTCATCGATCCGCGCGCCGGACACGGCCCCGGCATCGGGGGATTCAAGGACGATTCGCAGGTCGGCGTCGCGCTCGCCGCCGGGCATCCGGTGTACTTCGTCATCTTCTTCCCCGAGCCCCAACCGGGCCAGACCATGCTCGATGTGTGCGCAGCCGAGCAGGTGTTCGTGCGCGAGGTCCGTGCGCTCCATCCGGACAGCCCGAAACCCGTCCTCGTCGGCAACTGCCAGGGCGGGTGGGCGGCGATGATGCTCGCGGCCGCCGACCCCGACGATGCTGGCCCGATCGTGATCAACGGCGCACCGATGTCATACTGGGGCGGCGCCTGGCAGGAGGGCGAAGGCGACAACCCGATGCGCTACGCGGGCGGCCTGCTGGGCGGCACGTGGCTCGCCTCGTTCACGGCCGACCTCGGCCACGGCACGTTCGACGGGGCCTGGCTCGTACAGAACTTCGAGAACCTGAACCCGGCGAACACGTTCTGGGGCAAGTACTATCACCTGTTCGCCAACGTGGACACCGAGCCGCCGCGCTTTCTCGAGTTCGAGCGCTGGTGGGGTGGCTTCTACCTCATGAACCGCGACGAGATCGAGTGGATTACCCGCAATCTCTTCGTCGGCAACAAGCTCTGGTCCGGGGACGTGCACCCGGCACACGGGAAGGCGTTCGACCTGCGTGAGATCAAGTCGCCGATCATCCTGTTCGCGTCGATGGGCGACAACATCACGCCGCCGCAGCAGGCGTTCAACTGGGTCGCCGACGTCTACGGCTCGACCGAGGAGATCAAGGCACGGGGCCAGGTCATCGTGGGGTTGCTGCACCAGGACATCGGCCACCTCGGCATCTTCGTCTCCGGCAAGGTTGCGAAGAAGGAGCACGCGCAGATCGTTTCGGTCCTGAAGTCGATCGAAGCACTGCCCGCCGGTCTCTATGGCATGCAGATCCTCGATCGTCGCGGGGCCGACGGGAAGATCCAGTACGAGGTTCAGTTCGTGGAGCGCAGGCTCGAAGAGGTCGTCGAGCGATTGAACCGCTTCAAGCGCGCCGACGAGAAGCCGTTCGAAGCCGTGAACGCGGTGTCCGAGTTCAACCAGCGCGCCTACGAGCTGTTCGCGCAGCCGCTCGTCCAGGCGATGTCGAGCGATCACGCGGCGAAAATCGGGCGCGCCTTCCACCCGCTGCGCTTCCAGCGGTGGGCCATGTCCGATTACAACCCCTGGCTCTGGTGGCTCGGCCCCGCGGCCGAGGCGACTCGGGCCCAGCGTCGGGCGGTCGGCCCTGATGAGCCCGCACGCCGCGTCGAGCGGATGATGTCGGAAGCCACGAGCGCCTCGCTCGATTACTACCGCGACATCCGCGACGCGATGAGCGAAGCAGCCTTCTTCCTCACGTACGGCAACCTCTTTTCGTTCTATCTCGCCGACAAGCACGAGGCGGACGAACGCGCGTCGGCCACGGGCGTCTCGGTGCAGCCACGGGACCTGCCTTTCGTGAAGGAGGCCCTCGCCTCACTCGAGCAGGGCGGGTACGCCGAGGCGCTCGCTCGAATCTTCGCGCTCATTAACCGGCACGATGAGCCGATCCCGTTGTCACGCCTCGAGCTGAGGCGCGATCTCGCCGAGGACTATGCCGAGTTCCTCCCCGCGCTGTCGCGAGAGCAGATGCGGCGCATCCGGGGCGAGCAGGACATCATCGTGCACTACGAGCCAGATCGCGCGCTTCACACACTCCCGAAGCTCCTCGCCGACGCGGCCGATCGGGAGCGGCTGCTCACCCTGATCGGGCGACTGCTCGCCGACGAGCGGGTGCGCGCACGGAAGTTGACCGCCGAAGACTCGGCGCGCGTCGACGCCATCCTGGGCGTGCTCGGGGCGCCACCGCGGCGTCCGGCAGCAAAGTTGCCGCGCAGCGCGTGAGAGGGGGAGGTCAGATCATGACGGCGTTCCGTAACGTGACCTTCGACGAGATCGATGTCGGCAGCACGGTCAGTGTCTCGCGTCCCGTGACCGAGACCGAGGTCGGAGCCATGGCGCTCGTATCGGGCGACGTCGAATCCTGGAACATCGGCTCCCCCTCCAGCGAGCGCCAGGGCCCGGCGACTGCCCAGGCCGTCGGCGCGGAAGCGCTCGTGTCGATGCTGCTCAACCGCCGCCTGCCCGGCCCGGGCACCCGCATCCTCGCTCAAGACCTGCGCTTCGAGGGCGTCATAGGGGTGGGAGCCGAGGTGACGGCCTCGGTCACGGCGCGGGAGAAGCGAGCCGACGGCGCCGTCGTCGTCTTCGATTGCAGGGTCGCGCAGGGCGGGCAGGCGCTGGTCACCGGTTCCGTGACGGTGAAGGCGCCCACGCGTCGCATCGCCTACGACGAGCTGACGACGCCTGAGCTCATCCTCCGTCACAACGACGCCTTCGCGAAACTTCTGCACCGGTGCGAGGGGCTGGCGCCGGTGTCGTGCGCGATCGTCCATCCGTGCGACCGGGACTCGCTGCTGGGCCCGATCGAAGCCGCGCGGCGGGGACTCATCGTGCCCGTGCTCGTCGGGCCCGAGGCGAAGATCCGCGCCGTGGCCGACGCCGAGCAGATCGATCTGTCCGCCTACCGGATCGTGTCGACGGAGCACAGCCACGCCGCCGCCGAGAAGGCCGTGGCGATGGCGCGCGCCGGCGAGGTCGAGTCGCTCATGAAGGGCTCGCTCCACACGGACGAGATCATGGCCGCCGTCGTGCCCTCGGCGACGGGCCTCCGGACCAGCCGGCGGATCAGCCACGCGTTCCTCATGGACGTGCCGGCGTATCCGCGGGTGCTGCTCGTCACCGACGCGGCGATCAACATCTCTCCCGGCCTCGAGGACAAGGTCCACATCGCGCAGAACGCGATCGACCTGGCCCGGGTGCTCGGCGTCGCCACGCCGAGGGTCGCCATCCTGTCGGCGGTCGAAACGATCAACCCGAAGATCCAGTCGACCCTCGATGCTGCGGCGCTCTGCAAGATGGCCGATCGGGGCCAGATCACCGGCGGGGTGCTGGACGGCCCGCTCGCCTTCGACAACGCGATCAGCGAGGAGGCCGCGCGAACCAAGAAGATCGTCTCGCCGGTCGCGGGAAAGGCCGACATCCTCCTCGTGCCCGATCTCGAGGCGGGCAACATGGTGGCCAAGCAGCTTCAGTACCTGGCCGGCGCCGACAGCGCCGGGATCGTGCTCGGCACGCGCGTGCCCATCGTGCTGACCAGCCGTGCCGACAGCGTTCGCAACCGTCTGGCGTCCACGGCGGTCATGGCCCTGGTGGCCGCCGCGCGGCGCGAAAAGCCAGCGCCGACCGGCGCGCGCTGAGGACGGCATGCCCGACGCGATCGCCGTCATCAACGCCGGCTCGTCGAGTATCAAGTTCTCGCTGTTCCTCGTGCGGGATGGCGATCTCGCGCTCGATGCGCGAGGTCAGGTCGAGGGCCTCTCCACCGCGCCGCGGTTCGTGGCCAGGGACGCGTCGGGCGGAACGGTCGCCGAGCGGTCGTGGGGCACAGGCGTGAAGCTGGGTCACGACGATGCCGTGGAGCACCTCCGAGGTTTCCTTCGCGAGCAGCTCGTCGACGACCGTCTGCTCGGCGTCGGTCACCGAGTCGTCCACGGCGGGCTCGAGTACTCCACGCCCGTCCGCGTCGACTCCGGTGTCATCAAGGCGCTGGAGCAGTTCGTCGCGCTGGCGCCGCTGCACCAGCCGCACAACCTGTCCCCGATCGCTTCGCTGCTGAAGCGCGCGCCGGAGCTGCCCCAGGTGGCCTGCTTCGACACGGCATTCCATCGAACGAACCCGGATGTCGCCCAGCGGTTCGCGCTGCCGCAGGAGCTTCACGAAATCGGTGTCCGACGCTACGGGTTCCACGGCCTGTCCTACGAGTACATCGCCTCCGTCCTGGGTGAGTTCGACGCGACGGCGGCCACGGGCAAGACGATCGTGCTGCACCTGGGGAACGGGTCGAGCATGTGCGCGCTCGCGGCCGGCCGGAGCGTGGCGAGCACGATGGGCTTCACCGCAGTCGACGGCCTGCCCATGGGCACGCGCTGCGGCGACCTGGATCCTGGGGTGATCCTCTATCTCATGGACGAGCGCAGGATGAGCGTCCGCGCCGTCGAGCGGCTCATCTACAGCGAGTCAGGACTGCTCGGCGTTTCGGGCATTTCGAGCGACATGCGGACGCTGCTTCAGAGCGCCGATCCGCGCGCGAGACTGGCGATCGACCTCTACGTGTATCGCATCCGGCGCGAGCTCGGATCCCTCGCGGCAGCTCTCGGAGGGCTCGACGCGCTCGTGTTCACGGCCGGCATCGGGGAGAACGCGGCGGCGATTCGCGAGCGTGTGTGTCGCGACGCCGGGTGGCTCGGGCTCACGCTCGACGCAGCGGCCAATGCCAAGGGCGCGCCCAGAATCAGCGCGCCAGAGAGCCGCGTCAGCGCCTGGGTGATTCCGACCAACGAGGAGCTCATGATCGCGCGCCACACGCAACGTGTGCTCGCGAAAGCGTGAAGGAGGCGGATGTCGATGATGGAGGTTCCACGTCCGGTGTTGAAGGGAAAGAAGGCGCTCGTCGTCGGGATCGCGAACGAGTACTCGATCGCCTACGGCTGTGCCAGGGCCTTTCGTGAGCTGGGCGCCGACCTGGCGATCACGTATCTCAGCCAGAAGGCGAGGGTCTACGTGGAGCCGCTCGCCGAAAAGCTGGAGGCGCAGATCATCGCGCCCCTCGACGTCGCCGCGCCGGGCGAGCTCGAGGCGCTGTTCGAACGAATCGGCAAGGAGTGGGGGCGGCTCGACATCCTCGTCCACTCCATCGCGTGGGCTCCGAAAGCAGATCTGCAGACGGGGCTGCTCGACTGCACGGCCGATGGTTTCGCGAAGGCCATGGACGTTTCCTGCCACTCCCTCATCCGCATGGCCAGGCTCGCGGTGCCGATGATGACGCAGGGCGGGACGCTGTTCGCGATGAGCTATCACGGCGCTCAGAAGGTCGTGCCCAACTACAACATGATGGGCCCGGTGAAGGCGGCGCTGGAAGCCGTCTGTCGCTACCTCGCCTATGAGCTGGGCCCGCAAGGGATCAGGGTGCACGCGATCTCGCCCGGGCCGCTCAAGACCCGTGCGGCCTCGGGGCTCAAGGATTTCGAGCTCATGCTCAACGAAGCCGCCCAGCGGGCGCCGGTCGGCGAGCTCGTGGACATCACCGATGTCGGCTTCGCTTGCGCGTATCTCGCGACGCCGTACGCGCGTCGGATCACGGGGGGCACGGTCTACGTCGACGGCGGCGTGAACATCATGGCCTGAGGGCCCGGTGCGGGCGAGGAGGAGAGATTCACCATGACGGCAAAGGCCACGACGGGCGTCGATCCGTTCGGGTTCGTTTCCAAGCTGATCGACATTGGGAACGTGGACACGGTCTACCGCGACGTGTACCTGCAGCGGTCCCGGACGCTGCTCGCCGGGGTGTTCTCCGTCGAGGATTTCCGTGCGATCGAGCAGCAGACGGCCGAGCTCGCAACGGTGGCATGGAGAGCATGACGAACGCGCCGTATCTGGTCGCCAAGGCTCGCTGGGGCGTCCGCATGGGCAACGAGGCCCTCGTCGATTCGATGTTGCACGACGGGTTGCTCGACCCGTGGACGGGCGTGCACATGGGGATCACCGCCGAGAACGTCGCCGAGCGCTTCGGCATCGGCCGTTCCGATCAGGACGCCCTCGCCTCCGAGAGCGTCCGCCGCGCGCTCCACGCGATCGACGCGGGCCACTTACGGGAGGAGATCGTTCCCGTCGAAGTCGCGCAGCGCAAGGGGCCGTCGTTCGTGTTCGATACGGACGAGTTTCCGCGCACGCGCCCGGCCCCGGACGTGATGGGCACGCTCCGACCCGCCTTCAAGAAGGACGGGACGGTCACCGCCGGGAATGCGTCGGGGATCAACGACGGCGCTGCGGCCGTGGTGTTGCTGGCGGCAGACCTGGCGGACGATGTGGGAGTCACGCCGCAGGCACGGGTGCGTGCCTGTGCCTCGGCCGGTGTCGAGCCGGACGTCATGGGCACCGGGCCGATCGCCGCCGTGTCGAAGGTCCTGGATCGCACGGGTCTGAAGATGGGAGACCTCGGGCTGATCGAGTCCAACGAGGCGTTCGCCGCCCAGGCGCTGGCGGTCGCCCGCACGCTCGGCTTCGCACCCGAGATCACCAACGTCTCGGGCGGCGCCATCGCGCTCGGGCATCCCATCGGCGCCAGCGGCTGCCGCATTCTCGTCACGCTCGTCCATGCGATGCGTCGCCTCTCACGACGCCTGGGGTTGGCCACACTGTGTATCGGCGGCGGACAGGGGATCGCGATGATCGTCGAACGCGAGTCCTGACCGGGGGGGCGCCATGCAGCATCTGAACGAGCTCGAGCGTCAGGGTCTGATGAGCTGGCGAGTCGAAGAACACGCGTGGGTCGCCGATCCCGAGCGCGTGGTGCGGGCGCTCACGGACGATGGCTTTCGGGAGTACAAGCGGGAGATCGCGAAGGACAGTCGGAGCCACGCCGCGAGCGGTGGAATGTGGCAGGGGCTCGACCCGCAGACGTGCGTCGTCGCCACCGTGATCTGGCACGCAACGCCGGAAGGGCCGCGCGTCTTTATCGAGATCGACGGTCGGCCGTTCGAGGGCAGCGCGTGGACGGAAATCGACGACGCGGTGCTCGGTGTCCTCGCCGAGTGCGGCGGATGCCTGACGCCCGGACAGATCGCCACGCGCGTCGGCATGTCGGAGGACGCCGTGCGGTCGGTCGTCTCGATGCTGGCCGAACAGGGAAAGGTGCGAATCGCGGTCGTCGAGTTGCCGCACGTGGTCCCGGTCGAGGAGAGCCTGATGCGCCCTCCTCTGGCCCCGGTACCGTCTCGCCGCCACACCGGCGAGGCGGCCGCATCCTAGGGGGACCCCCCCTCGTCGAGAAGCGCTGGCAGGACAAGATGGAAGACGGCGCCGCCGTCAGGGTCGTTTTCGGCCCAGAGCCTGCCCTCGTGCGCGCCCACAATCGAGTGACTCACCGAGAGCCCCATGCCCATTCCGCCCGGCCTGGCCGTGACGAAGGGCTGGAAGATCGAGCCGAGTTTCTCGGGGGCAATTCCGGGACCGGTGTCGGCCACCTCCACGTGCACAAAATTTTCGCCAAGCGTGTGCGTGCGAAGGATCACCTTCCGCGGCCGGCTGGTGACATCGGTCAGGGCATCGAAGGCATTCACCACGAGATTCAGAAGGACCTGCTGCAATTGGACGCGATCCCCGGACACCAACGGTAACCGGGCCGCCAGGTCGAGGGTGATCGCTATGTCCCTCCGGCCGGCGTCGGTGCGAACGACAGAGACCACGTCGTTGATCACCGTGTTGAACTGGAGTGGTCGGTGTTCCGCTTCGCCTTTCTTGAACAGGGAACGCAGATGCTGGATGACCTGACTCGCACGATGGTCGTCGGCAACGATGTCCTCCAGAATGTCGCGCACTTCTTTCACGTCGTCATTGCCGGCAATGAGACGCAGGCCGACCCGGGCATTGGTGAGAATCGCGGTCAACGGCTGGCCGAGCTCGTGGACGATCGCGGCCGTCAGTTCGCCCATGATGGCGACCCGCGAGATGTGCGTCAGTTCCTGGCGAAGACCTTGTGTTTCCGCCTCGGCCCTTCGCCGCTCGGTGATGTCGATCACCGAAGCCACGACGACCTGACCCTCAGCGGTGCGAATCGGATTGAGGCCGATTTCAACGGGAACTTCACTGCCGTCCTTGCGGCGTCCGAAGAGGTCCCGGCCGACCCCCATCGAACGGGCTTGGGGGTTGCTCGCGAAATGGTCCCTGTCCCCGGGGTGCTCCTGACGGAAGCGCTCGGGAATCAGCGTCTCGATGGGCAGGCCGATGAGCTCCTCACGCTGGTACCCGAAGACCGTTTCCGCCTGGCCGTTGACGAGAGCGATCGTGCCGTCCTCGTTGACCATGATCATGGCGTTGGGCGCCGCTTCGAACACCTGTCGGAACCTATCCTCCGCCCGCAGCCGCTCGGTGATATCCGAGCACGACCCGATGTACCCGGCGAAGTTTCCCTCGGAGTCGTATCGCGGCGCGCCGTGGTCCGAGATCCAGCGATACTCGCCATCGTGTCGACGGAGCCGATACTGCAGCATGAACGGCTGGCGCGCGTCGAACGATTCGGTGTGGCCCTTCAGACATTCCGGCAGATCGTCGGGATGCACACCTTCGGTCCAACCATTTCCTATTTCCTGCTCGAGCGTGCGACCGGTAAAGTTCAGCCAGGGTTTGTTGAAGAAGGTGCACAGCCTGTCGACGCTGGACATCCAGATGAGCACCGGCGCCGAATCCGCGACGATCCGAAACCGGGATTCACTCTCGCGCAGTCGCTCTTCGGCCAGTTTGCCCTCGGTGATATCGACCGATGCGCCGCTCCACCGTCTCCCTCCATTTCTCGGATCACCGTTGAGGTGACCCCGAGTCCCTACCCAGCGTTGGGTGCCGTCCGTCCGGACGATGCGAAACTCCAGGCTGAGCCCAGGACTCTCCTGCGCGCCCTGTTCGAAGGACTGTCGAACTCGCTCGCGATCCTCGGGGTGGATCACCTCGAGCAGGCTCTCATCGTTCAGCTCGTCCGCCGGCGCGAGCTGAAACAGGTGTCGCAGCTGCGGTGTCGCCCAGATCCGCCGGGTGTCGAGATCCAGCTCCACAGACCCGCCCCCGACGAACCCACCGCCAGACTCACGCGTTCCTCACTTTCCCGCAACGCCCGCTCCACGCGCCGCCGCTTCGCCAGATTCAACGCCAGCTGGATGATCAATCCGCCTTCTAGCAATGCGATGAACATCGCACCGAGGATCCACCATCGATACCGCTCCCAGACCGTCGGCTGTCGGAACTCGACCACGCTTCCTGGTGGCAGGCGACTCTCGCTGATGTTCCAGCGCTGCAGTTCCCGCCAGTCGTATCGGGGGGGCTGCGGGCCAATCACCCGCGGCGGAAAGTCCGACACCGGTTCGCCACGCAGGATTCGAACGGCGGTGCGAGCCGCCTCCACCCCCTCCAATTCGGCCTGGTACAGGCGGCCGCCAACGATCCCCAGACCTAACTGGTTCTGGTAGAGGCCATTGATGGGGGCGTTGGCGACCGCACGGAGACGCTGGAGCGCCTCGTCCTCGTTGTGAGTCACACCCAACGCATCCCGAATGAGCAGTCCGAGGAGGACGAAGGAGCGCGGGGGCAGCTTGGCGACCCGATCCAGTAACTCGTCGAACGACAGCTCGTTCGTCCAGGTGAAGTTCACCCTGCCCGTGTACGGCTCGAACGCCTTCCGAAAGTGGACCGTCCAGTACCGTTCGAGGGGTGTCGCGCCGAGCACCACCACGATGTTGTTCGTGGCGGGCGCCAGCTGGAGAATGTCCTCGACCAATCCGGCCAGATCGAAGTCCTCCCCCACGAAGGTGGCATTGTCCCGGAAGTCATCGGGGGGCAAGGTCCGCTTGTCCATTCCCGTATAGATCACGGGCGTCTGCGGAAACAGACGATGCCGATTCCGCGCCACGAAGCGGCCCGCGGGCGATCCGATCGGCACCACCAGGTCCGGGCGCCACTTCGCCAGGCGTTTGAGCATCAACTCGACGAACGGTTCTTCCATGTCCGGCTGCGCGTAACGCGCCATGTCCAGCGACACCTCGTCGAGATCGACGCGATTCCCCATCGCCTCGGTCAGCGCCGTCTCGAACGCGGTGGAGTGGGTCGTGAATGGGGGTGCGGTGCTCCCGAAGGAATGGACCATGAGGACGCGCTTGGGCTCCTCGGCCCCAGCGGCTGAGCTCGCGATGAGCGCCAGCAGAAGCAGCCCGAGCGACACCCTGCCCAGAGTCTTCATGGCGACACGCGGTCTGTCAAAAGTGAGACGGACTTTGGCACAGCTGGCCGCTCGCATCAAGCCGGGACTTCCACTCGGTCTCAGGGCAGGGAACTTCCGAGAACGCGCGGCCTTCTGTATGTCGGCGGCCTACTCGGCCGCCGTCACTTCGATCGATCGCCGTCCTGAGATGGGGCAGCTATGGTGACGCCGATCTCGGGGACATCCGCCTTGGTCCACGTGTCGTCGGGGTTGAACTTCCGCATGGCGAAGGCGAGGGAGCGCGTGTTCGGTCCGAGGTCCTTCTGGTACACGACGCCGTCGTGGTTGACGATGAAGGTCATCACGCCCGAGACGCCGTACTGCGCGGGGAACGCGACCAGCCCGAACCCGGCGATCATGTGGCCGCGCGTGATGTAGTCGTACTCCCCGTCCTTGGCGGCGGGCCCCTGCGCGGTCAGGATCCGGTAGAGATAGCCATGGAACGGCGTCGGCCCGCCTGATGTGTCGCGCCGGTATCCTTCGGCCCGCGCGCGGACAACGAGGTCGCCCAGCGGGCTGGGCGGCTCGCCGGGCTTCGTGGGCCAGTAGAGCCCGTCGCGCTTGCCGGGCGTGCTGGCGAACTGCTGCGCGTACTCGAGGATGCCATCGCCCTTGCGATCCTCCGAGTAGTACTCACGCTGCGCGTCCACGTAGGCCAGGCACGTCTCCATCGTGTACAACTCGTTCCGGCCGATACTCCGCGCGAGGATTTCCTCGGCGCCCTGTTTCGCATCGAACCGCCAGCGCTCGCCGCCCTTCACGAGCGGAATCGGGAACGGCCAGTCGTCGTCGCCGATCTTCAGCATCGTGGTGTCGCCGTTGACGACGAGCTTGTTCGCAGTGTCATACGCCTTCAGGAACCGTTCTCGGTTCTGTCGATCGACGACCGCGTCGCCCGACGAGAGGAGCTTGCGGCCGTCGCTGCCGAGGATGCCCAGCAACGCTTTCTTGTCGTCCGCTCGCAGGGCCGCGACGAACGCCTGCATCGCCTCGTCGGCCGACGAGAAGCGCTTCGCTTGCACCACGGTCGGCTTCGTCGCCGGGGGCTTGGCTGGCGCAAGCGTTTCGGGCTTGGCCGGCGCAGGCGCTTCCGGCTTGGCGGGTGCGGTCGCTTGAGCGCTCACCGGCAAATCCGGCTGCAAGACCAGGGCAGCAACCGTCAAGAGCACGAGCCACGAAATTCGCAGGGTCATCGACGACCTCCTCCTCCCCGGCCGCCACCGCCACCGCCCCGGCCCCCTCCGCCACCGCCCCGGCCGCCACCGCCCGCCGCGCCGCCACCACTCCGGCCTCCTCCGGTGGATCGGTCGAAGCTCTGACGGCTGGAGTTACCGCGGTTGCTGAAGCTCTGCGCGTCCCGGCCGCCTCCTCCCGCACCCTGGAAGGCGCCGCCTTGACGACCACCGCCGCCACCCTGTCCAATCCCGCCGGCGCGTGGCGACGCCTGCGCTCCACGATCCCCGAAGCCTCCAGCGCCGCCGCGATCTCCGATCCCGCCGCCACCTTGCTGGCCGAACCCACCCTGGCGATCGCGCGCGCCCGCCTGGCCAAACCCTCCTTGCTGCCCTCCCTGAGTGCGGCCGCGGAACGCCTCTCGGGACTGAGCGTTGGCAGGCCCTCTCTTGTCGAAGCGCTGCTGGCTGCCGGCGTCCCGGTACTGCACACCCTTGCGGTGCTCGGGGTTGTGCTGCCACTTGCCTCTGTCCCCGCGTCCTCCAGCCCCGCCCGAAGGTTGCTGCGACGGCCGCTGCTCGATGCGATTGCGCGCGGTCTCCCTGTTGTTGACGTTCTGAGTGAAGTTGTTCGCGCGGCTGTTGTTGATGTTGACGTCACCACCGCCGCCATGCCAGTCGCAGTCGCCCCACAGCGCGGCGCCCACCGCGGCCCCGGCCATGAAGGTGAACGCGCCGGCCGCGAAGTAGCCTGCTGGATACGGGTAGTAGGGCGGGTAGGCGGGCGGGAATGCGCCGTAGACGACCGTCGGATCGTAGCTCGGCACGTAAACGACTTGCGGGTTCGCCGGCTCGATCTTTATCACCGTCGGCGGGGCCTGGGCGACCTGCACGGTCGTCTGGGCCGGCGGCACCTGAACCGTCGTCTGGGCCGGTGGCGCCTGCATCGTGGCCTGCGGCGGTGGCGGCGAGGGCGCTCCCGCCGGAGGCGGCGCCGCGGGCTCGACGATGACGTTCTGCTCCGGAGTAGTCTTGAGCTGGCCCGAGGCCTGGGCGCGGGCACGCAGGCGCTGCACGGCGGCCATGACCTCCTGCTGCTGCGACAGGAACGCATCCCCGAGCTTCTGGAGCCAGTCGATCTTCTCGTTCATCATCGTGAGGACCTGGGGGAAGTACACGAGTGACTTCACGCTGTCATCCCAGGAGTACTGCTTGAGCGCCTCGTTGAGCTGATCCCCTTTGACGTTGGGGTGCTCCTTGACGAAGCGCGCGGCCTGCACGATCTCGAGGGGATACGTGGAGGCCATCAGGATCTGCGCCAGGAGCGGGTCGGGATGGAGCGCGATCGGCGCCACGAGCTGATCAATCTCCTCGGGCTTGAACGGCTTCGGCCCGTCCTGTGCCAGCGCAGGAAGCGCCAGGAACACGACGCCTAACAGAAGCCAGGCGAGAATCTTGCCAAACGCGACCATGGTCCCCCTCCTGCGCCGGCGATTCCGGCGAAGACCCGCCGGAGCCACGGCTCCTTGTCGAGCTTCTGATCGGCGAGGCCACCATCGCTCGCGCCGAGTCCCCGGCCACCGTACTTGGTCGTTGTCGGAAGCGACGTCTTGAGGTACGAGTCGTACTCGAGCGGCCAGTTCTGTCCCCACACCTTTGGGTCGGCGGTCTCTTCGGTCACCTCGACCAGCCGGACGAAGGGTTGCCTGGCTTCTTGCTTGCGCTCGAAGATGTTGGTGAGGAGCGCCACGAGGAGAACGGTGACGCCTGCGACGCCGACGAAGGCGGCGAGGAGAGCAAGCCAACCCGTTCGACTCGGCAGCATGTGATTCTTC
>Ga0137361_10000665_pt1 | contig 19732 bp, 21 predicted proteins | sample Mad1_80_16metaG_FD_104923 | JGI IMG/M metagenome (GOLD analysis project Ga0137361, IMG submission 104923) | Vadose zone soil microbial communities from Angelo Coast Range Reserve, California, USA - Mad1_80_16 metaG | ecosystem: Environmental > Terrestrial > Soil > Vadose zone | place: USA... | reverse complement strand
CGAAGTGAACCTGATGCTGCGCTTGTACGACATGCGGCGCGAGCCGCGGCTGCGCCAGGCGCGCGCGTGGTTCGTCGAACACTTTCATCCGGAATCGCCGGAAGAGATGATGCAGAAGTATCCGCAGGGGAGCGAGGAAAACACGCACATCCGGATGGTGATCAGCTACTGGGACATGGTCGCTGGTATCGTCAACCGTGGGCTGATCAACGACGAATTATTTTTCGATAGCAATGGTGAGATCTGGGTAGTGTGGGACCGCATGCGATCGATCGTACCAACGTGGCGGGGGGCCTTCAAAAATCCGCATCTCTTCCACAACATCGAAGAGACTTGCAAGCGACTGGAAGCCTGGCGGGAGAAGCGGGCGCCGGGATCCACCGCTGCGATGCGGCAAATGATGGGGCAAGCGAAATCGGGCACCAGGGGCAGTTAGAGTTTGCGGAGCAGAAGAGTTTCTGGGTCCTACCTGACGATCAGCGCCTCGCGCGGAGAGGCAAATGAACATGCGCGTCCCGATCAGGCGAAGAGATTTTCGGACTGGCGAGTTTCACGCAGTTGCGTCCGGCCGCCTTGGCCTCGTAGAGCGCCACATCAGCCTCGTCAAGAAGTCCGCGCATGGTGAACAGACTTCGATTCTTGCTATGATGGCAAGACACGAGAATCCCCAGGAGAACAAAGGCGCGCGGGTATCCATGTGCAAAGCGGTCATTCAGACCAGGTGATTGATAAGACTTGAGTTAGGTCCAAGTCCTTGGCTCTTGCCGGGGGCCGGATACCCACGATGGAACGAAACTGAAGAAGTGTTTCAATTTGAGACTAGCGGCTGGAACATTTGACATAAGAAGCTTGGAGGCGCGGGTGGGATTCGAACCCCTCGCGTTGATTGATACTGCGTAACTTCCTGATTCTACGAAAAAGCAAAACGGAGAAAAACCACAAAAACGCCGAAGTGAGGTACACGGCGGGTACACGAGACTAAAGCCGACCACCGAGCCTGTAAGCCGGAATCCTTGGGCATCATTCTGAATGGTAAAGCTGTTTTTTCAGAAGAGGATCCCCAAGAACTGTCATGGCCAGGCATCGAGCAGGAGCGTCCCCCATCGCCCGCTCGACAGCCACTAATGCCCCGTGCGAAGCGAATGGATAGACAGCAACGATGCCAGAGAACGGAAAAGCTTACACGGCCCCCTGATAATACAAAGCACGCTCACCAGAGCGGCCAAACGCTTCATTTTCTTGGCTGACCCGCAATAAAATATGTCCACTCCCGGCAACGTCAAGGGCGATTGTTCGTAGAATCTGACAAGGTCGTCGAAGAAAGGCATGTCGTCGTAAGCTGTGTTCTTGACGTCCATAACGGCTATTCGTCCGAAGGAACCAGCTGATTTGGGGCACCGTCCTCATCTCTCATTGCAGTCAGAAATGCACCTCGTATGGCCGGGTCGATCCGATCGGCTTCCGACAATGCCCATTGGCTCCACCGTTCCAACTCTTCAGTTGGGTCGGCGTCACTGTTTGACAGCGCCAGTCGGATTGCGTCCACGTACTTCCTTATTGCTCCGGCTTGTTGAAATGCAGCAGCATCTTTAAGCAGGCGATCGATCCGTGCCTGTTCGAGCCGTTTCCGTCGTTCGCGTTCCGCACGCTCGGCTTTAAGCTTCCGTTGCCTTTCTTCTTCTTCCAGTTCGGCCTTCCGCTCCACGCGCCATTGATACCGGCGGACAGCGCTTTCACGGTGCTGGAGCTCGGCGGTCAAGATAAGCTGAAGCGCAATCTCCGCGAGACAGCTTTCCAGCCTGCCGCCCTCGTCATCCTGCCAAGTGACTCGCTCCTTTTCGGAGCCGATACTATCGAGAATCGATAAACACAGTTTTGTATCGCTGAACCCTATACCCTGCTCTGTACGACCGCGACGGCTAGGTCGCTTGGGGCGATCAAGTCGGATGCCGACATGCTGTTGATAAAACGTGAGATGAATGCTCCGAGCATCGCGCCCGTTTATTGTCGGTTTGCCATTCATTTTCGCCGTGGCCAGGAACAAGGTATTCAAGATGCGTAGCCTTCTGCGCTCGATTGGCACATCGAATAGCGGATTGTCCCACGACATGGGGTAGCGGGAGGCAGCTTGCTTTTCGCGGCGTTTGTCGTCTTCCTTGAGGAGCCGACCAATCGCAGGATGCCAGATGGCAATATCCCGCGGAACGGTCACTTTCCCGATAACCTTGGCAATACGTTCGCGAACCGCTTCGATTGATTCAGCGAATTCCGGTGGTGGGGGAATGGGGCCCAGAAGTTCTTCGTCGCTCAAATGCCAGTGCCAATAGTTCCCACCACCACCTACGATGACCTCATCCCCCATGCCGGGCGGACGAGCTGAAAGCGCATCCTGCAACGTGTTCTTCCCTGCCTCTTTTCTTGCCCAGTATCCGCGGTCCGGCGTGGGAATCTCTGCTCGCACACAAGTCTTCTTCAAGGCCACATCCGAAATTCCGAATCGCCCGGAGAGAGTCTTCATCGGTTCTGACCACACAAGGGCGTAAAGTTCGGTCCTAGAAAACTGCTTAGCCATTCCTTGCCTCCCAAGCTCGTTGCGGATAAGGTGCAGACGAAAAACCCGGTACGAAGATAGATGGAAAGCTGACAGGACGGGAAGAGGATGTGGCGAGGCTGCTGATGAAGGGCGTCTCGAACAAAGAGATCGCACGGGCACCAGGGATAGAGCTGGCGACGGTGAAAAAACACCTTGGGAATATCTGCCGCAAGCTCGGCGCGCGAAACAGGACGGAGGCGGCGGAAAGTCTGGCTGAAGAGTTCGGATTTGGAAAGTGATGCCTGGATTTTCGCAGGGTCAGCGCCGGAGGATGGAGAGGGCGCTGAGTTTCTCCAGCATCGCCACGACGGCGTCGAGATATTCGGAAAAAGCCTCGTCCAGGTCCTTGAATTTGTATTCTGCGGGCTGCCGGGAGAGCAAGGGAAAACGTCTGCCGATGACATTGCCCTGCGCATCCTTTATCTCTTCGCCCACGCGGGATTCCAGGTTGGCGAAAAACATGGAATAGTCAACCGACGGCCTGACATGGTGAGCGAGCCGGTTGCGGTAGGCTCTGGCGATTTCGCCTTTCGGGGTGTTCTTCGGGATTTTCAGGGCGTGCGTGATCGTGTCGTAGTCGGCTTGCGACAGCGCGCCGGCGGCGCGCTTGGCGTCCAATCCCTTCTCTACGTTTCTGCGGCGAAGCTCGTAGCCCTCCCAGTCCGGGTCGCTGGTGTCGACGAGGTCGCCCCCGAGGCTTTCATGGAGGAGGCGGTTGACGATGTCCTGCACTTTGATGAGCGCGTGGACGGCCTGGTCGAGCAATGTGAGTTTCCGGTCGTGGATATAGTAGAGGTCATTGAGCCCGTCGGCGTCGTCGATGGACGGCTCCTGAGCCGGTTCGAGCCCCTTGTAGGCGCGCGCCAGGATGAGGTTGGCTTCCAGGCCCATGACGAGGTTCGCCAGTTCTATCCACACGGCCTGCGAATTCCGCACGTCGAAATAGTGCTGCATGCGGGTAGGCCGGTTCGGAAATTCGAGCCATTTGCGCGCGGTTTCATTGTGTTTGGGCGCGGACAGTGCGCCGACGTTCACATTGAGGTCGGTAAAAAGTTCGTGCGCCACGCGGTGTTCGCCGCACAAGTCCGCCGGGAAATCGGAACTGAAGGAACGGGTTTCAGAGCGCACGGCTCCATCGTCGCCGGTAAAATTTATGGTCAGGTCGATTTTGGTCATGCCTAATTTTACGTGAGGGCCATCGGCCATGTTCGAGTGGGCGGATCACCATCCGTCGGAAAACGGCTCCCGGACACCGCGGTCCTAACCGAGTATGTCGATAATGCCGCCCAGGTGGCCGCCCGCCGCGGCCGCCGCGACCTTCATTGATACGTGGGACAGCGCGCCGCCATCGGTCGTCACTGCGAACCAGAGGTTGGCGCCGCCGAGTCCGAGAGCCGCCAGGGTCAGCGCGCCTTTCTTTGACACGACAAAATCCACGGTTTGCAGCAAGGGCCCCCTGCTGGTCTTGCAAATCAGCTCCGTTGCCTTGCCCAGCCTGTTCTTCAGATTTCGAATGGCCGCCGGCGTGGTGTCCGCGTTGCGTGCGCTGGCTAGGCCCCACGCATCGTAAGCGTCTGAAAGGACATTTCCCGCCACAGTCTCGTCTACGCCGAGCCGGGCGAAAATCTTTGCTTCATCGGTGATCAGCTGCTTGATGTTGCCCAACATTTCATCGGCTGGCCCCTTGAACTTCTCGAGTTCTTCGGCAGTTTTCTCGAATTGATTCCAGAAATCGCCGCGTTCGAGCAAGAACCGGAATTCCTCGCAAAGATCTTTTGCAGCTTTGCGCGGCCGCCAATGTAGATGTCCGGTGATTGTCGCGTGAGCATCAACCATATGCTGCGTGAGCTCTTTCAATTCTTCAGGGTTCATGAAGTCGCCTCCGGCCAAGGTTCGAGGTGCCGCTAGCTTCACGATACTATACAGCCGCGCCTGGATTCTGAGACGTGTTTTGCTCAGGAACGATAGAAGGGTGCTGGAGAAGAAATCGGATGAACGCCAACGATGTTCGCCAACGTCTTGACGCCGCGGTGGCCAGACTGGTTCACGACGATGGGTATTTGCTCGCTAACAATCTTGGCGAGCGGTGCATCGCCGCGCGGCTGGCGATTTATGTGCAGCATGAATTTCCAGAGCACTCGGTGGACGCCGAGTACAACAGGGACGCCGATACGCCGAAGCGTCTCTATCTTCCTGAGGATTGCGCGAACTACCGCAACGAATACGGCGAGAGCCTGGTCGTGCCCGATGTCATCGTTCACCGCCGCGGACCAGAGGGCCCGAATATTCTGGTGCTGGAGGTAAAGAAAACCTCGAATCCTGCCCCTCGCGATTGTGACCGGGCGCGCATTCATGCCTTCCGGGCCCAATACGGTTACGAATTTGCGGCGCTGATCGAATGCGAGACTCGGCCCGGTCGCGCGCCTGCGGCCGGCGTCGTGGAGTGGCTGGGAGAATAGAGGAGGCCGCCTATGCGGCGGCCTCGGCGGGTTGCGCGCTGAATTTGTGAATAAAATCCGCGGCGCGCTGCGCGTGCGCGGCGGCGGTGAAAATCGCGCGGTTATCGTTCTGCAGGACTTCCAGCCAGTTGGCGATGTAGGCGGCGTGGTCCTCGCGGGGTTCGAGCGTCAGTTCGAGGTCGGCGCACAGGAACGCGGCGCCCAATTCCGCCACGAGTTCTTCCTGGGCGTAAGCGTTGCTGCCGAAGAGGTGACCGCCGAAATCGCGGTCGAGGCGATTCTTTGAGCTAGTCCAGTGGGTTAGCTCATGCGCGAGCGTTGAATAATAACTGTCGGCATCGCGGAATGATTCAAACGGCGGCATCTGTACGGCGTCGGTCGAGAGGCTGTAATAGGCGCGGTTTCCGCCGTGGGCGATTTTCGCGCCGGTGGCGTGCAGGAATTTTTCGGCGTGGCCGATGCGGGCGACGGGGTCGAGTGTTGCGGCCGCTTTCGCGTAGTAAATTCCCGGCAAGCCGTCGATCTGCTCGACGTTGAACACGGTGTAGCCCTTCATGTACGGGATTTCGCGCTCGACATCCTCGCCGGATTTTTCGTCATGCTCGGTGCGCGTGATGCTGTTGGCGTAAACCACGAGCGAGCCCTTTTCGCCCTTGCGGACGTGCGCATCGAGTTCGAGGGCCTGCCGGAATGTCATCCAGATGGGCGCCGCGAAATCCTGCGCCGTGGCTGACATCCAGAGCGAAAGAATGTTGATTCCGCTATAGGGCTGGCCGTTGTGCCGCAGCGGGCACGTAATCCGGCCGGCGGCGTGTTCGGCGTTCCAGGGCTTGACCCAGGGCCTTACGCCCTTCTCAAGGTCGGCCACGATCTGGCCGGTGATGCGCGTGTAAACGTCCTGACGCTCTGTTCTTTCTGTTTTCTGCATTGTTTTCTCCATTGATAAAAGTTTTTTCTTTCCGAAATCCCTCGGAATGGAGGCCGGGGTTCAGAGCCGAAAGCGCACCAGTCACAGGGCGAAAGGCGTAAGCCGGAGTTCATCGCAGACCCTTGACGGGGGCGCGCGGGTCGATAAAAGGCCGCAAAAAGTCCGAGGGATGAAAGAGAGAGAAAAAACGAACGAAGGGAGGTTGCGGAGAAGCAAGAAACGGAGGACGACGCGGATGCGGAGAAGGAGGAGGAAGAAGAAGAGAACGGTGGCCTCGATGTGGATGCCGATGCTGATGCCGACGACAATAATGATCATGATGATGGCCATGGCCCGGCCGACGGCGCGGCGTTCGTGCTGCTGGCGGTGATGGCGGTGTGTGTGGTGGCGGATGATGACGGCGACGGCGCGGCGCAAAGCGAAGGAGGCGACGGGCGCTGACGCGGGAGGTGGAGCGGGGACGACAACGGCGTGGCGCTGCGGGAGGCGGACGGGGAAGGCAGCCCCCGGGCGTCGGTGGGTAAGACGACGCTACAAGAGGTCCCGAATTTCCTTGAACTTTGCCTGAATCTCTTCCCACGAGGGATACGGGCCATAACAGAGTAACTTGCACTGCCCCTCGTATTCGACGCCGATGATCTTGGCCAGTTCCGCCGGCAGAAACAGCGCGTCGCTTTGGGCGAAGCTCATCCCTTCGGGATAGAAATAGCTTTTTTCAAAATGGGTCCGGCTGATCTCGTCGTAATCCTTCTTTATGGCGGCGTACTCGGCGGATTTCAGCATGGCGATGACTTCAGCCTGTCCCGCGAGTTGAAAGAGATCGTAGTAGTGCCTGGCATACGTTCCGAGGGGCGTGTTGTCGCGCTTGAGGAGCTGGACCTTGCCGTGGATGGCAAACATCTTCTCGACAAAGGTTCGCCGGAAATGGAGGAGTCGTAGCGAAAAGGGGCCCTCGTCGTCCACACCGAGTGAGGTTTTTGTTTCCTCGAGGAACTGTCCGAGATAGGAGCGCAGCTTGATAACGCTGGTGGGCTCGCGGCCACTCGCAGTGCCCGCTTCAAGGAGGACCCGGTTGGCGACTTCGCCGGGGCCGCCGAAGCGTTGCGTGTAGGAGAAGCGGTCGTTGCGCCCGAATCCGCCTATCGTCTGGCTCTCCGCCGCGACGAAGGTGAGCGCCGGGTGAGCGCCGACGGCATCGCGAAGCCTCTTGAGTTCCCTGTCGATGGCGTTCTTGCCGAGGGCGGGCTTGAAGGCGAGGGGATCGAGAAAAATATCGATGTCTTCCGAAAACCGCTGGATCAGGTTCCAGCCTTTCGCGAGGCTCGTGCCGCCCTTGAAGATGATCTTGTCGGGAGCCACGGCGGCGATGAGGCGCAGCGCCTCCGTGACGTAGTAGTCCTTCTCGATGATCGCGGGGCGCAATTTCCGCGTGCGGAAGTGCTGCTCCGCCCCGAGTATCGCCTGGTCGAAATCCTTGTGCTCAAAAAGCTTCATGTCAGCGGCGCTCCCTGGCCTGCCAGTTGCGGGCGTGCCGCAGTCCGGCCAGCAGGCCGAAGTCGAACCGCGAGTAGGGATTCAAGGATTTACGCAGGCGGCGCAGCGTCGCGCCGTTCTTCCCGAGTTGTTCGCCGATGGCGCCGATCATCGCGCGGACGCGCGGAGGCTCGGAAGGCGCAACTTTAACCAACCGCTCGAAGCGTTCGTTTTCTGAGAAGAGTGCGAGGGCACGGCGGATGGTTTCTTCCGGCGAGAGCTCGCTTGTCCGTCCGGCGCGGCGCAGGAAATCGAGCAGCGCCGCATCGCTCTGGGAGAGTCCGGCCCATGCTTCCGGCCTGCGCGTATGAATGACGGTGTCGCTGCCGACGAGTTTGCGGGGCAGGCTGAGGGCGCTGGTGGAAATCTCGCTTCGTCTCGCCGTCTGCGTGGTGAATCCGAGAAGATTGGCGGCGGCGATGCCGGAAGGGAAAACGCCCTTGCGCCGGGAGGCGAGCTTCTGGATTGCGGCCGGGTTTGGCCGGCTCTTGCCGAAGGCCGTCTGCCGGGTGCTGTAGTAGACGCCCTTGCTCAGGCGTTCAAGGCGACCTCGGCGCGTAAGGCGAGAGAGGGCCTGCAGGACGGCGCTTGGGCGAAGATCGGCAAAGTCCTGAGGCCGCCAAAGGCGTTCGCCTTCAGATTCGATCCTCCGCGAAATGACGGCTGTGACGCGGCCCGAACGTCTTGTCTTGGTTAAGGTCTTTTTCACGGTAGAAGTGTGAGTTTACCGGGACAGAGTGTCAAGTTTTTTTGCAATAAAACATGACACTTGACATTGTAACGAGAAAACACATAGACTCCTGACATTGGAGTATTCCAATGAGTGACGGACCTCATAGAAGTCTGCCGATGCGCAGAGGCTGGAAGCGGGTCGCGGAAAGCGCAGACAACGAGGCTTTCGGCGCGGATGAAATCCGCGAAGCAATCCTACCCGCATTAGAGGAGGACTGCCGGGGAGAAATCGGCCCGGAATTCTTTAGCAGCCTCCAAAGAGTTTGGGCAGATCAAGAGGCTTCACTGTTCAAAAACGATGTAGCGCCTTCGCTGGAAGCTCTCAGAAACGCGGCCGGCGCCGGCCTTGCGCGCGTGGTTCTGAATTACGCGCTTCAGCAAGCCGCGCGCGGGAATAGCGCAAAAGATATTCCGGAGCAAGCGCTAAAGGAAGCTCTGCTGGATCGAGCCGCGCGGGGCGCACGACAAGTGGAAGAACATTATTGCCGTGAATCGACGACTCCGCGCGCAAACAGAGTCAGGGAAAGGATCGAGGAGGCTATCGCGAGTGCAGATATAGGCGGCGTTGCACGGCGAGTCTTAGATTCTGAGACGAAAAAGTTGGCAACTCAAGCGCCCAAGCGGGAAGGCCTCCATGACGGGGTAAAGCTGTGAGGATCGTAGTGAGAAGCGAGATATTCCCACGTCCATCGCTAAAGGTCCATGTCGTGGAGCGTGCGACGGGCGGACAAAAGGGCTGGATGCGGTGCGAGATTGACCGCAACATCGAATTTGATACCGCACGGCTCGAATCTTATTGCTTCGCGACTTGGGAGCCGGTGGTATACGACGCCATGCTAGTGGCGGCGGCAGTCGAATTTGCGGACAAGATTCAAAGACGGCCGCAGATGAGCTGGCAAAGAGATTTGCAGCTGGCTATTCCCGTCCACGATCAGCAGCACTGGAACAGCAAGCCGGTGACGGATTCGTTGCACGAGGTCTTGAATTTCCTGACCGGCGATCGCTGGACGGTTGAGTTCTACAAGCGCACTAAATCGGCAAACACGCTTTCGCAGGGCCGATTCAAACTCCCCGTCGATGTGAATGCAGTGATTCCTTTTAGTGACGGATTGGATTCGCGCTGTGTGGCCGGACTTCTGGCGTGCGAAATGGGGGACAAGCTGATTCGCGTGCGGCTTGGGACAAAGTCCTGGGACGGAAAGGGGCTACACGGGTTGGGGCAACCCTTCACGTCAGTGCCCTACCACGTTCGGGCCGACAAAAAGCAGTTTGTTGAATCAAGCGCGAGGTCGCGGGGATTCAAGTTTGCGTTGATCAGCGGCCTCGCAGCGTACCTCACCAAAGCCGGTCGGGTCATTGTCCCCGAAAGTGGGCAGGGGGCATTGGGGCCTGCCCTTGTTACCGTAGGTCAAGGCTACGAGGATTACCGCAGCCACCCGCTGTTCACGGACAAAATGGAGAGATTTCTGGAAGCATTGCTTCACCACAAAGTGCGTTTCTGCTTCACGCAGCTTTGGCTGACCAAGGCTGAGACGCTGAGGAAGTTCGTCGATGAGTGCAAGGATGGTTCTTCGTGGGCAGACACCTGGTCGTGCTGGCAGCAAACGCGGCACGTCAGTGTCGCGGGGAAAAAGCGGCAATGCGGGATCTGCGCCGCTTGCCTGTTGAGACGGATGAGTGTGCATGGGGCGGGTCTTAGTGAACCAAAAGAGACTTACGTCTGGGAAAATCTCTCAGCCGGGCGCTTCGAAGCGGGGGCGGCCAGTTCGTTCCCCATGAAGAAGGTAACGAAGGCGCTGCAACAATACGCCATCGCGGGAGCGCTGCACCTCGACCATTTGGCTCAACTGCGAAAATCGCCCGCCAATTCCGGAATGCTAAGTCTCTGTGCATTTCAGCTTAGCCAGTCGCTCGGCCTGCCGGAAGCCGATATCTGTTCGAAATTGAATCGGCTGCTTGCTCAACACGAAAAGGAATGGAAGGATTTCATGGAATCTCTCGGGCAAACTTCATTTTTGGGCAATTGGGTCAAGGGAGGGCGGTCATGAATGTCCTCGAACAGATGAGCCCAGAAATTGTCGGTGAGCGGCTGCGGGTTGCTCGTGAAAACGCAAAGTTGACGCAGGAGGGCGCAGCAGACGCGATAGACGTGGCCCGCACGACACTCATCGCCATCGAACAAGGACAGCGTCGCGTGAGGATGAGCGAGCTGCAGAAGCTTGCCAAGACCTACGGAACTTCTGTAAACGCCCTGCTCCGCCAGGAAGCCATTCACGTCGATCTTGCTCCGCGTTTTCGGAAACTGATCGAGAGCAAGGACAATGCGGCCACTGATGCCGCTGACCTGATGGCTAATCTGGCGCGGGCCGAGGTTGAGCTGGAAAGCGTGCTCGGTGTCAGACGGGTCAAGAACTATCCCCCCGAGCGGCCTCTTCTGCCCGGTGACGTGCGGGCGCAGGCCGAGCACGACGCGATGGAATTGCGGCACAGCTTGGGCCTGGGAAACCGGCCGGTGCCCGACATTGTCACGCTGCTCGAAATGGAGCTGGGCGTCCGAGTTTACGTGCGAAGACTCGACAGCAAAATCTCGGGTCTATTTGCCTACGACGAAGCACTCGGGCCCTGTATGTTGCTCAACGCCAGCCATCCGCGGGAACGCAGGACACAAACGGCAGGCCATGAAACTGGACACTTCGTCTCGACTCGCAGGAATGCCGAGATACTTCACCGACAAGAAAAAGAAAATACCCGAGAGGAGCGCTATGCCAACGCGTTTGGCAGGGCGTTCCTGACGCCGGCCCGCGGTGTAATACAGAAATTCCATGAATTGACGGCCGGGTCTGACCGGCTTACGCGCCGGCATGTCATCATCCTCGCGCATTTTTTCGGCGTGTCGCGGGAGGCGATAGTTCGCCGTCTTGAGGAGCTGGGCCTGACCAAATTCGGCACCTGGGATTGGTTTCAAGCCAATGGCGGAATTTCGGACGAACATGCCCGGCAGGTTCTGGGTGAATTGGCGCCGGCGGACAAGGACAAGGCCGAGGCAGATCATCCGACGACGCTGCGCCTGAATCTGCTCGCCGCGGAAGCGTCTCGGCAGAATCTTCTGAGTGAGGGGCAGCTTGCGCGCCTCTTGCAGCTAGACCGACTGGAGTTGCGCGAATTATTGGACAGCCAGGAGAGCGAAGGAACTGAGGCCGATGGGATCACTATCGAGTCTAACTGACGCGCAGGCTCTCCTTGTCGCAGACGCGAGCACGATCATAAGCGTGAATGCGACGGGCTGCAGCAAGAGGGTAATCAAGGCTTTGCCTAACCCTGTGGCCGTCGTCGATATTGTGTCCGGAGAGCTGGAAGAGGGGAGGCAGAAGAAGCGGCAGGATGCTGACCTTCTGAAGAAACTTGTCGACGCAGGGCATGTTGAAATCGTGCGACTCGACGCTAAGGGAGAAGAGTATTTCGAGCAGCTTGTTGTGGGCGCAGCCCAGATGACCCTGGACGACGGCGAGGCGGCAACGGTCGCTTATGCCGTTGCTAACAGCGGGATCGCTTTGATCGATGAAAAAAAAGCTAATAGGATTTGTGCTCAACGCTTTCCCGAATTACGGCTTGCGTGCACGGTAGATATTTTCATGCATCCCGACGTGCAGAGCGAGCTTGGCAGAGAAGTGCTGGCGGATACGGTCTTCAATGCCCTTTGCCACGGAAGGATGCGGGTGTTTCCCCAACACGTAGATTGGGTCATTGAGCTAATCGGAGTGGAGCGCGCTCGTTTGTGCACCAGCCTTCCGGGGCCGGTTCGCGGGTCACGGCAGGCGGCAGCGGGGCAGGCTGCCGGCACCGGGTCGAAAAAAATCTCGCGATGAGCGAAGAAGGCCTCCTCCGGTAAGCGGGAGACTGCGGCGTGCAAGCGGAGACGATATACATAGGTAGGTGTTAAGGGATTCGTCACTCTGCTAATCCTGCCCGCCGACGGGCAATCAGAAACATTTCCCGACATTCTTGAAGAAAACCAAGATCATGACAACTCAGGAATTCATTAGCCTTACCGTAATTCATTTAGTAAACTGGCAAAGTTGGGGACACTCTCCCCACATCCTAAACCATTGCTAGATGTCGGATGACTATGATCCGTGAGAACAATCGCGCATCAGCGATTACAACTACTGTTACCGCGTCAATGCTTTATGACCTTGTGCATTGCCCGCACCGCGTATGGATGGATTCGTTCGCTGACCCGAAAGAGCGGGACGAAGCCAGTCCATTCGTTCAGCTTCTTTGGGAGCGTGGTACCGCGCATGAAGATGAGGTCATCGCGGGCATTAGTGGCACTTTTGTTGATCTCTCCCACTACCGTGGCGATGAAAGGAAGCAGCAGACGGTTGCGGCAATGGATCGCGGTGCGGAGCTAATATACAGCGGTCGCATCAGTTCCGGTGACCTTCTTGGTGAACCTGATCTCTTGCGCAAAGATGGAGCTGCCTATATTGCTGGCGATATCAAATCGGGCGCTGGGGAGGAGGGAGCAACCGATGAGAGCGACGGAAAACCAAAGAAACACTATGCCGTGCAGCTTGCCCTATATACGGACATACTAGAGCAACTGGGGCGATCAGCGGGCCGCAAGGCATTCGTGTGGGACATTCATGGAAAGGAGGTTCTGTACGATTTTGCATCGGAAGATGACACGGGAAAGTCACGTGGACTCTGGGACTATTACCAAGAATGTCTAATTGAAGCGCGAGCTATCATCAGCAGGACAAAAAAGACATTGCCAGCCTATGCGTCGGGTATCTGCAAAAACTGTCTGTGGTACACAGCCTGCGTTGACACCCTAGAAACCGCCAATGACCTCACTCTTATCCCCGAACTCGGTCGCTCAAAACGAGACGTAATGATTGACCGCGTCCACTCTATCCGAGAACTAGCGAATGCCAACGCCGCGGATTTTATCAATGGTAAGAAGACGGTATTCCCTGGTATCGGCCCAGCAACCATTGCCAAATTCCATGCGCGGGCGCAACTTTTGACTACTGGTGGAAAACCTTATTTGCGCGCGCCAGTGGTCATTCCCTCCGCCGCGCGCGAGCTGTTCTTCGACATTGAAGTCGATCCGATGCGGGATATCTGCTACCTGCACGGCTTCGTCGAACGCCGCGGCGGTGATAATGCCACGGAGCGATTCGTATCTTTCTTTGCGGAAGACCCGACACACGAGGCTGAGGAACGAGCCTTCGCAGACGCCGTTCGCTACATCACAACTTCCCAGCCTTGCGTGATCTACTATTACTCTAAATATGAACGCACGATTTACAGGATGCTCCGCAAGAAATATCCTCATGTTTGCGCTGAAGCGGAACTCGAAGCGATCTTTGATCCAGTAAACGCAATTGATCTCTATTTTGATGTCGTCCTGAAATCTACCGAGTGGCCAACGCGGGATTTCTCGATCAAGACTCTCGCGAAGTATCTCGGCTTTACCTGGCACGACCTTCATCCTTCAGGTGCTGCGTCAATCGAGTGGTTTGATAGGTGGGTTAAGCAACGTGATCCCAGCGTGTGGCAGCAGATTCTCGTCTACAACGAGGATGACTGCCGCGCGACCCGCGTGCTGCTTGACGCCATCAGAAGACTTCCACTCAAACTCGAGAAGGAGATCTGATGGCATCCCCGCCAATATCAGCGCCTATGGAGGCTGTGCATTCTCCCTATCGTCGCGCAACGGACCTGTTGCAGCGACTTGCTCCGGGCAAAATGCGTATCGGGTTTTTCCTCGGCGCAGGCTGTCCGCTCGCCGTCCAAATCGATGTTGGAGGCAAGACTGAACCGCTGATTCCTGAGATCATCGGCGTTACGAAGCTGGTCAAAGAATTCTTGGATAATGACAGAGATCTGAAAAGCGTGGCTCAGATCGCTTGGGAGCGCGTCACGGCGCGTGGAATCCTAACGCCAACAGTCGAAGATGTGCTGAGCCACATTCGCACACTTAAGTCACTTTGTGGAAAGGACGACATAGACGGTTTTTCCGAAGATTCTCTCGACAGGCTCGACCGCGGTATCTGCGAGAAGGTAAGAGGAATCGTTAGCAAGGCGCTTCCCATAGGGGATACGCCATATCACGTGCTTTCAAGTTGGATTCAGGCTATCCCTCGTGACAAACCAGTGGAAATCTTCACCACGAATTACGACCTGCTACTGGAACAGGCACTAGAAGAGCAGCGCGTTCCGTATTTTGACGGCTTCGTCGGCTCCGATAGCGCGTTTCTCGATCTTGAATCTATGGCTGACGACGATTTGCCTGCGCGCTGGGCACGCCTTTGGAAGATACACGGCTCCATCAATTGGTGGATGACCGCTAAGAAGAAAATCCGGCGAAGCCGCGACGTTGTCGCGGGCGAACAATTGCTGATCTATCCGTCACATCTCAAATATGACCAGAGTCGTCAAATGCCATATTACGCGATGATTGATCGGCTTCGAGTTTTTTTGCGTTCGGACCAATGTGTGCTTATCACGTGCGGCTATTCCTTCGGCGACGAGCATATCAACGCCTATATAGGCCAAGGGCTTTCAGGTAACCCTAATGCGGCGTGTTTTGCGATGATGCACGGCGATCGCGTCAAATCGCCAAAGGCTGTTGAGCTTGCAAGGCGATATGCGAACCTGACTCTGCTTGCTGCAGACGGCGGCGTTATCGGAACAGTTGAACGCAACTGGGATAGCGATTTTAAGGACTCGGCAAACCCCGCATTGCAGATCGCTGTGGGAACAGACATGCCCGATTCGCGCACAAAAGCGCCAGCGAAACAATGTAAATGGCTTCTCGGAGACTTCGCAGCATTCGGAAAGTTTTTGGCGCAGCAACTTTCCAGTCGGGATATCGAACAAGGTGCCACGGATGCGCACTGATCCAACCCTCATAGGAACGGTTCAGGACGTGACTGGCACCTCGGTGAGTGTCTCTCTTGTTAGTGAAACCGCCACTGGGTTGAGCTTCTTCAAGGGTGAGTCATACAGGATTGGCCAGGTCGGAAGCTTTGTCCGCATCCCACTCGGCTACACCTCCCTGTTTGGCATTGTCTCGCAGGTGGGTGCCGGGGCGGCACCAAACACGGAGGAAGACCATCGCCCCTGGGGCAATCAATGGCTAAAAGTGCAATTGGTTGGCGAACAAGGTCGTGAAGGAAGATTCGAGCGGGGTGTTTCGCAGCATCCCACGATCAATGACACGGTGCACATCGTAACCGAGGAAGATCTTCGCGAAATATACGGACCCGGTGATCCTGTTGACTTTGTCGCTGTCGGCCATTTGGCCAGCGCGGAGTCCATTCCGGCTCTTGTTAATATCAACAAGCTAGTCACACGCCACTCTGCCGTGTTAGGCACGACCGGTGCCGGCAAATCGACCACTGTTGCCGGACTGCTCGCGGCCCTTTCGGAACCGACCAGGTACCCATCGGCCCGCATTCTTGTCTTGGATATTCATGGCGAGTACGCGAAAGCGCTGGCAGATCGGTGCACCGTATTTCGAGTTGCCGCAAATGAGGATAAGGGCGAAAGGCCCCTCAACATACCATACTGGGCGCTCAGTTTTGACGAGCTCGTGAAGCTGGCGTTCGGAGGGCTCAGGGATGAGTCCCTTGCTGTTGTTGCTGATGCTATCGTAGCGCTCAAACGTGAGTCGTTAATTCAAAATGTGCGTGAAGGGATAACTATAGAGCAAATCACGGTGGACTCTCCCGTACCTTTCTGTATTCAGAAGCTCTGGTTCGAGTTCCATCAACGGGAGCATCGTACTGTCATTCCCAGGCCGGGCGGTGCCGCCGATGAAGTAGAACCCGCATACGTGATCGGTGCCAACGGCAACCCTGCCCAGCTCGGTGACGCGATGTCTGTAACACCGCCCCAATACCGCACGGTAAAGACCACTGGCCCGGCAAATGAGCGAGTTCAATGGGGACCTGACCCACTCGGTATGCGGCAACAACTCGCGATTCTCGCTTCAAAGCTCCGAGATCCCCAATTGGCATTCCTCTTCAATCCCGGAGATTGGCGGCCCGAACTCAATGGCACTGTTGCCAAAGATCTCGACGCTCTGCTCGCGGACTGGATAGGAGGTAAATCGCCAATTGCAATTTTGGATTTGTCTGGCATTCCCTCATCGGCGTTGAATGAACTCGTTGGAGCTCTGCTCCGCATTCTGTACGACGCCATCTTTTGGGCTAGGAAACTACCCGAAGGTGGCCGCGAGCGCCCTTTGATGTTCGTACTAGAAGAAGCGCATGCATATTTGGGGAAGGAACATAGCGGCGCCGCGTTGAGTGCGGTGCGACGGATCGCGAAAGAAGGGCGCAAGTACGGAGCAGGCATTATGATCGTGAGTCAGCGTCCGTCGGAAATTGATCCAACCATTCTCTCGCAATGCGGCACAATATTTGCTATGCGAATAGCAAATGAAATCGACCGCGGGCAGGTCGCCGGAGCTGCGTCGGATAATCTCAAGGGCTTGTTTGAAATGTTGCCGATCCTACGCACCGGAGAGGCTATTATCGTCGGCGAGGCTGTGAGTCTGCCTATGCGGACTCTAATTGATCCACCAGACAAGAACCGATGGCCGGACAGCACGGACCCGCGAGTCGTCGTCCGTGGCGACCCCAACAAAGACGGATTTGAAAGCGAAGGCGGCTGGGCTGTTCCGCGATACCCAGAAAATTATGCAATCGTCATGAAGCAGTGGCGCAAACAGAGCCCCGACTATGAGCACCATGCAGATCCGGCTGCCCAAGCTATTGATCCCAAGCCAGGAGCAAAATCATGAGCTGGATTGCCACGCCCGAGTCATCTACTATCGCTGCTTTTGACTACGTCAAAGAAAGGAAAATGCTGATTGTGGAATTCAAGAATGGCGGACGGTACAACTATTATGACGTGCCAGAGACCATTTTTGAACGAATGAAAGCGGCACCATCAAAAGGTCAGTTTCTCGCACAGAACGTCAAAGGCATCTACCGATACGCCAGAGCTTAAATCCGCGACAAACTTCACTGAATCCTTCACATGGAACGTCGGGCAGGACGACGGCGCAGAAAGACGACGGGCTTAGAGGCGGGTACTGGAAACATTGGCGTGTGTTCGTCGCCTTGACCGAAGTTGCTTCGGTGCATGGCGCGCTTTCCACTCGTCCGACGGCGGCAAGTCAGCTTTGCAAGAGTTTGAGCGCCTCTTGGCTCTCAAGCAATTGGCAGCAGAGCCCTAGACACGATGAACAAGGCGCTCTACGATAGGCTCATCGCCCACGTGAACCGGAAGAAATGGTGGCATGTGCCTCCCGTTGATCCTGACGCCTACAAGAAGCGAGGAACGTTTTTGGCTTCCAGCTTTGAGGCCGCTGAGTTCTACGGTCGCCCTCTCGACGAGCCTCAGAAAGTGTTGAGTGCGAGGCCACTGGTTGGTGATGAGAAGGGAATCGCACGTGTCCTCGGCATCCCGCCACAGCACGAGGGTATGACCTTGGAGCAAATCGCCGCCCACGACGCAAAGTGGAGAAACGCCGCCTTGAAAAAGGGCTTCGACGCCATCCTGCTGATGGCGCCGAAGTGCTTTGCCGAATGGAAAGCGGTTGGTAAGATACCGCGAAGTCTGGAACTGAATGTCCTAGATGGCGGCGAGGACTCATCGAGGAGAACCAAATGACCGTTCAAGAACTCTATGACCTGACTCTGAAAAAGGCTGACCCTCGCAAAGTTGAGATTCGGCTTCGTCCAGATGATGACGAGGTTACCGAAGTCGTGTTTGAGGAAGAGGATGGCGAAGTCTCGGCGAATCTGATTTTGGAAGGTGCCATTCATCTGTAAAAGCTGGAACGAACGATAGAAGCCACGCAGCTTGGAGCTAAGCATCTTTTGTTGATGCCTCAGATTTCTCAACCACGGCTACTTCTCTCTCCGTCAATCCATAAAGACTGTATACAATCTGGTCTATGCGATTGTCGGTCGTAGCAATCTGTCGTTTAAGCTTTTCGGATTCATGCTCGCTCTGAGTAGTTGCAGCTTTCGCCTGCAAAGCGAGCATCTGCTTTACTTCACTTGAAAGCCCCTCGGCTTCTTTCCTGTTCTTGCCAGTCACAACTGGTACGGGTAATGACCGGGATTCCTTTAGCACAATCTTGGGAAAGTCATCCCTTTGAGCAATGTTGGAACGGTGGAGGAAATACCAAGAGATCAGACGGCTGTTCAGACATCCCAACAAGTACTCCAAGTCCGGGCCACCTTCGACACGAAGAATGCTCTGCATCGACTTGTTTGTCACAAAGTCTCCGTCCACCATCATCGCTTGAAGGCGGAACTGCCTACTTATCAACTCACGAAGTAACAGTCGTGGCCCGACGAAATAGCGTTCGGGCTTTGGCTCTGCCAAGGTATCGTCAAAACGAATGAAACATTGTGGCCCTATGACGGTCTGTATCGTCGCTGCGTTACCTAACCGCTGCCCTAGCAGGCTCTCGAAGTTCTAGCGAAGTGATCTCGATCATATCGCCGATGATGGTAACGACGAAAGAGGCGGATATATCCCCGGCATCCAGCGCGGCGCGAGCGCAGCCGGGAAAACGAGATGCAGCGGCGCTCTAGGACCGCCAGAGGTGAGTACGCCCTTGTCGATCAATGCTGAGACGATGCGCTGCGCACTACGCTCCGACGTGCCTGTGGCGATGTCTACTTCACCACGCGGCATCTCTCCACCGCGATAGAGAAGGGCCTCCAGTACGCGCCCTGAATTTGGTGGTAGATTTTTGAGTTTGATTTCCTCGTCTGCCCACGAGAGAATCCGTCCGCGCAATTCTTGTGGCTGCATCAACTTCTCCATAAAGTTGACCTGATCGATGCAGACCTTCAGAAAGAATTCCGTAAACGCCGCGAGTGCTTCTTCGCTCAGATTCCCGCGACCGTCAAGATCATTGCGCCGGGGCGCGTCACTGGCAGCAAGATGTTCTTTGTAGTTGCCAACCTCGTTCCGCGCTAGGCCACGCGCCACGGACCAAATAGCACCAGTATCGAGCGCGCCTAGGAATGTCGCGTGCGACATAAGACGCGCTACACGCCCGTTGCCATCCAAAAACGGGTGAATCCACGTGAGGCGGTGATGCGCCGGGGCGGCAGCCAGAATCGAATCCGTCTTACCCAAACGCTCGTAAACTTCCGAGAAACGCTTCAGGAATCGAGGAACGGCGCCAGGACTGATGGGAACATGGCGGCCAACTTTCACATCCTGCATACGTAGTTCGCCGGGGACAACGCGCACGCGTTCCTTTGTTTCCGGGTTTTCAATCCAAAGCAAGTCCTCAGGCAGCAGTTCACAGAATCGGCGATGGATTTCACAAATGCCCTCTGCTGTGGTGGCACGCCCGCTTAGGCCGCCTTCATCGATCCATTTTTGGACCTCGATGTGCGCTTTCGCTTCGAATTGCAAATTGCGCTTGCCAACGTCCTG
>Ga0137361_10000652_pt1 | contig 19822 bp, 15 predicted proteins | sample Mad1_80_16metaG_FD_104923 | JGI IMG/M metagenome (GOLD analysis project Ga0137361, IMG submission 104923) | Vadose zone soil microbial communities from Angelo Coast Range Reserve, California, USA - Mad1_80_16 metaG | ecosystem: Environmental > Terrestrial > Soil > Vadose zone | place: USA... | reverse complement strand
GCAAGCGGGAATCCAGGGGCGAGTGACGGGTTTTGGGGCGCTGGATTCCCGCTTCCGCGGGAATGACAGAGGAGAGAAAGGCAACAGTCTCGCCAAATGCGATTGCCCTGCCCCTTGATGGGGCGGATCGGGTCGGGCTGACGTAACGCGATAGAACGTCGAACGCCGGGCGTCCGAATTGGTCCGCCTTAGAACATCGTCTCCAGCACGCGGTCGGGTGGTTTGTGGCCGTCGCTGAAGGTCTTGATGTTGATGATGACCTTCTCGCCCATATCCATGCGGCCCTCGATGGTGGCCGAGCCCATATGGGGCAGCAACACCACATTGTCGAGTTTAAGCAGCTTAGGGTTCACCGCCGGCTCATGCTCGAACACGTCCAGGCCGGCACCGGCGATCTCGCTTTTCTCCAGCATACGAGTCAGCGCATTCTCGTCCACCACCTCGCCGCGCGAGGTGTTGACGATATAGGAATGGCGCGGCAGAAGCTTGAGGCGCCGGGCCGAGAGCAGATGATATGTGGCGGGCGTATGGGGGCAATTGACCGAAATGATGTCCATGCGGGCCAGCATCTGATCCAGGCTTTCCCAATATGTCGCTTCCAGCTCGGCCTCGACACTGGGGTGGACGCGCCGGCGGTTGTGGTAGTGGACCGCCAATCCAAAGCCCCGCGCGCGGCGCGCCACGGCGCTGCCGATCCTGCCCATGCCGATGATGCCCAGGCGCTTGCCCCAGATGCGCTGGCCCAGCATAGAGGTGGGGCTCCACCCCGCCCATGTGCCGCTGCGCATCAGGCGCTCGCCCTCGGTCAGGCGACGGGGCACGGCAAGGATGAGGGCCATGGTCATGTCGGCCGTATCCTCGGTCAGCACGCCCGGGGTGTTGGTGACCGTGATGTTGCGCTGGCGGGCCGTCTTCAGATCGATATGGTCGACGCCGGTGCCGAAGGAGGCAATGAGCCGCAGCCGCTCGCCCGCTTGGGAGAGCACGGATGCATCGAGGCGGTCGGTCACGGTGGGCACCAGCACGTCGCAAGTCTTGACCGCGGCGATGAGCTGGGCCTGGGACATGGGGCTGTCGGCGAGATTGAGGCGGACATCGAACAGTTCCATCATCCGCGTTTCGATGGAATCCGGCAGCTTGCGGGTGACGACGACGACGGGCTTGACGGGCATCCGGGCACTTTCTCTAGGCGTCGTTCCTGCCATAGCAAGCGCCGGGATGCTTGTCCAGCGCAGGGGGCCGAGACCCGCCGAATCAAGGCCGAGGGGCTTGACCGGCCGCGCCCAGCCGGCTTTAGGTGACGCCATGCAAATCACCTGGCGCCCGCGCGGGCTTTCGATTCTGATACTTCTGGCGCTCATGGGGGCTATGCCAAGCTGGGCACGCGACCAGAGCGGCCTGCCCGTGCCCCGCTATGTCTCCCTGCGTTCCAACCAGATCAACCTGCGCAGCGGACCGGGCATGAATTTCCCGATTCAATGGGTCTATCAGCGCAAGCATATGCCGGTGGAGATCATCGCCGAATTCGACACCTGGCGAAAAATCCGCGATTGGCAGGGTACCGTGGGCTGGGTCCATCAGAGCATGTTGGACGGCAGCCGTTACGTCATGATTACAGGAAGCGAGCAGATCCTGCGTCAGGATGCCTCCGAAACGTCACAGCCGGCGGCCCGCCTCATGCCCGGCGTCATCCCTGAACTTCTCAAATGCGACGGCGCCTGGTGCCGCCTGTATATCGATGGCTACAAGGGCTGGCTGAAGCGCGACGAGTTCTACGGGGTCTATCCCAGCGAAAAAGTCGAGTAGCAAGGCAGTTGAACCACCGAGGCCCAGAGAAGAAAAAATGGCCCGTCAAAGACTGGCCAAGAAAGTGCCGCATTCTCGAGCCGGGAACTGGACGTGGGCGTGGTACCTTGTCCTTGGAATTTGTTCATGGACATTACTGTAGCCGCCGATGGAAGCCTTTCCGACCGGCCTTCGGCAGCGCGGCCGGGGGATTACGTGGAAATCGAAGCACTCGCCGACGTTTGGGTCGTGTGTTCGCCATGCCCGCAGGCGGCAATTCCCATCAGCGGTGTCGGTCGACCGCCGCGCGACCTGCGCTGAGTTAGGCTTGAATCTGGTCCGCCAACCTCAATTTAGGAATTCCTCGTCCCGCCTGACGCGCTGTAATTCCTCTATCGCCTCGAGGATCCGGCGCCAGACCGGCGCCATTCAGGTCACTTCGGCGATCTGCGTTCACACTTCACGGCCCAAAGCCACAGCTGCAGCCCGGCAAATATTGCGCAATCGCTGGCTAACACGAAAGGAAGGCCATTATTGGGCCACGCATCCAAGACCAAACCCGTGAAGGGTGGGGCCAGCACACTTCCGAGGCCGTACAGAACGCTTTGGAGCATCGAAGCAGTCGCTAGGTTCCTGCTCGGGACGAGTTGCCCCACGAGCACAAGACTCACGGTCCATATTCCCCCCGCCCCCAATCCAAAGATGAACAAGATTGGCCAGACGGCAAGGCCGGAACTCACAGCGTGGGGCAATATCAAACACGTCAACAGAGCGACAACCGTCGTCGCCGCCAGGAGGCCGCGGCGGCTCATCCGATCTGCAGCCCAACCGATCGGCAGTTGAATCGACAAGACCCCCACGAGAAGCACAGTTAGCATCGTTACTGCTGATTCTTGGCTCAGGCCATTTCTAAGGCCATACAGTGGCAGGAAGGAATCGTTCACTGAATCTAAGATACCTAAGACCGTGGATGCGGCGATCGCGGCGCCTCCAACACAAAAGACGGTGAGCAATCCGCTCTTTGGAAAGTAGGAGCGTTCCGCTGACATTGTTTCTGACGCGAAAAACAGCGGCAGGGCCGCGACAGCGGTTAGGCAGAGCGCAATGACAAATGGAGGCCAGCCCTCGATCCCGGTGAAACGTATTGCGAGCGGGCCGGCAGCAAATCCACCAGCCCATAGTAATCCGAAAAGACCAATGATCTTCCCGCGAATATGGTCTGGCGCAATTTGGTTGACCCACGTCTGACTGGCTATCTGCAGGATGGCGACTCCGGCTCCCAGGGTGAACCGGATCGGAAACCACGCCTCCACATTTTCGAGGGTTGGAAGAAGCAGTAGCGCAGCCAGAATCACCGCGATGCACCATCCTATGGTGTGAACCATGCCGTATCGATTGATTAAGCTCGGGGCGAGAGGCGAGACGACGAGGACCGCCAGCGATTGTGATGCCGCGCTCAGGCCGATAAGCGCGCTGTCGATTCCCTGGTGATGGAGGATGAGTGACAATAGGGGCCAAGTCAGGCCCATGGTGGTGCCCACGGTCGACGTACAAATTATTGCCGCGGCAAGATTCCGGCACTGAGCCGATGAGATTGGGGGATAGACTATCATAGCCCAGAAGAGCGCGATTGCGTGTTAGGGGCAAGATGGCTCAGCACTAACGGCATGGCATGTGTTGAACCACGAAGGCCAAAGAGGCGATGTCGCCGAGACAACCTCGTTCTTTCGGTCTTTCGGTGCCTCTGTGGTTTTCTTATTCTGGCTGCCCCGCCAGCAACTCCCCCACCGCCGCGCGTACGACGCCTACCAGCTTGTCCACATCGGCCTCCGCCGTCACCGGCGAGCAGAGCGTCATGTTGTGGAAGGGCGCGATCAGCACGCCACGATTCAAGAGATAGAGATGCAGCGCGCGTTCGAGGTCGTGATCGAAGCTGGCCGCCGCCTCGCTTCCGTTGGCCGGCGCCCTGGCCGAGAACAGCCATTCGGCACGCGCCCCCACGCGCTGCACATGCCAGGCGAGACCCTGATCGGCGATGACTCCCTCCAGCCCCGATGCCAGGCGCTGCGAGAGCGCCAGCATCCGCTCGTAAGCGGGCTCCGTCATCACCTCCTCCAGCGTCGCCCGCATGCAGGCGAGCGCCAGCGCATTGCCGGACAGCGTCGTGCCCATGCCGCTATAGCCGGGATTGGCGTCGCTCAGCCGACGCATTGCCGCCTCGATCTCCGCGGTGAAGCCGAAGACCGAACAGGGAATGCCGCCGGCAATGGGTTTGCCGAGCGTCAGCATGTCGGGGGCGAGATCGAAGGCCCGGGTATATCCGCCCGGCCCGGTGCTGATGCAATGGGTCTCGTCATTGATCAGCAGCGTGCCGTGGCGGCGCGTCAGCTCGCGCAAGCCCTGCTGGAACCCGGGGGCGGGCAGGACCATGCCGATGTTTGTCATGGCAGGCTCCTGCAGCACGCAGGCGACGTCGCCGGGCTCAAGCGCGCGTTCGAGGCCCGGCAGATCGTTGAACTCGACCACCCGGCTGGTCTTGGTCAGGTCCTGGAACTGGCCCAGCACGCCGGGGCGCAGGACCGTCTTGCCCTTCTCCAGCCGCAGGAAGGTGTCGTCGACGGAGCCGTGATAACAGCCGTTGAAGACCAGCACCACCGGCCGGCCGGTGATGGCCCGGGCCCAGCGCAGCACGAAGCGATTGGCGTCCGTGGCCGTGGTCGCCATCTGCCAGAAAGGCAGGCCGAAGCGGGCTGCCAGATTCTCCGCCGCTACGACGCCGTCCTCGCTTGACAGCATGGCGCTGAATCCCAGCGCCAGGCGCTTCTCCACCGCTTTTGCCACGGGCGGCGGCACATGGCCGAACATGGTGCCCGTGTCGCCCAGGCAGAAATCCGCATAGGCGTGGCCGTCCACGTCCTTGAGGCTCGCCCCTGACGCGCTGGCGACGAAGAGGGCGAAGGGCGTCGCCCAATCGGTCATCCAATGCATGGGCACGCCATTGGGCAGATGGGCACGCGCCCGGCTGGCCAGGTCGCGCGAGCGCGGGTTGGATGAGGCAAAGCGGGCCGTTTCGCGCTCGAACATCCGGGATATCGCGGGCCGTGGGATCGGCCGGTGATTCGGGGCCATGGTTCACCTCTGAGGCGGGCAAGCGCGTTGCGATAGCCGATCCAACCCAGCCACGCAAGGTTGCAGTCGGGTGGTTGCAGTTTGGCCGTTTCTGTGCTGCTAGAAGCCGGCAGTGCGGTCCTCGTCCCTCGACAGGCCCGGGACGAGGACAAGAAGGAGACGACAGATGACGGGGCGTGCAAAGAGTGAGGAAGTCGAGGCCTTCCTCAAGGCCAATCCCGATCTGGAGGCGGCCGAGGCCTTCGTTACCGACCCCACGGGAATCGCGCGGGGCAAGCTGTTGCGCGCGGCCGATCTTGCCAAGATCTATCAGGATGGACGGCCGCTGCCCTGTTCGATCATGAGCCTCGACATCACCGGCGAGGATGTGGAAGAGACCGGCCTGGTCTGGGACAAGGGGGATGAGGACAAGCTTGCCTGGCCCATCGCCGGCACGCTGAAGCGCGCGCCCTGGATGGCGCGGCCCAGCGCCCAGGTTTTGCTCAGCCTCTACGATCTGGACGGATCGCCCTATGTCGCCGATCCGCGCCATGTACTAGCCCAGGTTGTGGAGCGCCTCAAGGCCGACGGCTTCACGGCCGTGGTCGCCGCCGAACTGGAATTCTACATCGTCGATCCCGCCCGCGCGGCGGACGGCAAGCTGCAGCCGCCGCTGGCACCGGGAACCGGCCGGCGCCTGGATCGCATCGATGTCTATAGCGTGACCGAGCTGGAGGAGTTCGCCCCCTTCGTCGACGAGCTTTATGGCGCTGCGAGAATCATGGGCCTGCCGGCGGAGACCCTGATCTCCGAATACGCGCCTGGCCAGCTCGAGGTCGTGCTGCGCCACCGCCCCGATGCCTTGCAAGCCGCCGATGAAGCGATTCAATGGAAGCGTCTCGTCCGCGGCATAGCCTCCAAACACGGGCTGCTGGCGACATTCATGGCCAAGCCCTATGTCAATCGCGCCGGCAGCGGATTCCATATTCACGCAAGCCTGGCCGATGACAAGGGCCGAAATCTTTTCGCCGCCGAAAATCCCGAAGGCACGCCTTTGCTGCGCCAGGCCATCGCCGGGCTGCTCGCCACCATCGGCGAGGGCATGGGCGTCTTTGCGCCCAACGCCAATTCCTATCGCCGCTTCCAGGCGACCAGCTATGCGCCGATCGCGCGGACCTGGGGCGTCAACAATCGCAGCGTGGCGCTGCGCATTCCCACCGGCGGGCCCGAGACGCGCCACCTCGAGCATCGCGTCGCAGGCGCCGACGCCAATCCTTATCTGGCGATCGCCGCCGTACTGGCGGGCATGCACAAGGGCATCGTCGAAAAACTCGATCCCGGCCCGGCCATCGCCGGCAACGGCTACGCCCAGGCGGCGGCAGATCTGCCCAACGACTGGCCCGCGGCGTTGCGTCTTTTGAAGACCTCGACCCTGCTGAAGGATTATTTCGGCGAACGTTTCCTCGAGATATTCCACGCCATCAAGGCGGCGGAATGCCGCCGCTTCAGCGCCCAGGTCAGCGAGTTGGATTTCGAATGGTATCTGACCCGCGCCTGAGATGCCGGCATTCGCGCGGCATGACCCAAGCAACAAAAAGCGGCGGCCACCCCCACTCAACCCTGTGCAGGCATGACAGCGTCGCCGGCCCCATAAGGCGCAGGATTCCTTGTCCCGCCGCGTGTATAGGTGCATATGGATGGTCGGCGAGTGACGATTCCAGGGAGCGTGGCGATGGCCAAGGCCTTGAAACCACAAGACAATTTCCTGATTCGGCACAAGTTGGCGTCGATACGGCGGCGCTGACGGCAGTAGTGCGGGACGGGGCCCTTGGGTTCCCGAAAGCCATCGGACGCAGCCATGCAAGATGAACTCGACGACGCGCTGATGGCGCGCGCCGGCCGCGGCGACAAATCGGCCTTTGCCGTCTTGGTCCGGCGCCATTTGGCCCGCGCCACGGCGATTGCCCAGCGAATCCTGGGCAATAGAAGCGACGCGGAGGAAGTGGTGCAGGAAGCGTTTTTGCGATGCTGGCAAAAAGCCCCGGATTGGCAGCCCGCGGAATCTCCGGGGAGCGCGGCCAAAGCCGGCGAGCGCGCCCAGTTCGCCACCTGGCTCTATCGTGTCTTGACCAATCTTTGCCTCGACCGGCGTCGGCGTCCGCAGCCCGTCGAACTCGAGGCGGCGGGCGAGATCGCCGATACCCGCGACGATGGATTTGCCCAGACCGAGCGGGGCGAAGTCGGCAAGCGCGTGGCCGAGGCCATGGCCAGGCTTCCCGATCGTCAACGGGCGGCACTGGCGCTTTGTTACTACGAAGACCTTGGCAATATCGAGGCGGCGGCGGCATTGAATATCAGCATCGGGGCACTTGAATCGCTACTTGTGCGTGGCAGACGCGCGTTGCGCGACAGCCTCGGCGACCTTGCGATCGACGGAGGAGCGGGATGATGGGTTTGGATCGATTTCGCGAATTGCTCGACGCCTATGGCGCCGAGCCGCGACGCTGGCCGGCCAATGAACGGGCGATGGCCGAGGCTCTTTTCGCCCAAAATCCGCGGGCACGCGATCTTCGCGCCAAGGCCGCCACGATCGACGCGTTGCTCGATCGCACCGCCCCGCTCGCCCCGCCCATCATCGATGCGGAGATCCTGATCGGTCAGATAACGGCAATGCCGCAGTCGCAGGTGGTGGCGTTCCGTCCCGCCCAGCGGCCGGCCGCCGGCACCTTCTGGCTGAAAGTGGGGAGCCTGGCCGCCGCGGCGGTGATCGGCTTCCTGCTCGGCGTCACCCAACTCGCCAATATCGGCGAAAACTCGGCCCCCACCTCGGTCCTCGAACTGGCGGATATTTCGCCATGGTGAGCGAACCCATGCCCAGCGATCGAACGCCGGCCCGGCCGAAATCCGGCAGGCGCTGGCTGACCATCCTGCTTTTCGTCTCGCTCGTCGCCAACGTCTTCCTTCTCGGGCTGTTCGGCGGACGATTGTTCCATAGGCACGACTGGTTCGACCGTCAGACGGAATATGCCCAGCAGATGGGGCCCATCGCAGGCCGTGCGCTCGAACGTCTGGTCAGGCCGCTCGACGCCGCCGATCGGGAGGTTGTAATCGATACGGTGCGCGGCCACGCCGACGAACTGCAGAAGATCTACCAGTCGGTCCACGACCAGCGTGAACTGGTCGCTCAACTGCTGAGGGCCGATAAATTCGATCGCAAGGCAGTGGATGACGCCTTTGCCGAACTCCGCCGGCGCAGCGACACGATGCAGCAGACCTTGCAGGCGGCCGTCGCCGACGCGGTTGCGAAACTCTCGCCCGCGGCGCGCCGGCAACTGGATGAATGAGCCGGCGTTTTTTGCGACCATCTAGCCCGGGATTCTCACAGGGATCACAAGCGCGCCGGAGTCTGTAGGGCGGATACGCCGGCGAGCTCCTTCGCCACCAGCGCCTGCAAGCGCCACAGCAGGCGATCGCGCAGGCCCAGTTCTTCCAGATGGGCCACAGTATGCATCAGATATTCGGCACCCGAGCCGATATGCCCCACGGCGCCTGCCAGAATCATCGCCACCCTGGAATCATCGAGCGGGCCGGAATATCGCGGGCAATCGCGATTTATGACGAATCCGAGCGCGGTCAGCGGCCCGGCCACGGTCTGGATTTTCAGCCAGCGCGGCAGATAGGCGCTGGGCTTCATGACGATTTCGCGGCGCAGCACCTTGTCGAGATCCTGCTCCATCGTCTTCGCCGGCAAACGCAAGGCAAGGCCGCGGCATTGGCCGCCGCGGTCCAACGCCAGCATCAGCCCGGGACGTTCGGGCGTGCCGCGAAAGCGGCGGACCCAGAGGCAAAATTGCCGATGGTGTCCGCGCAACAGCGCCGGCCGGCGTTCTTCATCCAGACAGGCCGGCCGCCACATCAGCGAACCATAGGCGAACAACCAGACATCCCCCGGCGGCTTGCCGGCGAGCACGTCGGACAGCAGGCGGCTGTAATCGGCTTCGCCGCAAAGCCTGTCGTTGGGCCCAGGCCCGCAATCGCTCGGCAGCGCCTGCAGCTGCGCCACGAGGTCGGGTGTCAACGCCATCACGCCGGGAACTTTCCTGCCCATAACCAAGCTCTCGCTCATCCGGCGGCGGCAACCTCCGGCGGCGGCTCGATTTTGGCCAGCGGATCGGCGAGGACGGCCAGCAGGCGCTCGCGGATCGCCTTCAGTCGCTTCTCGTCCTCAATCTTCAGGCCGAACTGATCCTTGACGTAGAAGACGTCGACGGCCCGCGCGCCGAAGGTCGAAATCTTGGCGCTGGCGATCTGCAGCTTGAGATCGGCCAGCGCTCGGGTGAGGCGATAGAGCAGGCCCTTGCGGTCGCGTCCGTTGACTTCGACAACCGTATGGCCGGCGCTGGCACGATTGTCGATTAGGACGCGCGGCGCCACTGTGAAGACATCGAAACGGCTGGGCCAAGGCGCGAGCTGCAGCGCCGGATCCTTCGCGCCGTCCGGCGCCTCGGCGAGGGCATGTTCGATGACCGCGGCCAAGCGCGCCAGCTTGTCGGGCCGCTCGAAGGCGCCGCCGGCATCCTGGATGGTGAAGCTGTCCAGGGCCTTGCCGTTGTTAAGGGTGAAGATTCGCGCGTCGACGATGTCCGCGCCGGCGAGCGCGAAGGCGCCTGCGAGATTGGAGATCAGGCCGAGCCGATCTGGCGCATATACGGTCACCTCGGTAGAGGCGCGGGCGATGTCGACGCGGGATTCGACGGCGAGTGGCGCTGCCTCGTCCTCGGCGCGACGCACCAGCCGGGCCTGGCGGGCCAGGGCGGCAGTGTCGAATCCCAGCCAATAGGCGCCATGACCGCGGGCGAGGTGCTGCTCGATCTCCTCCGGGGTCCAATCGCCAAGCTTTTCCACGAGAGCCTTCGTTGCTACCGCGACCCGGGTCTCGGCGGCGCTCGCCGCCAAACCGCCCGAGAGCTTTTCTTCCGCGCGCCAGTAAAGCTCGCGCAGCAACGTGGCCTTCCAGTTGTTCCAGGTCTTCGGGCCCACCGCACGAATATCGGCCACGGTCAAGACCAGCAGCAGGCGAAGGCGCTCCAGCGACTGCACCTGGGCGACGAAATTCTCGACGGTCTGGGGATCGTCGATGTCGCGCTTGAAGGCGGTATTGCTCATCAGCAGATGGTTCATCACCAGCCAGGCGACCTGCTCGGTCTCCTCGCCGCTGAAACCCAGGCGCGGGCCCAATTGGAGTGCGATCTGCGCGCCCAGTTGCGAATGATCGCCGCCGCGACCCTTGGCGATGTCGTGCAGCAGCACCGCCAGATAGAGCACCCGGCGCGAGAGCACCTGATGGACGACAGCCGAGGCGATGGGCGCCTCGTCCTTCAAGGCGCCCTGCTCGATGCGGTGCAGAATGCCGATGGCGAAGAGCGTGTGCTCGTCCACGGTGTAGTGGTGGTACATGTCGTACTGCATCTGGGCGACGACGCGACCGAAATCGGGAATGAAACGGCCGAAGACCCCCGCCTCGTTCAGGCGGCGCAGGATCGCCTCCGGCCCCTTGGGCGAGGTCAGCATGGCCACGAACAGGCGATTTGCCTCGGGATCGCGCCGCAACGCCTTCACCAGTTTCAAATGCCGGGTGACGAGGCGCATCGCGGCGGGATGGATGTCCAGATCGTGGCGCTGGGCGACCTCGAAGAGGCGCAGAATGTTGATCGGCTGATTGGCCAGGAGTTCCGGACCGGGCAGGCTGAGCCGGCCGCCTTCCACGGGAAAGCCCTCGACCTCGCGCCGGCGCAGGCCGATGGTAGGAAGCCGCAAGAAAGGCTTGCGCTGGTGGGCCGCTTCGATGGCAGCACAGAAGATGCGGGTCAGATCGCCCACGCTCTTGGCCACCAGGAAATAATGCTTCATCAGCCGCTCGACGCCACGGGTGCCGGCGTGATCGGTATAGCCGATCAGTCTCGCCAGCTCGGGCTGGAGATCGAAGGTCAGGCGCTCTTCCGGCCGGCCGGCGAGATAATGGAGATGACAGCGCAAGGTCCAGAGGAATGCGGCGGCCTTCTCGAAGATCGCCACTTCGTCCCGGTTCAGAACGCCGCGATCCACCAGGCTTGCGATGTCGTCCACCTGATAGACGTATTTGGCGATCCAGAAGAGGGTATGCAGATCGCGCAAGCCCCCTTTGCCCTCCTTGATATTGGGCTCCAAGGAATATCGTGAGTCGCCGTTGCGCAGATGGCGTTGATCGCGCTCGGCGAGCTTGGCCTCGACGAAATCGAGGCCGTTACCGATCACCACCTCGCGGCGGAAGCGCTGCTTCAATTCCTGATACAGCTTCTGATCGCCCCAGAGGAATCGGGCCTCCAGCAGGCCGGTACGGATGGTCATGTCCGCCCGCGCCAGGCGCATGCAATCGTCCACCGAGCGGGTGGCATGACCGACCTTGAGGCCCAGATCCCAGAGGCGATAGAGCATGAACTCCACCACCTGCTCGCCATGGGGCGTCAGCTTGTAGGGCAGCAGGAACAGAAGATCGATATCGGAGAAGGGCGCCAGCTCGCCGCGGCCATATCCACCCACCGCCACCAATGCCAGATGCTCGCCGGCGCTGGGATTGGCGATGGGATAGGCATGCTGGGTGGTGTGGTCGTAGAGGCAGCGGAGCAGCTGATCCACGAGAAAGCAGGTCTCGTGCCCGACGTTCAGGCCCGCCGCCTCGGATCGCGCCTCGCTCTCGAACCGCCGGCGGATTTCAGCCCGACCGGCGGCGAGCGCCAGCTTCAGCACCTCGAGCAGGGCGCGTTCGCCTCGCGGCCCTTCCTCGGCAAGCTCCGAGGATAGCCGCCGGCGATCAAGGATGGCGCGCTGGTCGCGAAGGGCTTCCATGCCGGGCGCAGTATGCCACGGGGCAAGAACCTTGTAAGCGCCCATCCCTGCGGCAGGGGCAGGTCAGGGCCGCGAAAGCCCGATGGCGTCGAGTTCGGGAAGGGTGGCCGCCCGGTCTTCGAACAGGAAGAATTCGTCCAGCTGGGGCGGCTTCACCGTGGTGCCCGAGAGCATGGCATGGGCCTGGCCCCGGTGGTGGATCTGGTGAATGAACAGATGGGGCAGGACGCTGGCCACCGTTTCCTGCTTGATGCCGCGGGCGGCCCGGTCCAGCTTCACGGCGCGCGCCAGATCGGCCTCAGCCAGACGATTGCAGAAATCGATCAACTGCCGATCGCTCTCGCGCTGGGCTTCGGCCAACGCGGGCAATGTGCCATAGGGCAGTTCGTCGTCGAAGATCGCGTAGCCCCGGCCGCCTTCCCTCAGGGCATCGAGGTAGTACCAGTCCACGATCAGGATGTGGTTGAGGGTGGCCTTCAGCGAGGGAAAGAAGCTGACCCGCTCGGCGGCGAAGTCCGCATCGCTGAGCCGAGCGCAGGCGGAGAGCAGGCGCTGGTTGGACCAGGCGTTGTTCAGCGCCATCTCGCGGAAATGTTCGACCATATTCATGCCGCTGCTCCATTGCCCGCCCTTTGTAATATTCATGCCCGCCGGGCGGCCGGCAACCCTATATCTTCGTGATACATCTTTGCGGTCCTGGCCGAGGGGCTTCGTTATGAGATCTTTCCTTTGTCTGGCGATCCTGCTGCTCGGCGCCTGTTCGCACCGCCCAACGCCGCCCCCTGCCCCGCCGCCGCTGACCGTTGGATTCGCTGCCGGCCTGCCCGACGTCGTCGAGGTGACGATGGTCGATCGTCAACCGGTGGAACAGGCAAGCCTGATCAATCCGGACGGCAAGGCGTTCGTCGCTTATCAGATCACCCGGGACAGGCTGGCGGTGGTGTCGGACCCCGGTATCGCTGCGGGCGTTGGCATGGGCGTGTTCGGGGGATCGAGCGGCGGCGTCTCATCGGGTTTCGGCATCGGATTTCCGTTCTTCGGCTCGCCGCCGACGACCGACTCTGTGGTCCAAAGCCATGCCCTGATCCGCGTCGATGATATGAAGGCCTATGGCGCCGATTGGCCGAGGTGGAAACTGCATTTGCGCCTGGGCAGCCCCGAGACCAGCGAGCGCGACGTCGAATTCCCCGCACCCCGCCCGCCAGACGGTTAGGCAGATTCACCACAGACACACAGAGAAGAAACGCTCTCTCCTTTTGCCGCGCGTCCAGCACAAGCGCCCGATTCTAGGCTCGTCTTAGACGGGCCAAGAAAGTCTTAAGGCAAAGATCGGAGATCGCTGAAACGACCTCGGTATCTCTGTGTCTCTGTGGTGATTCTAACTAATGCTTACAGACTCTGCGCATAGGCCGCGATGCGGCGGCCGGCTTCGTCGAGATCGCTGTCGGGCGCGCCCAGGTTGATGCGAACGTAATTGGCGACCTGCGGGCCGAAGGCGGCACCCGGCAAGACGGAGACGCACTCGGCATCCAGTAGGCCGAAGGCGAAGTCGCTGGCGCTGAGGCCGGTGCGGCTGATGTCGATCATCAGGAACATGCCGGCCTCGGGAAGTTCGACCGAGAGCTTCGGTACCTGGGCCAGCTGGCGATGAAGATTGTCTCGTCGGAGGCGCAGCGCCGTCAGCATCTGCGGCACCTCGGCATGGTCTTGCTCGATGGCGACGATGCCCGCATCCTGCACGAATCCGGGCGAGCCATAGAGCATGCACAGTGCCAGATTGCCCATATGGCCCATGAGGTCCTGGGGTCCGATTGCCCAGCCCAGGCGCCAGCCGGTCATGGCGTGCGACTTGGAGAGACTGTCGACGGTGATGGTGCGCTCGCCCATGCCGGGCAGGCTCGCCGGGCTGAAATGCGGCGCATCGAAGACCAGCGAACCATAGACCTCGTCGGAGATAAGCCAGAGATCGTGTCTGCGGCAGATCTCGGCGAGGGCTTCCCATTCGGAACTCTCGATGACGGCCCCCGTCGGATTATGCGGGCTGTTGACCATCACCGCTTTCGTCTTCGCATTCACCGCCGCGGCAACATCGGCGGCCTTCAGGCGGAAGCGATTCTTGGCGTGCAGCGGCACGCGGGTCATCGTCGCGCCGCTGACCCCGATGGCCGCCTCATAGGTCACATACATGGGCGAGGGCACGATGATCTCATCGCCCGGATCGAGAACGCAGAGGGCCGCGGAAAACAGCGCGCATTGGGCGCCGGCGACGACCACGACATTCTCCGGCCCCACCTGCTGGCCGCTGCGTTCGCCATGCCGGCGCGCGATGGCCGCGCGCAGCGGCGGATCGCCGATGACGTCGGTATAATGGGTGCGGCCCCGATCCAGCGAGGCCTTGGCCGCGGCAACGATGGCCGGCGGCGTATCGAAATTGGGCTCACCCACGGACAGGACGATGATGTCCTGGCCCTTGCGGCGGCGGCGGACGGCTTCGAAATGGACGGCCCAGGCCTGCGCGCCCTCGCCGCCGATTCGTTCGGTCAAATGGGAAAATTTCATGGCGCGCCGATATAGTGGTTCTAGTCGCCGCGCGCCAGTCGGCGCAGGCGATAAATTTCTTCCAGCGCCTGCTTGGGCGTGAGCTGATCGGGCTCCAGGGTGGCGAGCGCTTCTTCGACCGGCGAGGGCCCCTTGATTCGCCGCGCCGAAGGCGGTGTCGCGGCAAACAAAGGGAGATCGTCGGCAAGCCTCGTTAGCGCGCCGGCCTGCTCGCCTTTTTCCAATGTGGCCAGGACTTCTTCGGCTCGCGCCACCACCGCGGGCGGCAATCCCGCCAGCTTGGCCACATGAATGCCATAGCTGCGGTCGGCGGCGCCCGAGGCCACTTCGTGCAGAAAGACCACGTCGCCCTGCCATTCCTTGACCCGCAAGACATGGGGGGCCAACGCCGGCAGGCGGGCGCCGAGCGCCACCAGCTCATGATAGTGGGTGGCGAAAAGCGCGCGGCAATTGTTGACCTCGTGCAGATGTTCCAGCGTCGCCCAGGCGATGGAGAGACCATCGAACGTCGCCGTGCCGCGGCCGATTTCATCGAGAATGACCAGGGCCTTGGGGCCGGCTTGATTCAGGATCGCCGCAGTCTCGACCATCTCCACCATGAATGTGGATCGCCCGCGAGCGAGATCGTCGGCGGCACCCACCCGGCTGAACAGGCGATCGACCACGCCGATATGAGCATCCCTGGCCGGCACGTAGGAGCCGATCTGCGCCAGCACGGCGATAAGGGCGTTCTGGCGCAAGAAAGTGGATTTGCCCGCCATATTGGGGCCGGTCACCAGCCAGAGCCGCTGCTGGGGGCCGAGATCGCAATCATTGGCGACGAAACTGCCCGCCTGCTGGGCGATCAGCGCCGCTTCCACCACCGGATGGCGGCCGGCTGCAATCTTGAAGATCGTACTGTCGTCCACCTGCGGGCGGCAATATTCGGCTTCGGCCGCCAGTTCGGCGAGGCTCGCCACGACATCGAGAAGCGAGAGGGCGGCGCCCAGGGCGGCGATTGCCTCGGCCGCGGCGCTCACAAGAGCGACCAAGGCCGTGAATAGATCGAGCTCGAGGGCGAGCGCCTTATCGCCGGCGCTCGCGATGCGCCGCTCCAGCTCGCCCAGCTCAACCGTAGTGAAGCGCGCCGCATTGGCCATGGTCTGGCGATGGATGAAACCGCCGCCCAGGGTCAATTTTTCCAGATGGGCCGCCGTCGTCTCGACGTAATAGCCCAGCACATTGTTGTGGCGGATCTTGAGCGAGGCGATTGCGGTCTCGCCGCGATAGCGGGTTTCGAGTTCGAGGACGAGCCGCCGGCTTTCGTCGCGCAAGGCGCGCAGCTCGTCGAGTGCCGGCCGATAGGCCGGCGCGATGAAGCCGCCGTCCCGCGTGACGACCGGCAACTCCGCCGCCAGCGCGCGGCGCAGTTCGTCGATGAGAGGTCCCTGATCGCCCAGGGCTAACACCGCCTCGGCGAGGCCGGCGGGAAGTTCGCCTGCCTCGCCCAGACGCCGGCGCAAGGATGCGGCGGCCAGAAGCCCGTCGCGCAAAGCGGCCAGATCGCGCGGGCCGCCGCGGCCGACCAGCAGGCGCGACAGCGCGCGTTCGACATCGGGGGCACGGCGCAGGGTGCCGCGCAGGTCCTCGCGCAACCGCCCGTCACCCAGAATCGCTTCCACCATGTCGAGTCGCGCGGCGATGGATGCCGGCGTCGTCAATGGGGCCGCCAGCCATTCGGCCAGGCGGCGCGCGCCGGAGGATGTGACGGTGCGGTCGATGGCTCCCAGCAGCGAACCCTGGCGTTCGCCCGAAAGGCTGCGGGTCAGCTCGAGATTGCGCCTTGTCGCCGCATCGATCTCCATGACCGCGCCGGCGGCAAGGCGACGCGGCGGGTCCAGGCGCGGCAGGCGGCCCAGCTGGGTGGTCTGCAGATAATCCAGCAGCACGCCGGCGGCGGCCACTTCCGCGCGCTCGAAATTGCCGAAGGCATCCAGTGCCTTCACGCCAAAGGCGCTCTCCAGCCGGCGGCGGGCATTGTCGCTGTCGAATCGGGCCGAGGGGAGCGGCGACAGGGCGCGCCGCCAATCCGCCAAGGCCGACGCCAGCACCGGGCGCTGAAACAGACGATCGGGCAGCAGTATCTCGCTGGGCGAGAGGCGCGCAAATGCGGCGGCCACGTCAGAGAGGGCGATGGTCTGCACCTGGAAATCGCCGGTGGAGATATCGACCCAGGCAAGACCGAGGGCCGCACCCGCCTCCGCCAATGCGGCCAGATAATTATGGCTGCGCGCATCCAGCAGGCTGTCCTCGGTCAACGTGCCTGGCGTGACGATGCGCACCACGTCTCGCCGGACGACGGATTTCGATCCCCGTTTCTTGGCTTCGGCGGGGTCTTCCAACTGCTCGCAGACCGCGACCTTGAAGCCCTGGCGGATCAGCTTGGCGAGATAGCCGTCGGCGGCATGGGCCGGCACGCCGCACATGGGAATATCGCCGCCGTCATGCTTGCCCCGCTTGGTCAGCGCGATGGAGAGGGCGGATGCTGCCTTCACCGCATCCTCGAAGAACAATTCGTAAAAATCGCCCATCCGATAGAACAGCAGATGCTCGGGGTGCGCGTGCTTGACGGCGAGGTATTGCGCCATCAGCGGCGAGGAATCGCTGGGCAATTGCAGAGGTTCCGACATGGCGGCGGAGATTACCCGGTATTTTCGAAGGGAACCATGCCGGCGGGTGCGGCTCGCCATCCCCAAGCTTACCCCGAGGATTCACCTCTTTGATTGAGGCCACGCAAAAGCAGAAAAAGTCGCGGATGGCCGGGCCAAGCCCGGCCATATCGCACGGTAGAATTTGCGCCCCACCATCTGGCTGCGTCAATCCCGCCCTATTCCTTTCGCCACCAATTCATGCAAGCTTTGATCGCAAGACAAAAGAGACGATGAAGGGGAATTCGATGACGAACCCGCGCGCCAATATCACGGATCAAGAGGCGCTGCTGTTCCATTCCCAGGGACGGCCGGGCAAGATCGAGATTCGGGCGACCAAGCCGCTGACGACCCAGCGCGATCTGTCGCTGGCCTATTCGCCGGGGGTCGCCGTTCCCTGCCTGCGTATCGCAGCCGACCCGTCGCTGGCCTACGACTACACCGCCAAGGGCAATCTGGTGGCGGTGATATCCAACGGCACCGCCGTTCTGGGCCTGGGCGATCTGGGCGCGATTGCCTCCAAGCCGGTGATGGAGGGCAAGGCGGTGCTGTTCAAGCGCTTTGCCGATATCGATTCCATCGATCTGGAAGTGGATACCCGCGACACCGAGGAATTCATCAACTGCGTGCGTTATCTGGGATCCAGTTTCGGCGGCATCAATCTGGAAGACATCAAGGCGCCCGAATGCTTCATCATCGAGCAGCGCCTGCGCGAACTCCTCGACATCCCCGTCTTCCACGACGACCAGCACGGCACCGCCATCATCACCGCCGCCGGCCTGATCAATGCGCTCGATCTCACTGGGCGCAAGTTGAAGGACGTCAAAATCGTGGTGAATGGGGCGGGGGCGGCGGCTATTGCCTGCGTGGAACTCATCAAATCCATGGGCCTGCCCCAGGACAGCTGCATCCTGGTGGATACCAAGGGCGTCATCTATCAGGGCCGCACCGACGGCATGAACCAGTGGAAATCGGCCCATGCGGCACGGACCACGGCGCGCGGGTTGGCCGATGCGCTCAAGGACGCCGACATCTTCATCGGGCTTTCCGTCAAAGGGGCGGTGACGCCGGAGATGGTGAAATCCATGGCGGCGAAACCCATCATCTTCGCCATGGCCAATCCCGATCCGGAGGTCACCCCGGAAGAAGTTCACGCCATCCGCAAGGATGCCATCGTCGCCACCGGCCGGTCGGACTATCCCAACCAGGTCAACAATGTGCTGGGCTTCCCTTACATCTTCCGTGGCGCGCTGGACGTGCGCGCCTCCACCATCAACGAACAGATGAAGATCGCCGCCGCTCAAGCGCTGGCGGACCTCGCCCGCGAGGATGTGCCCGACGAGGTGGACGCCGCCTATGCCGGACAGCGCCTGCGCTACGGACCGGAGTACATCATCCCGGTGCCCTTCGATCCGCGGCTCATCTCCGCCGTGCCCACGGCGGTCGCCAAGGCGGCCATGGAAAGCGGCGTGGCGCGCCGCCCGATCCTGGATATGGAGGGCTATCGCACCGAACTTTCCGCCCGCCTCGATCCCACCGCCGCCAGCCTGAACCTGATCTTCGAGCGGGTGCGTCACAGCCCACGCCGAGTCGTCTTCGCCGAGGGCGAGGAAGAAAAGGTCATCCGCGCCGCCGTCGGTTTCTCCCACGCCGGTTATGGCACCCCCATCCTAGTGGGCCGCGAGGAACGAATCTTGGCGGCCATGACGGCCTCGGGCCTGGGCGAGCCCGACGGCGTGGAGATCACCAATGCGCGGATCTCCACCCGCAACGTGCACTACACCGAGACCCTGTATCGCCGCCTGCAGCGCCGGGGCGTCCTCTATCGCGATTGCCAGCGCATGGTAAACCAGGACCGCAATGTCTTCGCCGCCAGCATGGTGGCCGAGGGCGATGCCGACGCCATGGTGACAGGCGTCACCCGCAGCTTCGCCACGACGCTGGAGGAGATCCGCCGCGTTCTCGACCCCAGGCCGGGCTGCATCCTGTTCGGGCTTTCCATCGTCATCGCCCGTGGACGCACCGTGCTCCTCGCCGATACCGCCGTGCATGAATTGCCTTCGGCGGAGGAAATGGCCGGGATCGCCATCCAGGCGGCCGCAGTGGCGCGCCAGCATGGCCATGAGCCGCGAGTGGCCCTTCTCTCATTTTCCAATTTCGGCAATCCGCAATGGGAGAAGATGGAACGCATCCGCGATGCGGTCCATGAGCTCGACCGGCGCAAGGTGGATTTCGAATACGACGGCGAGATGCAGCCCAATGTGGCGCTGGATTTCGAGCAGATGCGCCAACTCTATCCCTTCTGCCGCCTGACCGGCCCCGCCAATGTGCTGCTGATGCCGGCCCTGCACAGCGCGGCCATCTCGGCCAAGCTGCTGCAGCAGCTGGGCGGCGGCACGGTCATCGGCCCTGTGCTCTGCGGCCTCGATCATTCGGCCCAGATCGTCCAGACCGGCGCCACCGTCTCCGAGATCATCACTGCCGCGGCATTCGCCGCCCTCGATGCGAAGGTGTGAGGGACGGTCGCAAGATTCCATCTCGATCGTTTCGGCAGGCACCCTGATGATTCCCGCCCCATCAAAGGCAGGGCAATCGCATTTGGGTTCTCCGACCTCTCTGTTGCCGTCATTCCCGCGCAAGCGGGAATCCAGGGGCGCGTGACGGGTTTTGGGGCGCTGGATTCCCGCTTGCGAGGTTGTGAAGAAATTGTTCGGATTGCCGATTCGTGATTCACTTTCCGGGAATTGATCTTGGCGAGGGTGAACATGGACAGGGGCAAGGCGCGGGTTGTTGGGCCG
>Ga0137361_10000646_pt1 | contig 19916 bp, 19 predicted proteins | sample Mad1_80_16metaG_FD_104923 | JGI IMG/M metagenome (GOLD analysis project Ga0137361, IMG submission 104923) | Vadose zone soil microbial communities from Angelo Coast Range Reserve, California, USA - Mad1_80_16 metaG | ecosystem: Environmental > Terrestrial > Soil > Vadose zone | place: USA... | reverse complement strand
GGGCGACCAGGCCGAGGCCACCGGCGCGCGCCCGATCACGACCACCGCCGCCAACCCGACCAGGACCGGCAGGAGGATCGGGGCCGAGAACTTCGTGGCGAAGGCCGCCCCCAGCGCGAGGCCGGCCCCCAGCAGCCGCCGGGGGGTGGCCCGCGTAGTGAGCCGGTCGAAGGCCAGCACGGTCAGGAAGAAGAACAGGGCCAGGCCGAGGTCCGTGGTCACGATCTGTCCGTGGGCGAGCACGTCGGGCGAGAGCACGCACAGCAGCAGGGCCAGCGCGGCCGACGGCGTGCCGAAGCGGCTCCGTGACCAGAGGAAGACCGCGGCCGCGAGCATGCAGGCGAGGGCCACCACCGGCAGCCGGCCCCGGAAGAGCAGGCGGTCGGCGTCGTTCCAACGATAGAGGAAACGCCGGCCGAGCTCCCACTGGCTGGCCGCCGCCCAGGCCGCGTCGTCGGGTCTGAAGACGGGCCGGAGGGGCAGGAGCGCCGCCGCGGCCAGGAGCTTCACGAGCGGCGGCTGCTCGGGGTTCAGCCGGTGGTCGCCCTGCGTCAGGTAGGTGTAGCCCGCCGGCAGGTGGGCGCCCTCGTCGAAGGTGGCCGACCACGTCCGCAGGCTGCTGACCGCGAGGGCCGCGTAGAGCGCGAGGGCCGCCAGCAGGAGAGCGGCCGAGCGGGACGGCTCGCTCATGGCGTGGCCTGGGGCACCACGTCGTCGAGGGCCTTGAGCAGGGTCTGGGCGGCGATCCGGTGGGCGATCTCGTTCGGGTGCTCGTCGTTCACTCCGTCCACGACGAGCAGCTCCCAGCGCAGGCCGCGATAGTACGGCAGCAGGTCCACCACCTTCGCCCCCGCTTCGGCGGCCACCCGCGCCACCTGGACGTGGAGGTCCGGGAACGGGTAGGCCTCGTCGAGGGGATTGCCGAAGAGCGGGAAGATCAGGACGACGAGGGGGACCCCGCGTGCGCGGCACGAGCCGCCCATGGCCTTGAGCGCTCTCTGTGCCGCCCCCCAGCCCGGGTAGTCCGGGGCGTACATCGACCGGAAGCCCGCGATCCGGCGGCGGTTCTCGCCGGTGGCCCAGAGGCGTGTGCTCACCAGGCGATAGAGCGCGGAGTGGTCGAGGAAACCGCGCCGCTCCGCGGGCGCCTGCTTCCGGTCGGCCAGCCAATCCGCGGCGCGCCGGGCCTCGGCCGCGTTCTCGTCCTCGCTGTCGTTGAGGACGTAACCGACGACCACCACGTCCGGCGAGTACTCGAATCCCTCGGAGTCGAGGCGGGCCGCCTCCTGCACGGTGTTGTTCCCCGGCTCGGCCAGGTTGATGGCCTCCCAGGGCTCGCCGCGCCGTTTGAGCCCGCGCTCCACGCGCTGGGGGTAGGTGTCCTCGAAGAGGACGCTCGCCCCCCAGGTGAAGGAATCGCCCAGGAAGAGGACGCGGCGCACCGCGGCCGGCTTCTGCTTGGCGTGCTCGAGGTCGCGGTACCCCAGACGGTTGATGGGCCGGCGTTCGCGGCCGTCGGTATTGACGGGAGAGTAGCCGAGCGGCCGCGGCCGGCCGGCGCCGAGGAGCCGGACCGCCGCCTCGGCGACCCCGAAGAAGAAGACCAGGCTCAGGAGGAGGAGGAGGATCTCGCCACGCCGCGACCCCGCTGGCACGGGCTCCATCATATGCGAGGAGGCCCGCGGTCCCGGTGTTTCGCACGGCTGAACAGGCTTCCGGGACCCCGTGGTATGCTCGCGATCCACGATGCGACGGACACCGCCGCGTGGTGCCTCCCTCCCCTCGCTTTCGCTCGGCGGGCGAGCGTCTTGGCTCGCCTTGGCCATCATCGTGAGCGGCGTCGGGACGGCCTCCTCCCAGACCCCCGAGCAGTTCTTGGAGCAGGACCGGATCGACCTCACCGGGCGCACCAGCCTGACCCTCGGCTCCGGGGCGCGAGCTTTCGGGATGGGAGGGGCCTTCCTCGCTCGGGCCAACGACGCCACCGCCGCTTCCTGGAACCCCGCGGGCCTCAGCTACCTCCGGGTCCCGGAGGTCTCGCTCGCGGGTACCAGCACGCTCTACAAGACAGAGACGGGTACCGAACCCGACCTCAATACGGACCGCTTCGAGGGGCGGAGCGTAGACTTCGCCGCCTTGACTTGGCCGTTGCGCTTCCACGGGCTCTCGGGGGCGATCCAGGCGAGCTTCCAGCGTGCGGTACCGTTCGGCGGGTCGCTCACAACGGTGCGACCGCGGGCCCCTGGCCAGGAACCGGTGCGGTCGACCGGGGACGCGAGCGGCGGCTTGGACGTTCTTGCCGTCGGCACGGGCTGGAGGGTCACCCGCACGCTCCGGACCGGAATCACCGTCAACCGCTGGTTCAACGGCTACACCCAGAGCCTGGAACGAACAGCAGCAGCCGACTTCACCCGGCCGCGAGTAATCGATTCCGACTACGGCCTGCGGGGCTGGAACGTGAACCTGGGCGGGATCTGGTCGCCTATCGAGCAGGTCAACCTCGGGGCGGTCTTCAAGACGCCGTTCAGCGGAGAAGTCCGCCTGTACAAGAAGAGGACCGACTTTCCACAGGGCAGCAGCAGCGTCACCAACATCTACCGGAGCGACGCAGTGCGCCTGGAATTCCCGTCCTCGTTCGGTTTCGGCTCCTCCTGGCGGCCGAGAAGCGCCCTCACGCTCTCCGCCGACTTCACCCGGACCTTCTGGTCGCGCTCGCGCATCATCAACTACTTCACCCTGCCGTACGTCGTCCCCCCGGCGACGTTTTCCCCCACGACCTACCCACCTCTTCCCTACCCGGCCCTGATCCAGTCGCAGGGCGACAGCGACCAGGTCCGCACGGGCGTCGAATACGTCTTCATCGCGAGGCGGCTCAAAGTCCCGCTGCGCGCCGGCTACTTCAACGACGAACAGGTCGTCCGCGCCGCAGGCGGCGGCACTCCACGCTTCAACGGCTTCACGGCCGGAATCGGGATCATCCTCGGCCCGATCCTCTTCGACGTCGCCTACCTCTACGAATCCGGTCGGTTCGTCGAGACCGTGGTCAACGAGGCCACGTCGGAGCTGCCCGCCACCACTTCCCAGGTGCGCACCAGCCTGAGGACGGAGCGCTTCTTCGTCTCGCTCATCTACCGGATCGGCGGGTCCAATTGAACTCCCGCTCCGCTCGCCGCCTGCTGCTCGTAACATAGGCGGGATGGATCAGCCTGAGCGGGCGCCGATCGCGTCGGTGGAGACCGTCCGCGAGGAGCTGCGGCGCCTCGGCTACCTGGACAGCAGCCTGGACCGCTTCGTCCTCGGGGGGGCCGGCGGACGGTCGCCCTTCCGGGCGTCGCTCCGCGCGGCCGCGCGGGTGGGCCTCCTGGGCGGCGTGCTCTTCGGCCTCTCGGGAACCCTGACCGCGGCCGCCCTCGACGCGCGGCTCCTGGCCGAGCCCCAGGACCTGCTGGTGCTCACCCTGTACCTCCTGGTGGCGTTCGGTCTCGTCACCGCCTTCGCCGCGCTCGCGGGCGGGTTCCTGGCCGATTGGGCCGGCCGCCGCCTGGATCGCCATCCGGGGCCGACCCTCCCGCGCAACGTCGGCTTCGTGATGGGGATGGCCGGCCTCGTGTACCTCGGCCTCTGGTGGCGCTCGCACCTCGCGGAGGCGCCGCTTCTTCCCCAGGCGGTGGCCCTGGGCCTCGGCCTCGGCCTGAGCCTCACCCTGGGCCGCTTCGGCTCCCTGGCCGCGGTGGCCGTGCTCTCGGCGGGGGGAGCGGGCGATCGCCTGCCGCCCGCGAGCCTCTCGCGCCGGCACGTGGTGCCGCTGCTGGTGGTGGCCGCGGTCGTGTTCGGAGGCGGAGTGGCCGCGGGCGCCTACTTCGGAAGGGGCGCGGCGGCGGACCGGCCGGACTTCGCGGTGGTCCCCACCGGCGTGCGCGTGCGCGTCCTCGGCATCGACGGGCTGGAGAGCCGCATGACCGAGCAGCGGATCGCGCACGGCGAGATGCCGCGCCTGGCCGCGCTCCTCGCCTCGGCCGCGCGCGGACGGCTGCGTGCGGAGCCCGAGCGCGTCCCCGCGATCGTCTGGACCACCATCGCCACCGGACGCGGGCCCGAGGCCCACGGGATCCAGTCCGCGGAGGCCCGGCGGGTGCGCGGGCTGCGCACCACCTTCCGCCTCGCCCCCGGCCAGGGCCCGTTCGCCTCGCCCCTGGGCGCGGCCGCGGACCTGCTGCGCCTCACCCGCACCGAGCCCCCGAGCTCGGTCCTGCGCGAGGTCAAGGCCTTCTGGAACGTGGCCTCGGACAAGGGCCTGCGGGTCGGGGTGGTGAACTGGTGGGCCACCTGGCCGGGCGACCCCGTCAACGGATACGTGGTCACGGACCGCGCGGTCTTCAAGCTAGAGAAGGGCGGGCCCCTCGACCGCGAGGTCTATCCGGCGAGCGCGTTCGAGGCGCTGCGGCCTCTCCTCGCCGCGGACGCTGGCTCGGAAGGCCGGGCCGAGGAGCGAGCCCGCCGCCTCGACCGCTTCCAAGCCGACGCCGCCCGCGCGCTCCGCGGCTCGAGCCCGCCCGACCTCGAGGCCCTCTACCTGCCCGGCCTCGACATCTTCACCATGCAGCAGCTCGGCGAGGCGCCGGCCAGCGATCTGGCGAGCCTCGACACGCGGCTGGCCGCGGTCCGCGACTACTACCGGTTCGTGGACGGGCTGATCGGCGAAGCGGCGGCGGACCGCGGATCCTCGGACCTCCTCGTGCTCGTGGCGGATCCCGGCCGCCTGGCCCGGGGGACGGACGGCGCCTTTGGGATGCTGGCCGTGGTCGGGCCCTCGGTCCAGGCGGGCGACCTCGGCCTGGTTTCGCCGCGCGACGTGGCGCCCACCGTCCTGCACCTGCTCGGCCTGCCGGTCAGCCGCGAGCTCGACGGGCGCGTGCTCGAAGCCGCCCTCAGCCCCGCCTTCCGCGCCGCGCACCCCGTGCGGTTCGTCGCTTCCTACGGCCGGCGGCCTCCCGCCCGGGCCGCCGAGAGCGCGTTCGACCGGGACATGCTCGAAGAGCTGAAGAGCCTGGGGTACATCCGCTAGGAATCGCCCGGTGTCGGCCGTCACAGCCACGCGACACGGGGAATATCTACAATCGAAGACCGTATACCCGTTGGAGGCCCGGCATGGCGAGACGCGTCAGAGGCCCACGGTGGTGGTCGTTCCCGTCCCTCCTGCTCGGCGCCGCTCTGCTCGTCCCCGCGTCCGCCTCGCCGGCCGGCGTCGACCCGGCTCTCCTTCGCGCCGCCGCGGTCGCGGGTGACTGGAAGCAGATCCAGGCCATGGGCCCCGGTGTCCTGCCGTCCCTGGCCCGCCTCTATGCGTCCTCGTCCGAGAGCGACAGGGCCACGATCGCGTGGGTCTTCTACCAGCTCGGCTGGAAGTCGCCCGAGGCGAAGCGCGCGCTGATGGCGGACGTCCACACCCAGGACCAGAGGCTGCGCCTGCAGGTGCAGTGGGCCCTGGGCAGGGTGAGCGACGACCCCGACGTGGTGGACGTCCTGCTCGAGAACATGCAGCGCGACCCGGTGCCGCTCTTCCGCGACAAGGCGGCCTGCGCCCTCGCCTCGGACCAGATCCACCTCGCGCCCGCCCAGAGGCTGGGGCTCTACGAGGGACTGATCCACGCCCTCGACAGCGAGACCCCGCAGGTCCGGCAGATCGCGCTCCAGGCCTTGCATATCCTGACCGGCCAGACCAAGGGCTTCCTGCCCGGGGCCGAGCCCGAAGCGCGCCGCCGCGCGGTCGGGGAGTGGAAGCAATGGTTGGCCGAGTACCGCTCCAATCTCTAGCGGGGGCGCTTCTCGCCTTCCTGCTCACGTCGCCCGCGGCTCCCGCGGCGACGCGGTCGGGCTCCGTGCTCGCCAGCTACAGCTTCGACGACACGGTGGCCACCGGTCCGGACACCTTCGCGATCTGGCAGGGGGCGCGCCACACGGCCACCGGCAAGGGCCGGGTCTCCTTGAGCACGGCCTTCCACGTGAGCGGCTACCGGTCGGTCGAGATCAAGGACGTGGCGGGCGACGGCGACTTTCCGGAGCTGCAGGGCTACTTCCCGGCGCGCAACGCCGGCCGGCTCTTCTTCCACTTCGCGTTCCTGACCACGGACCCGAAGGAGGAGCTGAACGTCGCTCTGGCCGGACCGCGCTTCTTCCAGATGGCCAAGGACGGGATCTCCTTCTGGCTCGCCACGCGCGAAGGCCAGCTCGTCCACGTCTCCGACAGCATCCCGAAGAAGCTGTTCCCGGTCGAGGCGTTCGTCTGGTATGTCGTGGATGTGGGCTACGACCTCGAGGCGGGGACGTACACCCTCACCATCCATCTCGAGGGTCAGGAAGCGCCGCTCCTGGCGCTCCGCGACCAGGCGAACGCGATCAAGCAGCCCGGCTCCGCGGTCGACAAGTTCTCGTTCGTGGGCTCGCCCTACGGCGACCGCTCGAACGTCGTCTACTACGTCGACGACGTGGTGATCGGCACCGACGAGAGCGTGACCCTGCGCCCCTTCGTGGCCCCCGGCCGCCGCAAGCTGTTCATCGACCTCTTCCGCGACTACCAGAGGCTGCTGAGGGAGCGTCCGCACTGCCTCCCCCCGAGCGGCCCCGACGACGTGGGCTTCACCACCGCCGACCTCGCGGGGCTCGGACGGGAGGGACTGCTCTACGCGGCGGAGCGCCTGCTCGCGGGAGAGCGGGTGGATCCCCGGGCGTTCGTGAGGCGCGGCGAGGGGCGGTGGCGGACCGTCTTCGACGCGCTCGCCGATTGGAGCGCCGGCTGCGAGGCCCTGGAGGCCGGCGACCCCGCGCGCGCCCTCCCACGGTTCGAGAAGGCGGCGGCCGCGGTCCCCGAGGGACGGATCTTCAGCCTCTCGGCCGCCCTGGCCCTGGCCGGGCTCAAGCGTTTCCCTGAAGCGGACGAGCGCCTGGCCCTGCTCTCCGATTGGCGCGAGGACGCCCGCTACGCGGTGGCCTCGGCGTTCATCGGGATCGCGCGGGGCGACCTCGACCGGGCGGAAGCCTGGCTGCAGGACCCCGCGGCGCGCGTGCTCGACCGCGACGCGAACCCCCTGCTGCGGCTGTTCCGGAACGGCTTCCGCGAGGACCTGCTGGAGACCCTGAAGGGCCAGCTGGGGGCCGAGTTCCAGAAGCGGCTCGAGGAGACGCTGGTGACCGAGCAGTACTACTACGTCCAGCTCTGGAAGGGTCGATATGACGTGGCGCGCGACTACGCGCTGCGGATGGGAGAGCGGCTGCGGCGGGCGGAGCTGCCGGCCGGGGTCTGGGCGGGGCGAGCGGGCGACGCCTCCTTCTACGGCCAGGATCTGCGTGAGGCACGCGAGCTCTACGAGCAGGCCATTCGCGGCGAGAAGGATCACGGGGCCCTCATGGCCCTCTACTTGAAGCTCGCCGACCTCGCCTACCTTTCCGGCGACTTGGAGACGGAGCGCGGGCTGCGCGAGCACTACTATGGCGCGCTCACGGAGTGACGTGGCCGAGCGCGGCCGGGCGCTCGCGGCCGCGGCGCTGCTGACGGCGCTCCTCGTCGGCCCGGCCTCCGCGGTCCAGGTGTCGCCGCCGTCGGCCGCCGAGGACACCTACCCGTCCGACATCACTCCGCCGGCCGGCACGCAATACCCGTGCGCGCTCACTCCGCTGCCCCGAGCCCTCCCCGGCATCCCCGAGGGTGACCGGACCTGGGTCAACCGCACCTATGCCCGCATCCTGCGCGCCACCCAGGCCAAGCTGGTCCTGCTCAAGGCGCTCGAGGACGGGAGCAAGGTGCCGGCCGCCCTCTCCCGCTACGAGGACGCGACGCGACGTCTGGCGGAGCTGGTGGCCACCGAGCCCGCGCCCTCCGGCCTCGCGCCCTTCAAAGAAGACGTGCTCCAGGCCCTGGCGCTGCAGCAGGCGTTCTTCGCCAAGGCGGCGCCCCTGCGCCAGTCCGGCCGCGGTATGGCCGAGGTCTACCAGATCGCCGAAGGCCGCCAGGCCTCGGCGCGCCTCATCTCCGCCTGGGGCCGGATGCAGGGCCGCTACCCCTCCTGGGCCCCCGAGACCAAGGACAGCATCTACCACCACCTCTGCGCGCTGGACCTGTTCTAGCGCCCCTTCAGGGAGCAGGCCGGTTGGCCGCCGGCAACACCTGGTCGAGGGTCGAGATGAGGGCACCGGCGGCGATCCGGTGGGCGATCTCGTTGGGGTGCTCGTCGTTCGCGCCGTCCACCACCAGGATCCGCCAGTCCAGGCCGCGATAGGCGGGCAGGAGGTCGAGGGGGCGGGCCCATCCGGTATCCGCCACGGCGCGCGTGACCGCGGCATGGATTTCGGGGAAAGGATACCCCTCGGCGAGCGGGTTGCCGAAGAGCGGGAAGATCGCCACCACGAGCGGGATCTTCCGCTCCTTGCAGAGCTCGGCCATGCGGCGGAGGGCCTTCTGTCCCGCGATCCAGCCGGGGTAGTCGGGCGCGTACTGGGAGCGATAGGCGGCGATCCGCAGGCGGTTCTCCCGGAGGGCCCGGATCCGCTCGCTCACCAGCCGATAGAGCGCGGAGCGATCGATCAGGCGCCGGCCCCGCGCCCGGCGGTCCCGGGCCTGCTCCTCCCAGTCCCGGGCCCGCCGCACCTCCGCGGCCGCGTCGTCCTCGCTGTCGTTCAGGCAATACCCGAGCACGACGACGTCGGGATCGTAGGCCAGGCCCTCGGTCGCCAGCTGTTCCGCCTGCTCGACCGTGTTCATCCCGGGCCGGGAGAGGTTCACGACCTCCCACCGCTCACCGCGCTGCCGGGTGAGGCCACGCTCGAGGCGCTGGGGCCAGGCGTCCTCGAACTCGACCCGGGTCCCCCAGGAGAACGCATCGCCGAGGACCATCGCCCGGTGCGTGCCGATAGGCTTGGCCTGGCCGCGCTCGTGGTCGCGGTAGCCTTACGAGTTCGTGGGCCCCGGGCGCCGCTTGGTGTTGACGGGCGCGTAGCCCGACCGCGGGTCCCCCTCCCCCAGCAGGCGGACGGCGCCCTCCGCGAGGAGGAGCGCGGCCAGCGCTCCCGCCACGAGGAGGACGAGCTCACCGCGGCCTGGACCCCGCACCCGCACGATCATAGACTGGATGCCCATGACCTCGCCGCATCGCGCTCTTCCGGTCCTGCTCTCGGCCCTGACGCTCGCGGCGCCGGTCGCGGCCCAACCGGTGGTGGCGATCCGCGCGGGCCGCCTGGTGGACGTGGAGCGCGGCGAAGTCCGCAAGGACCAGGTCGTCGTGGTGCGCGGGGAGAGGATCGACCGCATCCAGGCGGGCTCGGAGCGGATCCCGGAGGGCGCGCGCCTGAGCGACCTCTCGCGCTACACCGTGGTGCCGGGCCTCATCGACTGCCACACCCATCTCGTGGACCAGATGCAATCGGCGGGGGCGGCGGCGCCCCTCGAGAAGTCGGCCGCCCAGCAGGCCTTCATCGGGGCCCGGCACGCGCGCCTCACCCTGCTCGCCGGCTTCACGACCGTGCGTGACGTGGGCACCTGGCGGGTCTTCGTGGACGCGGCGCTTCGCGACGCCATCGACGAAGGCCTCGTGCTGGGCCCGCGCATGGCGGTGGCCGGCACCTACATCACGACCAGCCGGGGGGCGGGGGACATCACCGGGATCGCTCCCGACGTGATCCTTCCGGCCGACATGCGGGCGGGCGTCGCCGACTCCGCGGCCGAGGTGCGCAAGCGGGTCCGGGAGCTGCTCAACGGGGGCGCTGACTTCATCAAGATCATGGCCACGGGGGCGGTGCTCACCCGCGGGACCCGCCCGGGCGTCTCCGAGTTCGGCGAAGGGGAGATGAGGGCGGCGGTCGAAGAAGCCGCCAAGTACGGAGCCAGGTGACCGCCCACGCCCACGGGGCGGAAGGGATCAAGAACGCGGTGCGGGCCGGAGTGCAGTCGATCGAGCACGGCTCGCTGATGGACGACGAGGCCATCCGCCTGATGAAGGAGCGGGGCGTGTACCTGGTGGCGGACATCTACAACGGCGACTACATCGCGCGCGAGGGACGGCGCCAGGGCTGGCCGGAGGAGCTCCTGCGCAAGAACGACGAGACGACCGAGGCCGCCCGCAACATCGGCTGGGAGGAGCGTGTCGGGTCGTTGGCGTCCGGCAAGTACGCGGACCTGGTGGCGGTAGAGGGCGACGCCCTGGCCGACCTCTCGAGCTTCGGCCGGGTAGCCTTCGTCATGAAGGGCGGAGTGGTCGTCAAGGGCCCGTGAAGACTTCACTCATGCGTTCATGGCTCGCCCGGGGAACCCTCCTCGTTGCCTCGACCTGGCTCGAGGGATGCGGCGGGTCTCCGTCCCCCACGCCGGTGGCGACTCCCGACCCCACGGCGCTCGCCGCCGGGACGACCTTCACCGTCGTCTCCGGAGAGAACGGCGAGGCGGTGAGCGGGGCCAGGATGGTCATCGCGAGCAGGGCGTACGAGGCGGATGCTGGCGGTTCGGTGACTCTCGCCGAACTCGTTCCGTTCGGCAGCCTCCTCGACGTGACTTCCTCCAGCTTTCTGGACCGCCAGAGCCTGATTCGACGGAACGCGAGTACCCGTTTCGTCCTCTGGCCAAAAAAGACTGCCTCGGGGATCGACGAGACCTACACCAGGGTCCTCGTCTACACGTCTGGAGCGGCCGACTCTCCTCCCCCGGGTTCGAGCCCCCTGCGGCGCCTCCGCCTGGGCACCACCCAGGTGCTCGTGGTCCCCTCCCAGGAGATCCAACAAGACGGCCTGGCTCGCGAGGCCCACGAGGCGGCGGTGGCCACCCTCAACGGGGCGACGTCCGGCCGGGTCGTCTACGCGGTCGTCCCCAACGAAGCCGCAGACCGGGATCGCGCTCGATACCCGAGTCGCCCCGGACGACGGCCTGTGCGTGTCCGATCGCCGGGTCCTGGCCTTCACGTCCCTCAACTTGCAGAGCGGCGAGATCGTCGGAGGGGAGCTCGTCTACTGCGGGCTGGGTGCGGCCCGCACGTCCACGGTGACCCACGAGCTGGGTCACACTTTCGGTCTCCAGCACTCCCCCGTCGACCGCGACCTGATGTCGGCCGTCTACCAGCCCGGCTACTCGCGGGCCGCGTTCAGCGGCAGCGAGGCCCTCACCATGGCCCTCATGCTGGAGCGGCGGGGAGGCAACCGCTTTCCCGACAACGACCGCGACGTGGCGGCGGGGGCCACCGGCCGGTTCACGATCGTCTGTCGCTGAGGGGACGGCTACTCGGCCAGCCGGTCGCGGGGCGGCTCGGGCAGCCAGAAGCTGGCGGCGAGGCCCACCGCATACACGAGGAACGCCACCCCGGCCGCGGCGAGGGCCAACCTGGCCGCCGGAGTGTCTCCCGGCATCCGCGCGGCGAGCTGGGTGGTGAGCAGGGCGGCCGAGGTTCCGATCATCCGGCCGCCCACGTTGGCCGCGAAGCTCTCGCCCGTCCCGCGCAGGTGGACGGGATAGACCCGGGGCAGGTAGTTCCCCCAGAAGCTGAACTGGGCCACGGTCAGGAAGCCGGCGGCGAAGACGCCCCACTTGAGCAGCTCGAGGTTGCGCGTGGCGAGGAACACGAACACGAGCGGCACCAGGAGCAGGCCCGGCACCTGGAACAACCGCAGCAGCGCCCGGCGCGACACCACGATCACCGCCAGGTAGGCGAGGAGGACCCGGCCGGCGAGGCCGCCCATCTCCTGGAAGAGCTGCACGGTGGTCACGGCGGCGTTGATCTGGGGGCGGGCCGCGCCCTTCAGCTCCGGAAGGCCGGGCACGATCTGGGGGAGATGCTGGATCGCTCCGAAGGCGGCGCCGAAGCTGCACGCGAACATGAGGGTGGTGACGAGGGTGGTCCGGCGGTACTCGGGTCGGAAGATCTCGGCGATGCTGGGCCGCTTCAGCGTCCCCGCTGCCTTCTTCCGCTCCCACTCCGGGGACTCCGGAAGGAAGGGGCGGATCGAGATGAGGGGGATGGCGGGGATGAGGCCGGAGAGAAGCGTGTATCGCCAGGGCTCGTGACTGCCCTGGATCGCGGGCAGGGAGGCGCCGGCGTGCGCCAGCAGCCCGAAGGCGCTGGTCACCATCAGCCCGCCCAGCGAGGAGAACGCCTGGGTGTACCCGAGCACGGCCTCGCGCCGCTTCGGGTCGGGGAACAGCTCCGCCAGCCACGCCACCGCGGCCACGAACTCCACGCAGACCCCCACGAAGGTCAGGCAGCGCAGGACCAGGAGCATGGGGAGCGAGGTGGCGAAGCCCGCGCCGAAGGCGGAAAAGCCGTACAGCAGGATGCTCCAGACGAGCACGCGCCGGCGGCCCAGCCGGTCGGTGAGGTAGCCGCCGAGGAGGCCGAAGATCCCGCCCGCCATGGCCGGCGCGTAGAACATGAGGTCGCGCCAGCGGGCGAACTCCGGGCTGCCGAGCTGCACCCCGCCCAGGTCGCGGATCGCCCCCGGCAGGACGAGGGGCAGCATGAGCAGCTCGTAGGTGTCGAACGCGAAGCCGATGGCGGCCACGACGCAGATCAGCCACTCGACGCGCGTCAGGCGCACGGGTGCGGCGGATGTGGTGGTCGGCATGTCCCCCCTCGAGAGCCCCCCCGCGAGCGGAAAGGCTGAAGCCTACCTTCTAGCCGCCGCCCTCGTCCATTCCCTTCGGGTAGACCTTGACCGCCTTCCAGGTCCGGAGGAGCACCTGGCCGGGCGGGAAGCCCCGCGGCTTGCTGACGTCGGCCGCCTGGCAGACATGCACCTCGACCTTGCCGCGGGACCCCCGGGCCTTGGAGTGCCAGGCCGCGAGCTCGGCCGCGCGTTGGATCACCTCCCGCGGCAGCTCATCGAGCTTGTCGGGGTTGCGGACGATCACGTGGCTGCCCGCCGGCCCCGCCACGTGAAGCCACAGGTCGTGCGGCTCCGCCACCCCGAATGTGAGCTGGTCGTTCTCGGCGTCGCCCTTCCCGACCAGCACCTCGAAGCCCAGGACGTCCAGCGCCCGGTGTCCCTTGCCCTTGCTCGCCACCTAGTCCGGTCCCGCTCTCGCGACTCGATTGCTCGAGCGCCGATCCAGGGCCGCGGCCACGTCGAGAGACGCCTTGTGGATCGAGTACGCGACGAAGATTCCCCCGAGGACGTCGATCGTGTAGTGCGTCCGCGTGGACAGGACCAGCACTATCTGGAAGACCACGTTGGCCCAGGCCAGCCCCTGCACCCAGGGGCGGCGGCCGAGGGTGGCCAGGGCGATGAGAGCGGCGTTCGCCGTGTGCCCGCTGAACCAGAAGTCGCTCGGGTAGGGCCGCCCGAAGGTGAACACGCCCTCGGGGAACCTCCAGACCATGTGGTCGGGGGGAGGCAGGGTCGTGGCGTGGAGGAACAGCCAATGCAGGAAGTACGCGAAGTAGAGGCAGATCCCCAGGCGAATCCCCTTGCCCGTGAAGAGAACGGCCAGGGCGATGCCAAGGAAGAACAGCTCCACGGGAAGGGTGCCCAGCCAGAACACGTACTCGGCCCTCTCCCGGCCGAGGATCGCGAGCAGCGGAGGGACCGCGAGATGCGCCACGTCCTCCACCCCCGATGCATTGCGGTAAGCCGGGAACGACCAGTTGCCGAGGGCGACCGCCAGCACGTAGAGCACGAGCATGACCGCGAGGGCGGCGAGCCTCCTGCGCATGCCGGGCCCTACGCGCGAGGGCTCGCTCCTTCCTCGTTCAGCCAGCGGACGATGGCGGCCACGACCCTCCGCGGGCTGATGCGCACCGAGAGGGCGAGGAGCTTGTTCGGCAGGCCGGGGATGATCACGCCCCGGCCATTCATCAGCCCGCGATAGCCGGCCTCCGCCACCGCGGCCGCGTCCATCACCCCCGCGCGGAAGAGCCGCGTGCCCTCCATCCTGGCCCGCGAGCCGAATCCGGTCCGGGTGGGCCCCGGGCACAGGGTGGTGACGGTCACCCCGCTGCCGGAGAGCTCGTTGGCGAGGCCTTCCGAGAAGGAGAGCACGTATGCCTTGGTCGCGTAGTAGACCGCCATTCGGGGCCCCGGCTGGAAGGCGGCGGTGGACGCGACGTTGAGGATCCGGCCCGCCCTCCGGGGGAGCATCTCCTTCAGGGCGAGCCGCGTCAGCTCGGTCAGGGCCACCATGTTGAGCTGCATCATCTCCCGCTCGGCGGAGGGGTCGCTCTCCACGAAGAGGCCGGCGGTGCCGAAGCCCGCGCAGTTGACGAGGATGTGGACGGGGATCGCCTCGCGCCGCAGCTCGTCGAAGACCTCCTGGGCGGCGCCCGGCCGCGACAGGTCCTTCGGCACCACCCTCACCTCGACCCCCGCCGAGCCGCCCAGCTCCTTGCCGATCTCGGCCAGCCGCTCCCCGCTCCGGGCCACGAGGACGAGGTCGTGGCGGTCGCGCGCGAAGCGCTTGGCCAGCTCGTAGCCGATGCCGCTCGACGCGCCGGTGACGAGGACGCTCACCCTACTTCCCCGCCAGCGCGTCCGCGAACATCTTCTTGTAGAAGCGATACCAGTCGCTCTGGAACCGCTCCTCGGGGTCGTGCTGGCGCTTCCGCCTCAGGAACTCGACGAAGCGCGGGTAGCAGGTCTCCACCTGGGCCCGGGTCGCCCAGTGATGGTAGGTCAGGAAATAGCTCCCCCCGTGCTGGATCGCCCGATCGATGAGGAGCCGGAAGTCCCCCGCCGTCTTCTCCACCGACGCCGGGTCGTGGGCGGTGTGCAGGTTGAAGATGACGGAGGCGTAGCGCTCCTTGGCCCAGGGCAGGAAGCTCTCGTCATCCTTCTCGATGAAGCGGATGGTGCCGTAGATGACGTTGGCCTTCCGCTCCCGGAAGTCCGTGGCCACGTCCTTCATGAAATCGGCGAGCTCGGCCCGGCGCACGTACACCTCGCTGATCATCTCGGTGCCCCGGCCCGCGGGTTCCAGCCGCTCGTCGAGCCTCTGGTGGTAGTTGTCCAGGTACTCCGCGAGCTGGTGGGTATCGGACCAGTAGAGCTGGCCGTCGGTGGTGAGGTAGTAGCCCACGTAGGCCTCGAACGCCTTCTTCTTGTCGGTGTGCGCGAGATAGAACAGATCGCTCCACTCCTCGGGACGCAGCTCCCGCTGGCGCTCGGGCATGGGCGTCTTGTCGTCGACGGGCCGATAGCAGGAGAAGACGCCCCGAGTGAGGAAGCTCTCCGACCCGGGATCGATGTCGAACTGGAGGTCGCCGTACAGGTAGCCGTCGGCGATCCGCTGCTCGATCGCGGGGGCCAGCTCCTTCAGCTCGAGGACCCTTACCACGCGCTGCACCTTCTGGCGGGGGACCAGCCGGAGCTTGACGTCGGTGATCACGCCGAAGAGACCGTAGCCCCCGATGGCCAGGCGGAACAGCTCCGGATTCTCCTTCCGGCTGCAGGTCAGGACCTTCGCCTCGGCATCGACCAGGGTGAAGGACTCGACGTCGTCCACGATCGGCTTGAAGCGCAGCCCGCGGCCATGCGCGTTCGCGGAGAGCGCTCCCCCGATGCTCAGGCGGTCGGCCCCCGTCTGCTTCTGCCGGATCCCCCACGTCCGCGGCTTGCCCGCCTGGCTTCGGGCCAGGTGCTCGAGGAGCTCGGGCCAGCGGATCCCCGCTTGCACCGCCAGGATGCCCTTCTCCGTGTCGAAGCCCAGCACCTTGTCCATCCTGCCCATGTCCACCAGGATGGTGTCGGTCCCGAACTGCTGGGCTCCCATCGCGTGCCGCCCGCCCGCGATGCTGATCGCGCGCTTCTCGGCCCGAGCCTGGCGGACGATCGCCCGGATGGCTTCGATGGAATCCGGGGTCTCCACCCGTTGGACCCGGGTCTCGTTCAGCCGGGAGTGAACGTCGTTGACCACCACCCCGGGGGCCGTTTGGAGGGCCACCAGCGCGGCTACGGCTGTCGCGGACGCGCTCCACATCGGCTTCTCACCTCTCGGCCGCGGTCGGCGCGGCAATGAGATGGCGTCCCGCCCGGAAGACCAGCAGGAAGGCCACCATCTGGATCACGTGAAAGAGCGCGTTGTGATTGAAGTAGGCCGGGTGAACGGCGATGCGCAGCCTCTGCACGATCGCCCCCGCGACCATGAGCAGGAGGCCGAGCAGGCCCGCGAGGAGCGGGCCCTCCCCGTGCCGCCGATAAGCGACCAGGAAGGCGAGCGCCACGAAGAAGACGGAGGGAGCGTAGTTCGCGATCGCGATCCAGAAGCTCTGGTCGAGGGCCAGGACGACCATCGCGTAGGCGGCGCATTCCACGGCCGCGAGCACCTCGACCACCCGGGCCGTCCGCTCGGCGAAGAGAAGGCGGCCGCCGATGGACCAGCCCGCGAGGGCCGTCAGGCCGACCGCCAGCAGCACGATCCGCCAGAGGATGGCGCCCAGGGCCGAGCCTTCCCGCAGGAAGAAGCCGTGGACGGTGCCGCCGGCCAGGGCCGCGAGCCCCGCGGAAGCGAACAGGAGGGCGAAGAGGTTGCGCAGCCCCCGGCGGGCGGGTTCGCGGCGGAGGAGCAGGCCGGTGAGGATCGCGCACTCCAGCGTAACGCCGTAATCCGTGAGGGTGACGTCGGGCTCGGTCAATCGCGCTACCGTCTGCCCACGAGCTCCCACCGGATCAACGACACCGGGACGAGGCCGCGGGCGAAGAACTCGTCCAGGAAGCCCTGCAGGGTGAAGGCGTCGCCCTGCTGGCTCGCGCGCTCCGCGAGCAGGCTCTCCACGAGCGCCTTGCCCGTGAGGTAGCTGGTGCCGTAGCCGGGCTGCTGCAGATACAGGTGCTGCTCGAACCAGACGAGGTCGCCGTCGGGCCGGAACCACCCTCGCGGCGTGTTCTCGCTGGCGAAGCGCACCGCCTGCTCCACGCTCCATTCGTTGCTGTGCACGCGCAGGCCGGCGATCCCCCGGGCGGCGCGCTGGGCCACCATGATGTAGACGAGCTCGCGGCTGCGCGGGCTGTCGTCCAGGAGGCCCGCCCCCATGGCCAGCTCCTCCATCGCGGTGGCGAAGCCTTCGGCCCTGCTGTCCCAGATGTTGTAGAGGGACGGGAGCCGGCGGATCGGGCTCGGATGGGGCTCCCGCTGCATGCGAGCCTTGTCGATCCAGTGGACCTGATGGCAGCGCATCACCCGCGGATCGCGCAGGTCCACCTGGTCGAAGAAATCGCGCGTCTCGGGGGGTCGATACGGCGAGATCCGGGCCCGCAGGGCGGGGGCCGCGTAGTCGGGCACGGTGAAGACCTGCTTCTCCCGAGCGAAGCGCAGGAAATCGTCGATCGCCCGCTCCGCGCGCGCCTGCCACTCCGCGGCGCTCGCCGGAGGGTCGAGGGGCGGGAGCGCGCGGTTGCGGCTCTCCTCGAGCTTCAGGTAGGCGGTCGCGCGGGCGAGCTCACGCTGCATCAAGGTCAGCTCGTCCTGCCAGGTGAACGGGATCAGATGGACGTTGCGGACGTACCAGTCGTAGTGGCCCACCCCCACCCCTGAGCGCCCGGTCTTTCCGGGAAGCTGCTGCTCCAGCCAGGACGCGAAGACGTCGACCGCCTGGCGGGCGCGCGCGGCGTCCGGAATGAGATCCGGGTTTCCCTTCGCCAGGGTCTCCTCCAGTCCGGCCAGCGCGGCGCTCTGGCCCTTCTGCGCGCGAATCCCCAGCCGCCACAGGTCGCGAGCGTCGCCCACGAGGTTCCCGCGCGCCTCCTCCAGGATGCGGGGGATGGCCTGCAGGCGGGCCCGGAACGGCGCCACCTCCGCCGCGGGGAGGGGGAAGGAGAGGCGCCACAGCTCGATCGCCCCCGCCATCACCGGTCCCTCGTGCAGCGGGGTGTCGCTCTCGGAGTCGATCACCACCGAGTAGAAAGCGGGGTCGCGGGCCCAGGGCCGCAAGACGCGGTGGTCGAAGTCGAGGCCGTTCATCTCGGCCCGTACGAGCTCCCCGTCGATGCGCCGCGCGACCGGCCAGCCGCGGGTGTCGATCGCGTCGAGACGCGCCCGCATCTCCCCCAGCCGGCGCTGCTGCTCCCGCATGGCGGCCGCTGTGTAGTCGGGGACCCCGTCCCGAAAGCGCGGCTGCTGGAAGGCGCGCCAATCGGCGAACAGCGTGAGCAGGCTCTCGTAGCCGTCCGGGGCGGCGGGCGCGGGGGCCGCCCCCGCCACTTCGTCGGCGGGGCCGAGCAGGAGCATCGCCTCGAGAGAGAGCATCGCCGCCATCATTCCGACCCGCATCCAGCCACCCCGCGGAGGCTCCGGTCCGATCCCGAGTCCGGAGACTACCATGCTACAGTCCGGCTCTCACACGCCGAGGGGCGAGACATGGACGAGTTCGACCTGCCGGCCGAGGAGGTCCGCCGCCTGGGCCGCCTGGCGGCGGACGCGGTGGCCGATCATCGGGCGGGCCTCGCCGCGCGGCCGGTCTTCGGCAAGGTCGGCCCCGAGGCCGGGCTCTTCGACGAGCCGCTGCCCGAGGACGGGCGGCCCGTCGAGGAGATCCTGGCCTTCGTCCGCGAGCACGTCCTCACCCGGCCCTTCGGCAACTCGCACCCGCGCTTCTTCGCCTTCATCAACGCCACCGCCGATCCGGTGGGGACGATCGCCGACTACCTCGCCTCCGCCATGAACCCGAACTGCTGGGGCGGCGACCACGCGGCCATCCACGTCGAGGACCAGGTGATCCGCTGGCTGGCCGAGATCCTGGGCCTGCCCGCGACCGCCGAGGGGATCCTGACCTCGGGCGGGTCGATGGCCAACTTCACCGCGCTGGGGGCGGCGCGCCGCGCGGTGGCTCCGGGAGTGCGCGAGGAGGGCGTGGCGGGCGTGCCAAAGCTCGTGGTCTACGCATCGGACCAGGTCCACAACTGCGTGGACAAGGCGGTGGACCTGCTCGGGATCGGCCTGAAGCAGCTCCGCAAGCTGCCCACCGACGAGCGTTTCCGCATGCGGCTCGATCTCCTGCGGGCGGCGGTGGACGCGGACCGCAAGGCGGGCCTCACTCCGGCCATCGTCGTAGGCAACGCGGGAACCGTGAACACGGGCTCGATCGATCCCCTGGAGGAGCTGGCCGACTTCTGCGCGCGGGAGTCGCTCTGGTTCCACGCCGACGGCGCCTACGGAGCGATGGCCACCATCTCCCCCGCCCTGCGGCCGCTCTTCAAGGGGATGGCGCGCGCGCATTCCGTCGCCGCCGACCCCCACAAGTGGCTCTACGTGCCGTACGAGGCGGGGGCGGCCCTGGTGCGCGACCCTGGGCGCATGGCCGACGCGTTCCGGAAGCCCGCCGAGTACCTGATCCACGACGCGGAGAGCCCGGTGAATGGACCGGTCTCGTTCAACGAGCGCGGTTACGAGCTTTCCCGCGGCTTCAAGGCCCTCAAGGTGTGGATGGGGCTGAAGCGCCACGGACGGAGGGGCTACGCCCGGGCGATCGAGCACGACGTGGCCCTCGCCCGCTTCCTGGCCGAAGCGGTGAAGGCGCATCCCGACTTCGAGCTGCTGGTCGAGCCCGTCCTCTCGATCGTGAACTTCCGCTACCGGCCCCGGGACGCCGCCCTCCCCGACGCCGACCTCGACCGCCTCAACCGCAAGATCGTGAATCGGCTGGTGGGGAGCGGCGCGTTCTTCCTGGCCCCCACGACCCTGAAGGGCCGGACGTCCCTGCGGGTGGCCATCGTGAACTTCCGGACCGCCGAGGACGACCTCACGGCGCTCCTCGAGGAAGTCCAGCGGGTGGGACGCGAGCTGCGGGGGGCCGGCTTCTAGGGCAACTCGTTTGCGGTAGGGACGCCGGTTACCCGGCGCCCCCCGCGCAGATCCCAGCGCGCGGAATTACCGCACTGGGCTCCTGCCTCAGGTCAGAAGGCATAGGCGTTGGTCCGGGTAGGGATGCACGATGCGGACGGGAGGGAGCCAGCGCCGG
>Ga0137361_10000645_pt1 | contig 19933 bp, 22 predicted proteins | sample Mad1_80_16metaG_FD_104923 | JGI IMG/M metagenome (GOLD analysis project Ga0137361, IMG submission 104923) | Vadose zone soil microbial communities from Angelo Coast Range Reserve, California, USA - Mad1_80_16 metaG | ecosystem: Environmental > Terrestrial > Soil > Vadose zone | place: USA... | reverse complement strand
GCTGGTAGCGATGTAAACAATGATCTTTCGCATAGCGGCGTTCAGAGTACCGACTTTAATCGGCCTTTCTATCGTATCGCCACGGTCAATTTGTATTTCGAAGCCCTCTTTGACTGCTTGGGCCGCGAGACCGTAATCAAATAATCACCGCTCTTCGGAAGGGTACCCAATAAATCATAGTTCCCTTGTGCGAGTGATAGCGTCTCGTTGTCAGGATCAAGAAGCTGGAAAACTGAAGACCTCGCCGGCGAGGATGTCAATCTTATGATCACTCGCTGACCTTTCTTTGCGGCGAGCACATATTCGGCTTCCTCGCTGCCGCGCACGATGCCGTTGAGCGTTGTCGAGGTCGTGCCACGCTTGAATTCGATTCGGAGAGGCTCAGCTTTGCCGCCGTGCTGAGCCATAGCGACGAAAGGAATGATTAGAGAGGCAAGGAGCGTAATCCAGATTAGCAACCTCATCTTCACGATTGATGTGTCCTTCCTCCGAATCAGCGTTCAGGAAACCTTGAATCACAGACTGAAGGAATATTTGATCAAGCCCTGTTGACGCGTAGCGTCGTCATGAATTTAGCCCGGCGTTTCAACGCCGGGTAGGGATCGACGAAAACATTCGTCGCGTCGCGACGGCTGAAAACCGTTTGAGATTTGGGGAAATCAGTCGTCGCTAGGCGACGAGAACAACCAACCATGCGCTCCCCGGCGTTGAAACGCCGGGCTAAAGTCAGGCCGACGCTACGCGTCGAGGACACTTATTCAGAGCTTCCTTCAGTCTATGCTACCTCAAAACTTCGGTTTAATCGTCATTACCGCAGCCCAGGTCTCGATGCCATCCCAAAGATTTTGTAAACGAAGGTTCTCGTTTTCAGCGTGCTGATTGTTGTCATAGTTGGCAATCGGCACCGTCATCGTTACCGTGCGCAGATGATCCGTAATGATCGCCAGCGGCAAGCTGCCGCCGGACGTAGGCAGTTTGACGATAGGATCTTTAGAAGTCGACTGCACAGCGGCAGTCACCGCGATTGAGATCGGCAAATCCATGCGCGTGCGTTCGGCGTTGTAGCCGCCGGACCGGGCGGACACTTTCGCAATCAACGCATGTTGTTTCCGTTCAGCGTCTGTCGGATCGTGATCGATCACAAAGAAACCCTGCTTGCGAATGTGATCGATCAACCGCTGCACCTGTCGCTGATAATCGTTTCCTTTTACCAGCCGTAGATCGAGCACCGCGGTCGCTGTCGTTGGAATGACGTTGCGCGCCAGGGCGCCGACATCGCCGCTGCTTATCCCGTTGATGTTCAGCGACGGTTGATTGATCAGTTCCAGCAAGCTTTTGCCGTTTCCTTCCGTGCGCGCGAGGCCAAGCTGCGATCGCAACTCATCGTCGTATGCCGGCGCTTCCGCGATCGCGCGCCGCTCTGCATCGCCGAGCGGCTCGACACCATCGTACCACCCGGCAATCGTAACGCGGCCCGTGTCGTCTTTCATTGACGCGAGCAAGCGCGCGAGCAAGATTGCGGGATTCGGCGCCCAATTCCCGTAATGTCCACTGTGAAGTGGCCGCTTCGCGCCATACACAGTCACATCGACGTTCTGATCGCCGCGCACGCCGAAGACGACTTCCTTGCGTCCGGACTGATGCACTGGCCCATCGCAAATGATCCAGGCGTCAGCTGCCAGCAAATCTTTATGAAGATCGATGATTTCCCCAAGATGTGGCGAGCCTGCTTCTTCTTCGCCCTCGAAAATGAACTTGATATTTAGCGATGGCGTAATGTTTTGGGCTCGCAACGAATCGAACGCGGTGAGAATTGCCATCACGCCGGCTTTGTCGTCCGACGAAGAGCGGGCATAGACACGCCATTCAGGATTGATCTCACCAGTGGGTGGCAGTGTGACGATTGCCTCCACTCCTGGCTTACGGTCTGATGGACTCCGGTCCAGAATGGGATTGAATTCGCCCTCGCCCGGAAGTTTGACGATTGTTCCTCCCGCCTCCATCGCGGCGGAGCGCCAGGTTGGCTGAAACGGTGGCGAGGCGGTCCACTGCTTGGGATCGACCGGCTGACCGTCGTAATGCGCGTAGAGAACGACTGCCTGTGTCGCGCCCGGCGCTTTCCATTCACCAAACACCGCGGGCGGAACATCTTTAGTCTCCGCTTCAAGCAATTGAGGATTGAGTCCGCGTCGCTGCATCATCTCGATGATGAACTGAGCATTGCGGCGAATATTCTGGCGATCGGAAGCCACGTTCGGAATCGCGAGCAAGCGCGTGAATTCTGTAAGGATCTGATGTTCGTGAGCGCGGCGATAGTCTCGCGTCGAGGTCTGCGCGATTGCGACGACAGCACAGACGACGACGATCACGGGCGCTTTTGCGAACTTGTGAAGCCAACTCATAAGTGGTCACCTCGCCCCGGTAATTTGATACCTCTGGGACAAAACTCCCATGTGGTGTAGCACGTGACCCGCCATTATGAACGCCAGCGCGCGCACTGAGACTGGCGCGTCATTTGCCATACCTGTCCGCACCCATGCTTCGTCGTTAAGATTTCGCAGCATGGCGATATTTGACAGACGGACCAGCCGCAACTCGCTAAGCAGATCTTCCAGATCGATCCGATCGTAAGGCGCGCGAAGCATGTACTCGTTTTCATCAAAGCTCGGCAGGTTTCTTTGCTCGCCGCGCGCGATTGAAAACGTGCGGTAACCAAACACCCGCTCGGCGTCAATTAAATGACCGATGACCTCGCGAATGCTCCACTTGCCTTCCGCGTAGCGAAAGGTTTCGTGCTCAGGCGCAACTCGGTTGAGCAACACATCAAGCGCGTCGAGCTGCGAACGTAAGACCGGCAGAATCTCGTCCTCGGTCACGTGAGCGACGTAGCCTTGATAGTAAGGCGCGTATTCAGATTCAAGCGGACGATTCATGGACCAACCTCCGGCTCTGAGAATTGCTTTCGGAAGGCGAATGATATTGCGACTTTATGACTCATGCAACGGAAGCAACCCTGGTCAGCACCAACCCGGCATCAGCGGGTGGTTAAGAATCTATTCAAACAGATGAAGCGACCCTCTCTTGCCCTTCTTATTTTCTTCTTGATAACTGTGGCCGCCTGCGGGCAGTCGGTGTCACGCGCAAAACTTCGGACGGTTGAATCAACGACGCAAATATCTACTGCTGATGAGCAAATTTTTGCCGCGCGTGCCATCGCCGCGCTCAGACGCCTGGAAGACGATGTGATTACTTACCACTCGCTCGGAGATTTTGAAGCCGGTGGGAAAGTCGCCCGAGTGCCACTCGAGACTTTCCAAAGTCATTTGCGAGAGACGACCGCCGACGTTGAGTCGGTACTTGCTCGCATAACGAATGACCGATTGAAAATAGAACTAAGTAACGCGCTGGCTTCTTATCGCGACGGCGCATTCTGGTGGGAAAGGATCTATCAGCCGCGCGTGGTCCACGTTTCAGCCCTGAACTACAACCAGACCAATCGCGCGCCAGCCGAAGCCGCATTACTCGCGACTGTTCCTTACACGGTGGCAATTCATTGGCGGCAGGCCGCTAAGTTCTTGAAACGCGCCGAAGCGTTACAGAACCGCGAGCGGTAGCGACCGGTCCATACCTAAGACAAAAGAATCGAATCCCCCATTACTGGCCCGCCACGATCCGCTCCCGCTTTTCGCGCAAACGCTGAAACGCTTCCATATCTTCCGGCCGGGCACAATCCCATTCGATCTTTTCCCAATCAGGATCATCGGGCTCCAACCCCAGCGCCCGAATGACTTCGGCTTTGCAAACAAAGTAGTGATGCTTGTAAGGCAGCAAAAAACCGCCCTCGGCCTCACGCGCGCGCCTCGCGTCATCGTAGTTGGAAAACCAGCGATTTAGAAATATGTCCAAATTCGTTTGATACCAAAGGGTACTCACATCGATTTCATTCATACTTCAACCTTTATTCGGAACTCTATTGACCGGTCGGTATTTTCTTTAGCTCGGTAATGTATTCCGCTTTTCTGGTCTCAACGACCGTGAAATCAACGCGGTCACCGACTTGGACATTGTTCAAGAGCGAATTCTGCTTGACCAGGAATTCCATTGTCATCGCCGGCATCAATCCTTTGATCTCTTCGTGTTTGATCTCGACCCAGCCCTCCTGGCGATTGATGATAGTAATGACTCCCGTGCCGAAATAAGGTTTGCCTAAAATCGGCGACGGCATTACCAACGGAATAGCTGTTGCGGGCGGCGGCGTGGGCGTCGATGGCGCATCGTTGACTCGAGATTGTTGGCAAGACGCGGACAGCGCCGCCGTCAAAATCATCACGAGGTGAGCTTGATGGTTTCTTACAAAACGAGGCAGATAGAAAGCTCGCATGTTTCACTTTCGGCTGATGCCCAGGCGCCAAGGTGGGCACGTTCCAATGGGAAATCGTGTATTGAAAGTCAAAGAGGAAATCCCTTCTTCGCGTTCCTTTGTGAAATCCTTAGCGCCCTTTGCGTTTAAATCCTTACGTCAGAAAAAGATTTCAAATGCATTTTCCGATCAAGCCCTGCGCAAGAGGCCGGCTAGACAACTCTTCAATTCCTCCGCTTTCACCGGCTTATAAAGAAACGCGTCGATTGAATCGTCAGGTGAAGATGCGGCAGCTCTATTTTCCTGCCCGGTCAACAAAACAATTGGAACACGACTTAGCTTTTCATTGTGGCGTAGAAAGCGGGCTAACTGGTGGCCACTCAAATGCGGCATGATGGCATCGGTGATTACCGCGTCGATCGGCGAAGCAAGAGCGAGCTTCATTGCTTCCAAACCGTCCGCGGCGGCGATAACTTTGTATCCACATCGTTGCAACGTGACCTCCAGGAAGCGTCGCGCCGAACGATCGTCTTCGACCAGGAGCACGCAGGGCTGATTGGCAGCGTTGGCGATCTCCGCATTGGTTCGAGTTGCTTCGTCGTTATCCATGTGGATTGGATATGCTTTGAAATGATCCGCAAGAGGCCGAGGCCGGGGCCAAAATCGAGAGTAAGCCGAGGCCCAGTCGTTGTCAACGACGCTGGTAGTAGTGCAGTTTGACAGAGTGGCACGGGCGTCCCGCCCGTGAATCACGCGCAAGATGCGCGCCACATTCAAACTGCACCACCACTAACGACGCTTGCAACGTCAACAACGCGGGGCGCTTTTGGTATACTTTCTGATTGCGCCAGGACGATTACTCAGGCTATAGGATTAACAAACATATGTATGAGTTCGCAGTCACGCCGGCCGTTACCCAAATTCGCCGCCGCGGTGTGGAAATTTCCGAAGTTGCCGCGGGAAGTTTAGGCGCTGAGCTGGAACTTGAGCCGGGCGATCGCATCATGCGCATCAACGGCCGCGTGGTGCGTGATTATCTCGATTTTCGATTTCAGACCGGCGGCGAAACCGAGTTCGTGATCGATGTGCGCAAGCACGGCGGCGAAGATTGGGAGTTGAACATCGAACGCGATGAAGCGGAAGATTTCGGCCTCAGCTTCGAACAGATCGTCCCCCGTCAATGCGCCAACGAATGCATCTTCTGCTTCTGCAAAGGCAATCCTGAAACCGCGCGTCCTTCTTTGTTCGTGCGCGACGAAGACGTGCGGCTTTCGTTCCTTTACGGCAACTACACAACGCTCACTTCGATCACCGAAGACGAGATGAGACGCGTGACCGAACAGCGGCTGTCGCCTCAATACGTTTCCGTGCACGCGACGGATTTGGACGTGCGGGCTTACCTGCTCGGCGTCGATAAGAAGCGCGCGGACATCACGGCGAAGATGCAGCGTATGATGAATGCCGGAATTGAAATCCACGCACAAGTCGTCCTGTGTCCCGAGATCAACGATGGCGAAGTTTTGCGGCGCACGATTTACGATCTCGCAGACTTTCACCCGCGCGTGCGCAGTCTGGCGATTGTGCCGCTCGGGCTAACTCGATATCTAAACGATGCGCGTTTGACGCCAGTCACGCCCGAGTTTTGCCGCCGCACGATCAAGGAAGTCGCGCTGATGCAGCGAGAGTTGCGAAAGCGTTTGGGAACTACGTTCGCGTTTCTGGGCGACGAGATCTATTTGCGCGCAGGCCGCGACGTCCCTTCGCGAAAGCATTACGGAGATTATCCGCAGATTGAGGACGGCATCGGCATGGTGCGCAGTTTTGCTAATCAGTTTGACGCGCTGATGCGCAGACTCAGTCGAAGATCGGGGTCAGAATCCCGAGAGTCACAGAAGGCTCTCTTCGGAACGATCATGACGGGAACTCTTTTCGCTCCGGTGATGAGGAGAATGTTCAATCTCTTGAATGAGCGGTTTGGTACGCAGTTGCATGTGCAGGCGGTGGAGAACAACTACTTTGGCGGTGACGTCAGCGTAGCGGGTTTGTTAACCGGACAAGATTTCGTCGCGGCGCGCCATCAAGTCAGGGGCGAGTTTGCAATTATTCCGCGCGTGGCTTTGAAAAGCGACGAGCCGGTGATGCTGGACGGAATGCGCTTTGAAGAATTGGAGAGCCAGTTTGATGTGCCGCTTTACGCGCTCGACTTCAACGGCTTCGCCCAGATGCTGATACGTGTCTCGGAGCGGAGCGCACGCATCCCTGCGTGCGGACCGCAGGCATCCCTGCCTGCTCTTCTCGCTTAAGACCGACCCTAGAAAGAAGCATCTCTAATTTTGGATCCAAACGCCGCCAAAAGACCCGCAAGCTTGAAGATCCTCGACGTCGGTTGTGGCTGGAACAAAACGCCCGGCGCGATCGGCATCGATTCAAATCCCAAGAGTCATGCTGATGTAATTCACGATCTCGGATCGGTTCCCTATCCGTTCCCCGATAATGAATTCGACCAGATCATCTGTCGTCATGTCGCCGAGCATGTTCCCGACGTTATGGCCTTTGTGACTGAACTCTATCGCATCGCTAAGCCGGATAGCCGAATCACGATTGTGACTCCGCATTACACCAACCCCGACTGGCCCACGGATCCAACTCATCGCAATCACTTCAACAGCTATTCCTTCAATTGCTTCATCGATGACCGCCAGCTTTTTCCGTTCTACACCGACGTAAAACTGAAACCAATCTGCACTTATGTTTCGCTCGCGAATCTGTGGCGAGCTATCGGTCTGGAATTCATCGTTAACCTGGATCAGCGTTGGCCGCGTTTGAGATTCACGCGCAAGTTCTGGGAGTTTTATCTGAGCTACGCTGTTCGCGGTAAGGAGCTACGGTTTGAACTCGAAGTTGTGAAGAAAAATTAAGCGTAGACTTGCTCTGATGGCACCTTTTGGCGAGCGCCAAAGTAAACTCCTGATCAATCGAAGATTTCGGAATAAAATCAAATTTCCCTCGCCACAGTTCCAGCTCGCACCGTGCGAACTCTCAAACGGCAAGATACCTGCAGTTTCGGCCTTCCTTTGACGAAGTGGAGGCCGATGATCGGACGATAAGGAACATCGGTGGCCCGAATCAGAGTCAACGATTTCAACATTCCAGGCTAGTAGCTGGAACAGATCGAATACGAAGAATACCTCGCCTGGCGCCCAAAGGTGAGTCCGCCGAAACTCACCGTCCGATCATAGATATTCAGTGAGAGGAAGAAATGAAGGCTGCTCTTTCATCTGATAGCATTACCTGCTCAAGCGAACCGGCAATTGACGAATTTGAAGAGAAATCCAGAAAATTGTAGTCATCTCGTTTCTACGGGATGCCACCCTACAAATTGCCCAATAAATCGACGCGTGAAATCCGCCGCGCATATTGGCGCGCTGCTTGCTTGCCTCTGAAACGCTGTTTTTGCTCTTAGTCATTCTGTTTTACTTTCTAGCGATAGTCTTGCCGTTTTGACTAGCAACCTAATTCTTCAGACACGTGCTCAGCGGTTTTGCTGTTGAGCGTTTACGAAAACAATTCTTTGGAGGAGCCACCCATGAAGAGATTTAGTTTTATCGCACTAGCATTGTGCCTATTCGCGGCCTCAGCGCTAGCTCAAACATCCAATACAGGCACTCTCGTAGGCACCGTCTCCGGACCCGATGGAGCGATTCCGGGCGCATCCGTAACGGTCACTGACAATCAAACCAAGAAAGCACGAACGGTGCTAACGAACGGCGAGGGGGGATTCAATCTCGCTCAGCTTGACTTCGGAACCTATACGGTCAAAGTCACGGCATCAGGATTCAAGACCTATACGGCTACTGATTTGAGGCTTGATGCGGGTCGCGAATACTCGCTCAACCCGACACTTGAAATTGGGTCGATTCAGGAGACTGTGACCGTAATCGCTGGTGCGGAGGTGGTCAACTCGACCAATGCGGCGTTGTCCAATACCATTTCTACCAAGGACGTCAAGGAGCTACCGATCAATGGACGCAACCCGCTGGCGTTGCTCAACACGATGGCTGGCGTCAATCCCACCAGCTCTTCGATCAACGGCCAGCGCAGCGAGGTTACAAACTACACCCGCGATGGCTTGAATGTGCAGGACAACTTTATCCGCAATGGGGGCTTCGTGTCGGATCGCCCGACGGTTGACGACACGGGTGAGTTTACCGCCATCTTGCAGAACGCGGGCGCTGAGTTCAGCAGTTCACAGACGGTGCAGCTCGTGACACCGCGCGGAGGGGCTGATTATCACGGGGCTCTCTATGAGTTCAACCGCAATTCTAAGTTCACTGCTAATACGTTCTTTAATAATGCTAATACCCAGCCGCGCCCGTTCCTGAACCGGAATCAGTTCGGCGGCACCATCAGCGGCCCAGTTCCATTACCGCGATTCGGAGAGGGTGGGCACGCCCTCATCAGGAAGCACGCCTTCTTTTTCTTCAACACTGAAATATTCAGACAAGCCGCGCAGTTTTCGGGGAACGCCACGACCCTGCTCCCCGCGGCGCGAAATGGCACCTTCACTTACGCCGCAACTTGTACAACTGCCACTTGCCCGGCAGGCATTACCCCTGGGCAATTGATAACGGTCAACGCTCTGACAGGAGCGGGGCTGAATCTGGGGCCGGCCGCGAATGCGACTGCCTTCAATAACGCGGGCGGCGTGATGTCGGTTGATCCTCTGATCGCGAGCCGCATCTTGAGCAGGCTGCCGGACGCTGGCAACGGTACCACAACCGGAACCAACTTCACGCAGGTGTTGAACTTCAACGTTGCGAATCCCGTCACCCGCAACGCGGAAACGGGACGTTTCGACGTTCAGATCAACGACCGCAACGCCTTCAATTTCGTCTATAAGCGTACTACTGAGAACAACGCCCGGACGGATCTCAATTATAGCTTCCAGACTAGACCCTGGTCCTTTCAAGGCGCCACGACAAAGCTCTACATTGGGGCTTATAACTGGACGCCGACAGCCAGCTTCTCGAACGAAGTTCGCGGTGGCTACCAGTACAGCAATCCGTTCTTTCATCAGGGCGGCGTGGCTACGGACTTCATAATTGGCTTTCTTAATGTGCAGACCCAAGGCCAAAACACCCTTGGCGGCAGCACGAGTACCAACGGGATCATTACCAACCCGGAGGGCCAATTCCGCGACCAGGGTCGTAACACCTCTTACTATAATATCCAGGACAACGCCAGCTACACTCGGGGCAACCACTCGTTCCGCTTCGGCTTCAACCGAGATGGGTTCAAGATCGTCGCGCTGAACTCAGCTAATACGACGCCGATTTATACGCTCAGTTCGACGGGTAACCCGAACACGCCTGGCCTTACCACCGCGCTCTTCAACGGTGGTATCAGCTCGACCGAATTGGCGCGCCTCAATAGCTTGCGCTACCTTCTCGCCGGCATCATCGGAACCGCATCCGTTGCTACCAATCTTGTCGATCTAGCAACGGGCTTCAAGCCGGGAGCGCAGTCGGTTCACGACTTTCGCTATTCGATCTACTCCGGTTATGGTCAGGATCAGTGGAGGATTTCACCGCGGCTGACGGTGAATCTGGGTCTTCGCTACGACTTATATACTCCGCTTAGAAATCCCGACAAAGTTTACCTGGAAGCGCAGGTGGCTGCGGGCCAAACGCTAACGCAAGCCGCGCTTAACCCTAACGGTGTCTATCAGGGCGTCGGCGGTAACATAGGCAAACCGGGGTCTTTCTTCGCCGCCGACAAGAACAACTTCGGACCGACCGCCAGCTTAGCCTGGTCGCCTCAGTTTCACGGCATGCTTGGCAAACTGCTCCCCGGCGATGGCAAAACGGTGTTCCGCGGTGGCTACCGGATTAGCTACAACAATCTTGACTTCGTCCGAACGCCTGACAACGCCTTAGGTCAACTGGTGGGGCTAGGCTCACAGAACGTCAACGCTTTCCAAAATGGATCGGCGCAGCTCCGCGCGATCTTGACCCCCCGGGCTGACGCATCGAGTTTCATAGCCGTACCGGGAAACTTCCCGACGCCTACGGTGCCAACCCTGCCCATCCCATACGCGACCAACAACGCGTTGGCTGCTAAACAAGGCTTGGTCTGGGTGTTCGATCCGCACATTCAAGCTCCGCTGGTGCACGAATATAACGTCGGCATCCAGCGTGAGATCGGCTGGAAGTCAGTCCTCGAAGCGCGGTATGTAGGAAGCAGAAGTAACCAGCTCTGGCGATCAGTCGATGCCAATCAGGTTGATATCCGTAGCAACGGTTTTCTGGCTGACTTTCTCCGCGCGCGGCAGAATTGCGCGTTGCAGGGGGCGACCTTGCCAGGCGCGGCCGATCCGATATTGAAGTGCACCAGCGCGGCATTCAATCCAGCAATCGCCGGCAGCCAGCCGCTAACTCTCATTCCGACTCTGGGTCTCTTCGGCGGCACACCGGGTGGCCTCGGTTGCGTGGCGGGCTTAAGTGGCTGTGCCACTACTGCCGCCGGCAATGCAACCTTTATCGGCAACGTTCAGCAGGGTGTTCCGGCTGATCTGGCGGTCACCGAGATCATTAACAATGTAACGGGCGCCGGAGCGACGTTCCTGGCGAACCCAAATGCGTTTGTCGCTAACGTAACCTCAAACGGGGGCCTTTACCGATACAATGCGCTTCAGGTGGAGGTTCGCCGGCGTTACTCCGGCGGCTTCTCTTTCCAGGCCAATTACACCTTCCAGAAGATTCTGGCAGACACAACGCAAGATGGTCAGGGAGCCGTTGATCCATATCTGGACAACCTAAACCCCAGGCGCAACTACAACCGTCCTAACTATGACCGCGCCCACACGTTCAATGGCAACTTCAATCTCGACCTGCCATTCGGTCGCGGGCATCGTTGGTTGAATAGTGGTGGCATACCCAGCAAGATCTTTGGCGGGTTCCAGCTCACCTCGATCATTAACATCAGCTCGGGCGCGCCGATCTCGATTCTCGACAATCGCGGCACTCTTAACCGCACCACCCGCTCGGGCCTTCAGCCGGCAACATCGAGCTTGACTACCAAACAGATCAAGGCGCTGATCGGCATCTTCAAGACGCCTAACGGGGTCTTCTATATTGATCCGAAGGTATTGCAAGCCACGACGCCGGCCGGTGTCGTCGTTGACCTGACGCAGCAGCTGCCTGCAGGTGTTAACTTCACCCAACTGACCATTCGCGGCGCTAGCCCGATTGGCGTGGCGCCGTTCCCGGGACAGGTCTTCTTCCTGAACGCTCCGGGATCGACGGGCAATTTGCCGATGAACTTCATCAACGGCCCAAGGTTCGTTAATTGGAACGCCGGGCTCTTCAGGAACATCAGGTTCAATGAAGGTAAGCGGCAACTGGAAATCCGCGCGGAGGCGTTCAACGTGCTCAACAACCCGCAATTCAATCTCGGCGAGGGCAGCGGAGCCTTCAATGTCAACAGCGTCAGCTTCGGTAAGGTTACCTCAACCTTCGCGCAGCGCATCATCCAGTTCGGCGCGCGGCTCGACTTCTAATTCCGGCCTGAGTTTCAGTAGGCTGCTTTAGCAAATCGGGCGTTGCGTCTTTCGAAAGAAAGACGCAACGCCCGTAGTTTTTTCACTTCTCTATCCCGCCTTCGACTCCAACGCCTTTGAGGAGAGCCGTGCTTTAGTCTGCCCTACGCGGATCGCTTTACAGCGACTTTCCGAGCGTCTCCCCGCAGCAGGCGCCTGGCGAATGAGCAAACGACTATTGCTTCGTGTTCACATTGAAAGTGGCGGCGGGAATTGGTTGATTGAAAGCAAATTCGGTTAGCGTAAACTCCCAGTCCACAATGAGCCTGCCGGCCCGCGTTTCCAGGTCCAACCCAACCTTATAGGTGTGTGGCAGAGTCAACCCACTCTCCTTTTTGAAGTCTGAGAACTCTTCCACCATCTTGTATCGCGCCGGTCTCTGCTGCCCCGAAGCGTCAATACCGGTGCCTATCCCGGCGGCGATGAGGCGCGTGTATTCGGTCCGCAGATGTTGAAAGGTTTCTGTGTCGAAGAAGAGACTGATCTCCAGATCAGAGCTGCCGTGCGGGATATACTTGAGCTCATGAAGCGACTTGCCGTCCATTCTCTTAATACCGCGGTACTCGAGCTTCGCTTTTTTCTCGGATAAATTCAGCAGCGGCCAGGCATCCGAGAGCGTGCCGCCGACGAGGCCCTCCTTAATAATGTTTTGGTGGGTCAGGAGAAAGTCGCCCCAATACCCGTGGACTCCCGGACGCACGAAGCCGACCGTCAAGTTCCGACCATCAAATCCGAACTTCTCCTGGTAACTGCCGGAGTCCTCAAAGCCCAACCCGATCATGTTTTTGATACCGTCGGAAGCCATGACGGCCCGTCCGCTGAACTTCGCGGTGCCCGGCGAGCGCAAAGTAGCAACAACCGTACCGGCGGCGATGCGGCTGTGAACGGATGCGCGCGTTTCGGCTGGTCCAATCGAGTCCAGGTGCTTTGTGACAATCTCCTCCGGCTGAATCTTGTCGCTGGCCAGCGAAGAGAAAGGTAGTGTCATCGCGATCGCGGCCAACCAACTGAGAGCACAGAACCTATATCTTATTTTCACTTTTGTTCTCCTCAGACATTGTTAAGGAAATCCGACTGGAATACTTACCTTATGTCATAAAACTCTGCCACGCGCAACATCGTGTCTCTCGTTCAGACGAATCGACTGAAGGATTCCTCACAAGTTTCGAATTGCTTGCACCTTTACAATCGAAGTGGGAGAATCACACAGCCGAGTCGATGGTTTGAGAGGAGTCGGAATGAAGCTTCTAAGCTCACTTTTGCTGGGGCTATTGTTCGCTGGAAGCGCGCCCGCTCAAAATCCCCGAGTAGTTTCTGTTGACACATCATCAAACGTAACGGTCATGAAGATCCGTTCGCATCAGGTGGTATCTGTTCCAGGGCTCTATGACGACCCGATGCGCATCAATCAAGAGCGCGATGATCTAGAGCATGATCAGAAAGCCACGGCTCGCGCAAATGTAATTAGGGCCGACCAAGGCCAACCGCAAGTGCCTCTACCCAGCAAAGGACCCGAAAATACTTCCATAAGCTCTCCGTTGGGAGACGCGCCAATCAGAACCAAACAGGCTCTCAAGCCACCCGATGCAGGGCCCTCTTCGGTAAAGTACAGCTACGAAGCAAGAATCAGGAACGACGGAGCGAAAACGATCAGGATGGTGGTCTGGACTTACTCATTCGTTGATCCAGCCACTGGTGTAGAGGTCGGCCAGCGACTGTTGACATCGCCCACTTCTGCGCCTCCCGGCGAGACCGTGAATCTCGTGGTAATGTCCACAACGCGCCCCGTCAGGGTAGTGCAAGCAGCAAAGCCAAACAATGAAAAGAAACACAAGTACTTGGACCGCGTGACAGTTGATCGCGTTGAGTACGAAGACGGCACGTTTTGGCAACGTTCGCCACCATAGTTCAATCCGTGAAGGGCGAACAGTTCCTTCTTCCGAACCCAGCAATAAAGTTGTGGCTCGTTTGGAGGCTGGGAATTGGCTTAACTCAACACATCGAAAAGGAGTCATCGTGAAAGTTCTGAAGCTATTCTTTTTTGGGCTGTTATTAGCAGGCACATCATCTGCTCAAGTTCAGTCCAACTCAGGCGCGACCGACGCCCCGACCGTTACGGTCATTCAAATCAACTGGCGTCAGGAAGCATTCATCCCCGCGCTTTATGATGACCCAATGCGCATCAACCAGGATCGTGATGAATTGGAACGCGACCAGAAAGCCACAGCCAGAGAGAATGCCAACCGAGCTAAGATGGGAGAAACGCCGATCCCAATACCCACCAAGAAAATCGCTTCAAATATCCCGGTGGGGAGCACTCCCATGGGAACTCCGATCGGAGATGAGCCGGCCGGAAACCGAAACCTCCCCGCGCAAAGCGATCCCGGCGTTTCCTCGGTCCATTACCTCTATGAAGCGAAAATCGAGAACACCGGAGTGAAAACGATCCGCTCCATCGTTTGGGAGTACTCACTCTTTGATTTGGATACGGACGTCGCCGTCGGACGACATCGTTTTACCAGCACTGTCAGCATTCGTGCCGGCAAGACAGCGAAGTTGGTCGGGCGTTCCAAGACTCCTCCGGCACGAGTCGTCCAGGCAACAAAATCGAGCAAGGAGACACGGGAAAGATACTCCGAGCGCGTGATCATAGATTGCATCGAGTACAGCGACGGCACCTCTTGGCAGTGTCCTTGAATGAGTTCTGGCTCAAGCCGCCGCGGTAAATCCGCTTTTTCTCTAGCTAGGTCGTCCAACAACCGAAGTCCCCTTCGCCCTCAGCGGGGGGCACCTCTCTGATCTTGCCTGGCCCAGCCACAATCGGACGTAACACTGAGCACGCACAGCGGGTCATGAACTTTGACATGAGCTTTTTCAAGCTCTTCCGGTTCCGCGAGCGCGTTAAGCTTGAGGTGCGCCTCGATGCTTTCAACGTTTTCAATCACAAACAGTTCACCGCCATTCCGTCCAGCAGTCTTAACTCGGGGGCCGGGGCCTTCTACAACTTCGCGCAGACCAATGGCGGCAGGAGAAACATGCGAGCGGGGTTGAAACTAGTCTTCTAACGATTGCAGCGACGGCATCGCTGTCGCTACCTTTGCAGAGAAAGGCGGAGCCACAAGACTTGCAGCTCGGCCTTTCTTCTTTCTAAGCGGATTCTCAATGCAAGTGATTCGACCTTCTGGCTGCCGCAGTGCCTTTCCCGAAGCGACTCGCTCTCCGTGAAATTGAACAGAAACCGTAGGTCCGCTCATTCTCTGATTGAGAGAGCGCTTTAGATCTGAGACTCGACATGTGTTCAAAATTGCTGACAGGATCTACGATGGCGTGTTGAATATTAAACCACTCGAAGCGCGACGCTTTCTTCGCTATGCCTTTGCCATTCAAAGCAAAGACTTGATTCACTCTGACAAAATGCGGATCATCTCCCAAGGATGAATCCTATCAATAGTGAACTTGCGCTCGCTCCGCTGGGCGCGGGCGATCTGATCGATCGCGCCGTGCGGCTTTATCGGCGGCATTTTCTTACGTTGATTCGGATTGCCGCGCCACCGGTTTTGGTTTCGGCGATAGGTTCGACGATCACCACGCTAACTTTTCGCGAATTCACGGCCACCTCAAGCGAGATGCGGCTGGCGCTTTTCGTGCTGTTGTGGCTGGTGGGAGTTGTGATCATCGTTTGCGGATCGCTTTTCAGCATCATCGTGATGGGCGGAGCTACGCGCAATCTCGTCGCGCACTTACTGTGGAACGAACCGGTCAGCATGCGCACCACCTATCGCGCGGTGAAGTCTCGTTTTTGGGGACTGCTCGGGGGCAGCTTGCTGATGGCTTCATGGCTGGGATTGGCCGTCTCGGTTGCGTTCATGGCCTGGGTCATGATCTTCTATTTTATTGCCTTAGCTTCGGTCGTGTTGACCAAATTGTCGAATTGGCTCGCGGTTACCTTGGGCGTGGTGGGCGGGACTGTCGCGACGATTGTAGCGCTGACTTTGTTTTTCTTTTTGGCGGGCCGCGCGGCCTATGTGCCGCAAGCGATGCTCGTCGAAGGCAGAACTGTTTTTTCCGCGGTGGGACGAAGCTTTTCGCTGGCCAGCGGCAATGTGAAGCGTTTGATGGCCATGGCGTTATTCACCTTCTTCGCTACTTACTCCGCGTTAGCGCTGTTGATAATTCCTCTGGGTTGGTATGGTTGGCTGAACGGCGTCGATATTTCGCCCTTCAGCACCTGGCCGGCGTGGTATGCGATCGGGTATCAGGTGATTTTGCAATGCAGCCACATTATGCTTGCTCCGATCTGGATGTTGGGACTTTCCTTGCTCTACGTTGACGAACGCGTGCGCCACGAAGGATACGACATCGAACTCATGGCGGCGCAGAGACTGCCGGAAATGCCGGAGCAGCACGGAGTGATGTCTCCTTTCGCGCCCGCGCTGGTTACCAAGGAATCGCCAAGGTTCGTCCCACCACCTGGTCCATTGCCCACCGGCGCGGTGTTGGGACTTAATTAGAGGTAAGGGGAATTGCAAAATGAAAATTGAAAATTTAAGTCCTCATTTAGTGTCGTGTCGCTGTTGAGCAAATTTACAATTTTCATTTTACAATTTTCATTTTGCAATGTCTTCCCCAACCGATAGTCCATCTGATGAAGAGGCTCCTTTTTACTGGATTTGTCGTGGCTCTCAGCGTCGTTAGCGGGCGTGCAGCGACTCTGGCAGATTACCGGCATCAAGTTTCGGGAGCACTCCGCACCATCCAGCAATTGCAACTTGCCAAAGATGAGTCGTCAGCCAACGCGTCGCTCGAACGGTTGCGGGCTCAATTGCCCGCAAAGGAGACGATCGTGCTTCAGGGAGAGCGCATCGCAGTGGACAACTCCTGGTTTCACGACGCGCTGGACGAATATGAAAAGACTAAGACCAACGCGCGTCGTACTGAGTCGCTCGCGCGTACTGGCGAGCGCCTGCTGGCGCTCAGCGAACGTCTGGATGAATTTGACAAGGGATCCGGTGTGGTAAAGAAGGATGAAGACAAGGGACGGCTCGCCGAGATTTTGCGCCGCGCCGAGTACAACAAAACCGCTTCGGAAGGGAGCGCGCTGGAGCGTCTATGGGTGCGATTCCTTCGCTGGTTCTTAAGTCTGTTTCCCAAGAGCCCGCCCTTGCAGCCGGGCAGTTCGCGTTTTCTATCGGCAGTCGCCCAAGTAATTGTGGTCCTCGTCGGACTGGCGTTGATCGCTTTTTTTATCTGGAAGTTCGCGCCGCGATTTCTTCACAACCGGAAGAAGAAAAAGCAAAAACGTGAGGCCCGAATCGTGTTAGGCGAACGGCTCGAGCCGGATCAAACCTCGGCTGATTTACTGGCGCAAGCGGAAAGCCTGGCGCGCAGCGGCGATCTGCGGGCAGCGATTCGCAAGGCCTACATCGCATTCTTGTGCGAGCTTGCCGATCGTAAGGTGATTAGTCTCGCGCAACATAAAACGAATCGCGATTACCTCAGCTCTGTGCGCGAACGAGCGTCGCTGTACGCATCCATGCGCAAGCTGACTAACAGTTTCGAAGTTCATTGGTACGGACTTATTCCGGCGGGCGAAAACGATTGGAACGAGTTTCGTAATGGCTACCTGCAAGCACTGAAGATATCGTGATGTTCTTCTCAGGTACGCACACCCCAGGCGTGCCTTTTGCCCAGAACTTAGTATATGCACGCCGGAGGCGTGCGTACCGCGCAACATGCGTCAACGCCTGTTAATCTTCATTACCGTCGTCGTGATTGTTGGGTTGCTAATCGCACTCAACGCTGCGTCATACGTTAAGGTCGAGGAGAACGCGGATTCGGAAATGTCGCCGGATCGGTCCACCTTCAATGCCGGCGCCACGGGCACGCGCGCACTCTTCGACTTTCTGCGCGAGTCGGGTTATGACGTCGCTCGCGGGCGCGACTCGACGCCCACGCTCCTGAGCGCGGTTGGCCCAAAGCCCGCTACGCTGGTTATCATTGGTCGAACGATTGTGCCCTTTTCGAAATTGGAGAGCGAAGAATTGCTTCGCTGGGTAGCCAAAGGCGGCCGGTTGGTGATTATCGATCGATATCCTGACAGGTTGTTGTTGCCAGCGTCAGGCGAGTGGAGCGTCACTAGTTACACTTCGAGTTTCCCTGGCTACGATCTGGATCCGAACAACCTCGAACAAATGACTTCAGGCGTTAAGCCGGCGTCGCCTTCTCAGCCAACTGTGCTGGTGCGCGACGTGGAAACAATCCTGCCTTCGCGCTTTGCCGGGCTGATAACGATCGAATCAGGTCTGACGAAAAAAACTAATGAGAAGCACCAGGGCGACGGAAACGAAAATTCGCATGCAAATGGAAAGAACGAAGAATCATCAGACGATTCGGCCGATCATGAATCCGAAGATGAAGACAGCGGCACTAAACCCTTTGATAAGAATTCGACGCCAGGATCGCCCGCGCCGGTTGTCAACTTCGTGCAGCCGGACGGCGGCGGTTTATTGGTAGATTATCCGCACGGCAAGGGCCACATCGTGCTGCTCTCCGATCCGTTCATCGTTGCCAACAATGGCATTGGCCGCGCAGACAATCTTCGGCTGGCGATAAACTTGATTACTAGTGGCGGCGGTCTCATCGAGTTCGATGAATTTCATCAGGGCCGCAGTGCATCTCATAACGCGCTGATTCAATATTTCGAAGGCACGCCCATACTGGCGCTTTTTGGTCAGTTCGGGTTAATTGCGTTGGCGATTGTCTGGTCACGCGGCCGACGTTTTGCTCGGCCTTTGCCATTGCCGCAAGTAGATCGTAGATCGAGCCTTGAATTTGTCGCCTCGATGGCTGAGTTGCAACAGCGCGCTCGCGCACATGACCTGGCGCTGGAAAATATTTATGGGCGCGTGCGCCGAGTGTTGGTGCGATATGCGGGTTTGAACAACAGCAGTCCGCGAACTGCGATTGCCGCGCGGGTGGCGGCCCGATCGGGACTCAAACAGCAACAGCTTGAAACGCTGATGCGAAACTGTGAGGAGACGATCAACGGCACGCCCACGACTGCGAAAGAAGCGTTGCAGATGGCGAAGCAATTGCGTCAGATTGAAAAGAGACTGGGCTTGGGATCGCGCGTTCGTGACGTCAGGCAGGCCGTAGAAAAGTCTAATCTTTGAGTCCTAAGCCGGGAACATAGACACAACCTCGACTCGTAGTATACTGGCAAAGAGGAACTTCCCATCATGAGCGAGAACGACGAAACAACTAAGCGACTTTCATCTGAGACGTCCGCAGAAGGCGGCCATACGATCGAGGATGTATTTCGACTCGTAGTATCGATGAATGATCGGCTGATAAGACTAGAAGATCGTTTCGAGGCGCACCGCGCTGAGTTCGTAGAGTTTCGAGACAAAGTTGATTCGCGGCTTCTCAAGATGACCACGCCATTGAGTGAGACGCTGGAGGCTATTCGTGGTGATATTCGCCAGGTCAGAGAGCGACAGGATCAGTTCGCCGAGCGTCAGGATGCTTTCGCGGCGGAATTGGCGGAGGTCAAGAGAATCGTGCGCAAGATTGATTACACCGTCGGAGAAATGTTGCGCGAGATGTACGCTATCAAAGGGGAGATCCACGATCACGAAGGGCGCCTGATAGCGCTGGAGGAGCGCCAGCAACTTGCCTAATGCCTGAATACGTCTCCTCGACAATCGCAAATATCAAGAATGAATTGCGCAAAGTGATCGTTGGCCAGGACGAGCCAATCGAACAGGTGCTCGTCGCTTTGCTCGCCGAAGGACACGCGCTGATCGAAGGCGTTCCGGGTACAGCCAAGACGCTCACGGTTAAGACTCTGGCGCGCATAATCAATGCGGGTTTCGGCCGCATTCAATTTACGCCTGACCTGATGCCTTCAGATATTACCGGCACCAACGTCTTTAACGTCGCGACGTCGACTTTCAATTTGCGGCATGGCCCGGTGT
>Ga0137361_10000640_pt1 | contig 19993 bp, 20 predicted proteins | sample Mad1_80_16metaG_FD_104923 | JGI IMG/M metagenome (GOLD analysis project Ga0137361, IMG submission 104923) | Vadose zone soil microbial communities from Angelo Coast Range Reserve, California, USA - Mad1_80_16 metaG | ecosystem: Environmental > Terrestrial > Soil > Vadose zone | place: USA... | reverse complement strand
GAGGCTGTTCGGCGACGAGTTCCGGATGATCCTTGGAGAGCGAAAGGGCCGCTCCCCAGGAGACGGCGGTCCAATAGAGCAACGGAACATCAGCAACCCTTGCGGTGCGAACCGCCGATTTCGAGTTCTCATGTAAAGCCGCGGTGAAGCCCCGATGCTTCGCCTCCAGTCCGCGAAGGCCGTAATCCCGGGCGCGCAGGTACAGATTCCGTGCACGGGCGCGGAGCACCGCGGATTTTTCGACGTCCGCGCTTTCGATTTCCTCGGAGGGCTGCTGCACGTAAACGTAGGAGTACTGAGTAAAACCGCTAGCCGCAGCGAAGAGCAAACCACGATGCTTGGGACTCTCCGCCAGCAAACCTTCAATGAGCTTCAGGCTGAAAGGAACCGCTTGTCCGGCGAACTCCGGATCGTTGTCCGATGCGAAGGTGGTGCCGCTGTTGGCAAGAGAGTCGCCGAGCTTATTGATGGCAAACTTCCGAACGGAGCAGCCGTTGAGGCCAAACGCCAGAGCTAAAATGACAATAATGCGAAGGCTGGAGGAATAGCCATCCCCGCAGAAACTCTTCCTTCGAGCCCCTCTGTGAAGCAGCCGGTGTAGCCAGTAGCCGGCAAATTCCGCGACCACGATGGAGTCCACCAGCGTCGCCACGACTCCAACGAGCGTGACATGTAGGCGTTCGTACGTCAGGGGGTCTTCCTCTCGTTTTTCGCTATCCATGTGATGAACCTACGCAGTCTGGAAAGAGAGCTCAAGCGACAAGGAACGCCAAGGCGCCCAAAACGCAGGATGTCGCACAATGTCGCGGCCTAGTCCGGTTGGCGAATTGAAAACAAAGCTCTTACAGGAACAAACATACGGTGTCGCCCATCGCGAACTACGAATCGAGGGTGCAGGCAAGTCACTCTGGCAAGAGAAAGGGCGCTATGGCCTCCTCGACGACCACGGCGCCCTTCTTGAAGAATCTAACCGTTTGCTGGATAAGAAACTACTTTACTTCCCAGGTGTCGCCAGCGCGAAGAAGTTTGCCGAGGTCGCCCCGCCCGCGCTTGGCGATGACGTCCTTGACCTGCTGGTTCATCACATCTTCATAGCGCGGGAGGTCATCCCAGGCGCGAAAAACCCCGATGGGTGTAGGGAAACCCGGCCGGTGCTCCATGTGGGAGAGCAGGAAAGCGTAGGAAGGCCGTGGGTGGTGAGCGTCGTGCACCACGAGGTCGCTCTCGGTGATCCCGTTGCTGAGCTGGACGACTTCGATATCGCCATCCGATTTCCGGCGGATGCCCTTATCGCGGTTTTTGCCGAAGACCAGCGGCTTGCCGTGTTCTAGCTGCATCACGTGTTCGCTGCGCGCATCGCGCTCGGTCAAAGAGAACCACGCGCCGTCGTTGAAGATGTTGCAGTTCTGAAGGATCTCCACGAACGCGGACCCTTTGTGCGCCGCGGCATGTTTCAGCGTTTCTTTCAGTTGTCCCTGGAAGACGTCCACGGAGCGTGCCACAAAGGTTGCTTCCGCCCCGATTGCCAGTGAGATCGGATTGAAGGGGCGGTCCAATGACCCAAACGGCGTGGATTTTGTCTTTTTGTTGTACTCCGAAGTCGGGGAGTACTGGCCTTTCGTTAACCCGTAGATTTTATTGTTGAAGAGCAGAACCTTGACGCCGACATTCCGCCGCAACATATGAATGGTGTGATTCCCACCGATCGAAAGCGCGTCGCCATCGCCGGTGGCTACCCACACTTCCAAATCCGGGCGGATTGCTTTGATGCCTGTGGCCACCGCCGGGGCGCGGCCGTGAATCGTGTGGAAGCCAAAAGTGTTCATGTAATACGGGAAGCGGCTAGAGCAGCCGATCCCGGAAACAACCACGAAGTTTTCGCGCTTGATGCCCAGCTCGGGGAAAACGGACTGCACGGCGGAGAGAATCGCGTAGTCTCCGCATCCCGGGCACCAGCGCACTTCCTGGTCGGTTTGAAAGTCCTTTTTTGTCAGAGGCGGTGGCAGCGTCGCAGTGCCCATCGTCAATTCTCCCTAGAGTCCCAACATCTCTTCGATTTTCTGTTCCAGCTCCGCTTGCTTGAACGGCCTGCCCTGGATCTTGTTGAGGCCGACCGCATCTACGAGAAACTTTGCGCGCAGAACCCACAAGAGCTGGCCCATGTTCAGTTCCGGCACTAATATCTTCTTGTAGCGTTTGAAGACATCGCCCAAATTCGACGGAAGCGGATTCAGGTGCCGCAGGTGCAAATGGCCAATCCTGCGGCCCTTGGCGCGCTGTGCTTTTAACGCCGCCGTAATCGAGCCGGCGGTAGAGCCCCACGCGACGATCAGCAAATCGCCTTCGAGATCGCCTGCGGGAAGCACGTTGGGAATGTCCTGCGCGATCGCCGCGACCTTTGCCGCTCGAATGCGCACCATATTTTCGTGATTCAGCGGCTCATAGTTGATGTTTCCCGTGGGGTCCTGCTTCTCGAGGCCGCCGATGCGGTGCTCGAGACCGGGAGTTCCAGGAACCGCCCATGGCCGCGCTAGAGTTTGCGGGTCTCTCTTATATGGAAGGAATCCATTCGGATCGCTTGCGAATTTCACCGGGAAATCCGGAATATCGCTCAACTCCGGAATCCTCCACGGCTCGGCGCCGTTGGCAAGGTAGCCGTCCGAGAGAATTATGACCGGCACCATGTACTTGACCGCGATGCGGCTCGCTTCGATGGCGACCCAGAAACAATCTGCCGGAGTTGACGCTGCAAGCACGGGAATCGGCGCTTCCGAGTTGCGGCCAAATAACGCTTGCAACAGGTCGGCCTGCTCCGTCTTTGTTGGCAAACCTGTTGACGGGCCGCCGCGCTGGATGTCGCAAATAACCAGCGGAATCTCGACGGCCACCGCAAGTCCCATCGCCTCCGTCTTCAGCGCCATACCTGGCCCTGAAGTGGTCGTAATCGCCAGCGCGCCGGCGTACGCCGCGCCGATCGCAGACGTGACCGCGGCGATTTCATCCTCGGCCTGGAATGTCATCACGCCAAAATCTTTGTACTGCGAGAGTTCGTGCAGGATGTCTGAAGCCGGAGTAATGGGATAGCTGCCTTGAAAAAGAGTCAGTCCGGATTTCTGCGCCGCGGTTACAAATCCCAGCGCCAATGCCTGGTTTCCGCTCATGCTGCGGTAAAGTCCGGGGGTGAGCTGCGCCGGCGGAATCTCATAGCTGATCTGAAATGCTTCCGTCGCTTCGCAGTACGAATAGCCACCCTTCAACGCCAGCTTGTTTGCTTCCACAAGCAGCGGCTTGTTCTTGAACTTGTCCTCAATCCATCGGACCGTCGGCGCCATTGAACGGTTGTAGAGCCAGTAGCACATGCCGAGCGCGAAAAAGTTTTTGCAGCGGTCCATGGTCTTTGCGTCGAGGCCAAGATGCTCGAGCGAACGCCGCGTCAGCCGTTCCAGCTCCACGGAAAACAACCTGTATTTGTCGAGGGAATGATCCTCCAGCGGATTCGATGTCATTTGCGCTTTGCGCAGGTCGTTATCTTTGAAACTGTCGCTGTTGACGATCAGGATCCCGTTGGCTTTCAGGTCCGCAACATTCACTTTCAGCGCCGCGGGATTCATGGCGATTAGCACGTCGATCGCATCGCCCGGCGTATAAACCTCATTCGATGAGAAGTGCAATTGAAAGCCGCTGACGCCTGGAATCGTTCCTGCAGGAGCGCGAATTTCCGCCGGATAGTCGGGAAAAGTCGCAATGTCATTGCCGTATAGTGCGGCGGTATTTGTGAACTGGCTGCCGGTGATTTGCATGCCGTCGCCGGAGTCACCCGCAAAGCGGATCACCGCCTGATCGAGCACTTCGCGCTTGCTTTTTACTGGTGGAACCTCTGCGAGTGTAGACATTCTTCTCCCGAACCTCCGCTCATCAATGAACTCCCCCCTACCCCTTTGGGGAGTGCGGCTCCATCATTCCGGCTCAATTCATAAGGTTAGGCGGTGCGGTGGTAAGGATGGCTATTGATGTAGCCCGCCGGGAGCCGACACCCAGAGGATACCATACTGCAACGCGGGTGGTGCCGCGGGTGTCCACCGCTTGCGAATGTGTCTTAAACAAAAAGACTTAAGGATTCATTCCGGGTTTCTCCACCCCGCGGCATGAAATCACCTAATGTGTTACTCATAACTTAAATCCAAACGCGAGACGCTTGCGGTGATGATAGACATGCGGCCGTCGGACTGGAATTTGCTCCCCGTCAGCGTTGCGCTGTGGCCGTACCATGAATGCGCTTTAGTTCCGGCAGATCCTTGTCTGCCTTGCTCCACAGCTTCTCGGCGGTGGCAAACTGCTGGCGCGCCTTGTTGGTGTCGCCCGCATGCTCGGCCACCAGGCCAAGGGCGAAATACCCCCCCGCATAACTCGAGTTGTGCTTGACCAATTCGCGAGCGGTGGCTTCCGCCAGTTCCCAATCGCCGAGTTGGCGAGCCGTCTGCGCAATCGATTCAAGCTCGAACAGGGCGGCGCTCCACGCGTCCGGACCGGGCGCAGCCAGGATCAACTTCTCGATGTCTGCGGTCAGAGCTTCTCCCTCCTCCGTATTCTTCTCGCGAAGCAGAATCTCCGCTCTCAGCGCGCCGGGATACGGCAGCACTGCAAGAGATTGGGCCGGAAGAAGCTCTGTTTCCCTTTCAGCAAGGGTCAATTCATCCTTGGCGTCGTTCAAGCGGTCCATGGCCACCAGAGCTTGTCCTGCCAGCGTGTGTCCGGCGAGGCGCGCCATCGGCCATCGGCTGGCGACCAACTCTTGCGATGCCTTCAGCGCCTCCTCTGGCCGTCCGCGGTGCAGCAAGAACTCCGGCCAGGCTCGACGGTTATATTCCAGGAATTCTGTGTACGCCGGGAGCAAAAAAGTCTCGCGAAACAAAGCCTCGGCGGACTTCATTTGGCCCAGCGATTGATAGCTCAAAGCCAGCAACTGCAGGTTGTGGCCATGGTGCCAGTCATAGCGAGCCGGGATGTTTTCCGCTCGGTAGTAGTTTTCTTCCAGCTCTTTGGTTTTGAGGAACTCCTGGATCGCCTCCTCGGTGCGTCCCACCCGCAGGAGTTCATGCCCACGCATGTGGTGCGCATGGGGAATCGCGGGCGCCATCCGCAAGTAGGTCTCGGTTTCGCTGAGCGCTTCCTTCGTCCTGCCTGCATTTTCCAAAGAATGCGCATAGTAATGGTGAGCCGCAGTGTTGCCTGGCGCCAGCGCAATGGCGGTCCTGTAAAACGCCAGCGTATCCACTCCACCGGCTTGCCCGTGGACAAAGGGGGAACCTTCATCCGCAAAGCCGCGCTGGATCCACAACCACGGATCGTTCGGGTCTTGTTTCAGCGCATCTTTCAGAGCCTGCCTGTAGGCCACGTACTTATCCGGCAGTCCGCTGTCCTCCAGGTAATCAAGTTCCCGTGCGCGGATCGCAATCCACAATCGCTCCCTTTCGCCTAGTTTTTTCTCGAGTGCCTGAGCCCTCAGGAAGGCCGCGCGCGCCGTCGACACGTCTTGCAGCCCAATATACGCGTCCGTCAGTCCCAGAAACGCCATGGCAAGGTTTGGGTCCAGGCGCAGTGCCTGGTGAAACGAGCGCACGGCTTCGATCCATACGAAGGAATGCAAGTATGCTAGGCCTTGATCGTAGAACGCCTGTGCTTCAGAGGAGGAAGTACTTACCTTCTCGTGGACCGTACCAATTCCCGAACGGAGAGGAACCGGGCGTTCCAGAATCTCCCGCGGTACCGGACCGCCCTGATGTGCTTGGTGACTCGCCTCTTGCCCAAACATGGGCACGGAATCCACATTCAAGACAAACACCACTACCAATAGGAGCCAAATCACTCGGCGCAATTCCTCACCTCTTCTTCGACTCTCGCGTGTAAGGTCTTCACCTTACAGCTACCTCTGGCCTTCAGACTTCCGTGATCTCCACGGAACGAACATAATATCCAGAATCCAGCTTTCGGGCCTGAACTAACGGATCTTTTGCCGCGAGACGGATGGAATACGTTCCCGGCGTCTTTGGTGACCAGGCATGCGACCATAGAGTCCAGGGATCGTTTTTGACCTGGCTAAAGTTGTCCACACGAGCGTAGTCCTCGTCGGGATTAAAGCGAATTTCCAATTCCTTTACAGGCCGAGTCCCGCCCCACGCAATCCCCGTCACACGGTACCTGATTTTCTCCTCAACGAGCCACTTTTCGACGCGGATGGGCATGGCCGCCTGATCGATCACTGCCGGCAGAAAGTCCTTCGCCAATCGAGGCGTGCCCTTCTGAAGCGTTCTTGCGGCGTACTCTTGCATCTGAGAAGTCGCTTCCGCCTTGTCGTCCAGAAACGTAATGCTATCCACCCACTTGATGCAGGTGCACCCATACCACCCGGGGACGACCAGGCGAACCGGAGCACCGTGGTCCTTGGTCAGCGGCTGGCCGTTCATCTCGGTAGCCAGGAACGCCCCCGCATCCTTCAGTTCCTCCGGCGTGAATATCCAGCTGGCGCCGGGGATGGAAGTGGCGGATGCGGCCACGTACTGATCGAAACCGGAAATCAGGACACGGGTCGCCTCCGGCTTGACCTTCGCGTTGTCCAGGATCTCGGATAACCGCACTCCGGCCCAATTCCCAACGCTGATCATTCCAAAGCGCGCCTGCCGTACGTTGCCTGCGCACTCCATCAGATGCAAACCCATGGATTTCGCTGCTCTCCTTAGATCTGCAATCGAGAGTCGTGACCGTTGCCCTGCCAGACCATCTACGCTGACCTGCCACGATTTCGCCTCCGGGAGAATCTCGGAAGCTCGCGTGCGAATGTAGAATTCGGCCGTTGGTGTAGCGATATCCGAGGCTTTCAGCGTGGAAAGGTTGGTGTACAGCCGGCCATCGAGCTCGGTCCCGAAGGCCGTGTCCATCTGAACCAGCCTCTCGTCGGCGAAATCCACCAAACCTAGTAGTTTGCCGTCCGCGAAGGCTCCGTTTTCTTGTTTGAGACTTGGTTTAGTCCACGCGAGTCCGTCGAAGCCGGCGAGCAACGCACCCCCGCAGATCAGCCCACCCCTGAGCAAGGCTCTCCGTGTCACCTTCTCCTTTGGCTCGGCGTCCACACTGTTCCTAGTACTTCTATGCTCCGCAAGTATCCTGCAATTATATGCAATTGTAATCGATGCGGCAGGTCATTCTACACGAGAGAAGGGCTACACTCGCTTCCGTCAGACCGCTTGAGGTCTATTTCCCGGAACTTTCTTCGTTATTCATGATTCAGTTCGCATTGATTTGCCGTCCATCTCCGCCTATCTATATTCCTTCTCAACGGATTTATAAATTTACTCTTGACAAAGACACGGTTTCGTATTTGAATGCCCATCAATGGGCGTGTTGTACGTCACTGATGACCATGTCGGGCGTCACAATGAACCGTGATGGTGGTCACGTTGACTCCGAAGTCGTGGTGGTGGTGAATTAGTTCCCTTGCGACATTTGAGTTCGAGGATTGCCGCTGAGGCTGAGTCAAATAAGCTTTAGTTCAGGGGGTGTTTGTGCGAGTGCGAAATTTCTTCATTCTTTTTGCCGCTTTCCTCATTCTTGCGGGTAGTGGAGCGTCTTTGGCGCAGACCGTGGCGGGCGTCATCACCGGCACGATCACTGACCCCAGCGGCGCTGTCGTACCCAATGCCACCGTAACCATCACCAACGCCGGCACCAACGCCTCTCAATCGGCCACGACAGGGTCGGACGGTTCTTACCGCTTCTCTCTTGTCCCTCCCGGGACCTATACCCTTGACGTTAAGGCGGCTAACTTTGCTGAAGTTCGCGCGAGCGGATTGGTCGTGGAGGCCAGCCAAACGGTTCCTTTCTCTGTCAAACTAGAATTGGCCAAAGCCTCGGCGATTATCGAAGTAACCTCACAGGCCCCGCTCGTGCAGACAGCCACTTCGGATCTCGCAACCCAAATCGACCGCGAAACCATCCTGAATGCCCCCTTGGCGGACCGCGACGTTTTTTCCACGCTTCCCTTTCTCGCGCCGTCCGTGATGCCAGGTCTGAATATGAACCCGGCCTCAGGGGGTGCCAGGGAATCCGGCACAGCCTACCTGCTCAATGGAGGAGATGATAACGATAACTTTAGCGAGGGCGCGATCAACATCCATCCCCCACTGGAATCTGTGCAGGACTTTTCCATCAAGACCAACAGCATGACCGCCGAATACGGTCGCGGGGCCGGCGCTGTTGTCACTGCGAACCAGGTCTCCGGCACGAATAAGATTCATGGCGCACTCTACGAGTTCAACCGCAATGCCACGCTGAACTCGAATAGCTTTTTCTATAGCCGCGACTACTTCAACAGCATAGGAACTTCCAATCCACTCCCCAAGAAGCCAAAATACATTCGCAATCAGTTTGGCGGCATCATCTCGGGTCCCATTCGCAAGGACAAAACGTTTTTCTCCTTTGCTTACGACCGGTTCAAGATTCTGGCAGGGGCAACATCTGCAAACAATTTTGTTCCTACCACTGCTGGGCTCGCAAACGTTACGACAAATGCCAGCCCCATAGCCAAACAGGTTCTTGCAGCGTTCCCTCCCGTCACGTCCGATACGGCGTGCCCTGGGAATCCGCGATGGACGGACGCGCTTGGGGTTGACCGCGGGCCGCAAACAGGAGCCGGCACAAATTTTAATGACGGCCTTCCAAACGCAGTTGGATGCCTATCGTTCTTTGATCCGCAAACGGACACGAATGACATTTATTATGGGCGGGTGGACCACAACTTCAGCTCGAAGGACCGCATCAGTGTCAGCGTTAACATCTTCCGCGAATCCTTTGTGGATAAATTCGGCGGCGCTCCCCTCAACACAGGTGGAGCAACGGCTGGGGTGACTAACAACCACTTTCACAACATTTCGCTGAATGAAACCCATATCTTTAATCCTCGTGTGCTGAACGAACTAACCATCGCCCATAACCGGCACTTTAACGTCTTTATCGAAGGGGACGGGAAAACTACGGTACCGAATATCCTGGTGGACAATGTTTCGCAAGGGGGCCGAGGTTATTTCCTTGGCGGTCCCTTTGAAGGCGGTCAGGTTCAGGGATTCACTCAAGACCGCTGGGGGCTCACCGACGGTTTGACTTGGTCGGTGGGACGCCACTCGGTTAAGTTCGGCGGGGGCGCCCAGTATGGCATCCTCTACCGCAACTGGGACCTTGGGCTGCCCGGCCAGTACGAATTTGGAAATCTCGACACCGTGACAGGAAACTGCGCGACGAGTTGTACACAGGTTACGCCCGCTTCGGACGGGACCCTGAACACGACCGACGGCACTATTAGCGGTGTTAATTCTTCCACTGTGCCTAGTAATTTTACAAACGATTATCCCTATTTCCAGGAGACCTCTATTGATCCGGCCACTGGTGCCAAGGCAAGCGCTTATCGCCACTACACCTATCACGACTACTATGGATTCGTTCAAGATGACTGGAAAGTTTCCTCGCACTTGACACTGAACCTCGGGGTTCGCTGGGACCGTTATGGGGCTCCAAGCGAAGCTCACAACATCATGGCCCAATTCACGAATATGAACTGCGACCTCTTCGACCGCACCTGTCTTCACAACTTGCGAGTGGGTTCGGTCGGCCGGATGTGGAAGACGTACAACAAAGACTTCGCTCCTCGCGTCGGCTTCGCTTGGGATGTGATGGGCAATGGAAAGATGGCCGTCCGTGGTGGCTTTGGTATTTACTACGACCGCATCTTCGACAACATCTGGTCGAATGGTGCATGGAACCCGCCGTTCTATGCGCTGCTTGACTTCAATGCGTCTTGTTCGGATGCCATCTTCTACTCCAATCCAGCGTCCATCGGCGGGGCGTACGACCCCACCAATCCAATTCCGCACCCCGGGAAGCGCGTTTCTGTCCGCACCATGGACACGCGCATGAGGGACTCTTCCGGCCAGAACTTTTTCCTGGGCGTGGAACGCCAGGTTTTTGGAGGTTTGCTGCTGCGGGCAAATTACCAGGGGTCCATGGGCCGCCACTTGCCGATGCTTGAGAACCTCAATCGGACGGACGGGCAGGCGTATAACCTCAGTTTCGATAATACGACGACTCCCCCCACACCCATCCCCCTGACCAACCGCCGGCCCAACTCGCTCTATACCGGCTTCAACTATCGCTCGAACAGCGTCAGCTCCAACTACAATTCGCTTGTAGTCGAGGCTCAAAAGCGCATGGGGCACGGCTTGCAGTTCCAGACCGGATACACTTATTCCAAATTGCTTGATGTAAACTCCGATTTGTTCGCGGGATGCTCCACCATCGGCGGCCAGACCGCACCCTACTACTACATCTCAAATACTTTGCCAAAGCTTTCTTATGGCCGCGCTGCGTATGACCACAAGAGTGCGTACAAATTCAGTGTGACCTATGAAATGCCCTTCTTGAAAAGTGAAAAGGGTTTGGTCGGTCACGCCCTCGGTGGCTGGTCGCTCGGAAGCTTCATGCAGTTGTACTCCGGCCACCCCGTCGATGTGTATAACGGCAGGTCGAGGTTCGCTGCCCAGACCTGTAACGACGCAGATTGCACCACGAATCTGGAAACCTTTTACCTCGATCAAAATGGCATTCCCTTTAACATCGGCGGTGATTACAATCTTGAAAATGTCCTCAACGATCATCCTGTGTTTACCGGTTCAAGCCTAGGCTCTGTCTATAGCGGGAAGAGCCCGGCCGATGGGATATTCAAGGACATCAACAAGATTGGTTGTGGCTTCCCGGGAGCTGTAGCTGCGGGAGTACCCCAGGCTGCAATTGACCTTTGCAATACCACATATGGTGTCGGCACGCCTAATTCGCTCTTTGCCAATCCGGCGTATCCAGGCGGGGCAACACCTTACACGCGCTTTGGCACCTTGGGCCGAAATGTTTTCGTTGGCCCAAAATTCGTGCAACTGGATCTGGGCCTAAGCAAGAGCTTCAAGCTGACGGAAACCATGAAGCTCGATTTCCGTGCGCAAGGGCAGAACATCCTCAACCATCCCAACTTCGATTGTATTGATTCTAACTTGGACAGTGCTACCTTTGGACAAGCGCAGTGTCAGACCCCGTTCGGCCTCGGAGCGCCGGTTTCGCGCGTAATGTCGCTCGGCTTGCGGCTGGCGTTCTAACTCGCGGCTGGTCGCCAAGTAATCGACCAGCAGGCATTCAAATCTGAAACCTTCTTCCCGGTCTCTGGAGCGAAAGCTCCCGAGACCGGTTTTCGTTTCGTCTAGCAGATTACTGAAATTGTAGAACTGTCGTTCTGAGGGCATCCGAAAAAGATGCCCGACCGAAGATTCCGGCTCCTGCCGGAAAGAATCTCAACTTCAACTATTTCAGACACTTGGTGGTTGGACCAGCTTCAAACCAGTCTGGAGAGGTGCCGCTAGCACGGTTCGGGCCTATTTGGCCGGATGGCCTTCCTGCAGGTGTATCGCGTCCCTCGCGGTGCTTCGTGGTTGACGATCCGGAGCAAGCCCGGTCGACTCTCGAACCACAAATTCCGGCTCGATGGCAATCTCTTCGACGTATTCGCCGCGCTCTTCGATCTGATCGACCACCGTTTGTGCCGCGATTTGCCCCATCTTCGCAAGTGGCTGCCTCACCGTCGTCAGTCCGGGATTCGCGAACGCCGCCCCTGGAATGTCATCAAAGCCGACGATGGAAACTTCTTCCGGCAGACGCAGGCCCGCTTCGCGGAACGCCCAAATGGAACCAATCGCGGATATATCGTTGTACGCAAAGAGGGCAGTGAAAGGCACCTTGCGTGCCAGCAGTTGTTTGGCGGCAGGATATCCAATCGCGGGTGTGGAATCATCTCCCTCCAATTGAACGGTCAGCTCAGGCCGCACGCTGATGCCAAGCTGCTCGGCGACCTCGCAGATCGCGCTCCACCTCACGGCGGAGTCCGAACTGGTGACCTGTCCCTTGATGAACGCGATTTCTTCGTGGCCGAGATCTTTCAAGTGCTCGAGCGCCAGCTTTGCGGCGCGCTCGTGATCCAGGACGATGTTGGTCAATCCATCGACACGCTCGTGCCCTGCGACCGCCACGGTCGGTAAACCCAGCTGTTCCTTCAAGGACGTGTCGATGGTGATGATGCCTTCCACACCGCGCGCTAGTAGCAGTTGCGCATGCGCTTGCAACAGCTTTGGATCATGCCGGTGGATTACCGTAAGAAAGAAATAATTATTCTTTCTCAGGTATTCCTCGATGCCCCCGATCACCATGGCGCTGTACACATCGCCAATCTCTTCGGCGATCACTCCGATCGTGTAGGTTCTCCTCAGGCGCAGGGTGCGGGCAAAAAAGTTGGGCCGGTAATTCAGCGTTTGCGCCGCTTCGATAATCCGATTCTTTGTATGCTCGGGGATGGAGTGCGCCGCCGGGGAATTGTTGAGTGCCGCCGAGACCGTGCCGGGAGTCAGTCCCAGCTGTTCAGCGATAGTCTTCAGGGTGACTCTGTTCTCGCTGCGTCGACCCGGTTTCTTCCTCGGCGTTGGTTTCATCTACAGAATCCTTCAAGTCCCTTCCAAAATTGGAATTTGAGAGCTGGTGCGCCCAAGCTGCGTGTTGCGTGACCCACGGACCTCCGGACCGATACAGCTGAGACGCTTGCAGTGTATGGAATAACCTTATTCTAAGCAATTGAATAATTGATTCTTGGGACGTACAGGGCACGGCGGTCCCGAGGAATTCCCTTCACGAAACCGTCGTGCCAGTTTCACTTCGTATCCCACGCCGCAGGATGTATCGTTAGCAGAGAGCCCTCTGAGGGCCTTTTGAACCGTCATGCACAAGCTGCGCTTTTTGGTTTCTCTGACCACCAACGACAACGATTACCAAATCGAACAGGCGCAATCCGCCGAGCTCATGGCCCGCAAACTGGGCGTCGAAGTTCAGATCATCTATGCTGACAATGACGCTATCACTCAAAGCACTCAGATCCTGAAAGCCATCCAGTCTGCGGAAAATCTGCGGCCACAGGGCATCGTGTTCGAGCCTGTTGGAGGGACCGCTTTGCCGCAGGTCGCCCGCGCAGCCGCATCCGCCGGCATCGGATGGGCCGTGCTCAATCGCGATGCCAACTACATTCCCGAACTTCGCAGGTCTTCATCCGCTCCCGTATTCGCCGTGAGCTCCGACCATCTCGAAATTGGGCGCATCCAGGGCCGTCAATTTGGCGCTCTGCTTCCCCAGGGCGGCGCGATTCTCTATATCCAGGGACCGGCGGAAAATTCCGCGACCAAAGAACGCACCGCTGGAATGCAGGAAGCGAAACCGCGGAATATTCAATTCACCTTACTGAGAGCCCAGTGGACCGAGGAAAGCGCCCAGCGAGCCGTCCGCTCCTGGCTGAAATTGAGTACCTCGCAAAAAGCAGTCATTGACTTGGTCGGCGCTCAGGATGATTCCATGGCTCTTGGAGCGCGCAAAGCCTTTGAAGAATTGCCAATCGATTCCGATCGCGAGCGCTGGCTCAAGCTCCCCTTCACCGGTTGCGACGGTCTCCCTAAGACCGGCGCATCTTGGGTCCGCAGCGGCCTATTGGCCGCTACCGTCTTTGTTCCCCCCAATACTGGCCAAGCCATCGAGATGCTCTTCCAGGCCATCCAGAGCGGCCAACCCACTCCCGAGCGCGCTCTCACCGTTCCCGCTTCCATCCCCGCCTTGGAAAAATTGAAACCGTGCTAAGTTGCTGCCCGAGGTTCCGCGTGGAATCCCTAAAGGTGAAGGCCGAATCGAATCAGCATTTCGCGTCGGCCAACTCTAGTGACCGTCAAAGCCCGGCTGTCGAGATCCTGCATTACCCATTTTCGTTTCATCGCCACGTTCAGCAGCGCCGCGCCGACGGCCCCGCCGATATGCGGTCGCCGTTCGCTCCAGTCCACGCAGGGGTACGCGAAACGCCGTCGTAGCGCCCGAGTTGCCTCGATGTCAACACCAAGAGCTTTGAACGCGCGCAAGCCGCCTGGTGTGAGGTCGTAAGCGTTGTCAGCACCTGAGCCTCCCGACAGCCAGCCCAGCACACTGAAGCGGTCATGCAGCGACACACCCAGCCGGCCCGCGATGTGATCGTAGCAAGTCCGCGCGGCGCGCAGCGGGTTTGGCGTGTTTGGGAGGAATGCATCGCGAGCCCCGCCGGCCAGCACGCTCAAAGCTTCCAGCGCGGCAGCCACGTTGGCTCCTTCCAGGCTGTAGTAACGATGCTTTCCCTGGGCGAACAGCTTCACCAATCGCTGCGTCTTCAGCCGCTGCAGGTGCACGCTTGCGGTTGACGGGCTTACCTCAGCGACCATCGCCAGCTCCGTGCTCGTTCGTGCACGGCCGTCCGCCAGACAGTAGAGCATGCGGGCGCGTGCCGGCTCACCAATGGCCGCGGCAATGGCCGAGGCCGCCTCGTCGTGCGCGACATTCATACTTTGATGGTAGACGAAGCGTTCCTGTCAGGCAACTACTATGCTGCTGCGCATGCAACCAGCGGAGCCGTCAGCCGAGCCCATCACTCGCCGGGAAGCCATTAGAGGCATGGCGGCGACCGTTGCGGCGCTGACGCTTGACTGCTCTGCGTCCACAAGACCGGTCACCAGGGAGAAAGCAATGCCGATAACTTGCTTCATACGCTACCAGATCGATCCATTCCAGCGCGACGCGTTCAAGAAGTACGCCGAGAATTGGGGCCGCATCATTCCCCGGTGCGGTGGACACCTTGTCGGATATTTTCTTCCTTACGAAGGAACGAATGATATCGCCTGGGGGTTGATCGCCTTCGAGAGTCTAGCTGCATATGAGGCTTACCGGGCACGCCTGAGGGTGGATTCCGAAGCGCGTGAGAACTTCACAATGTCGCAAACAAAACGGTTCATTCTTCGTGAAGAAAGAAATTTCGTCGAAGTGGTCGATGGAACTTTCGGCGTCCCCGCTGCACTCCCCGCAGCGCCGTGAGCCCAGACATGTCGGCGACGCAAGCTGAAAAGGGGCGAACCTTTCGCGCGCTTCATGAGCGCGATGGCGCATTCATCATTCCCAATCCCTGGGACGTCGGTACTGCGCGCTGGCTTGCGCACTTGGGTTTTGAGGCGCTGGCCACCACCAGCATGGGCTACGCTTTCTCGATCGGTCGGCGCGACAACTCGCTTAATCGTCAAGAGACGTTGGCTCATGCCGCCACGATCGCGTCAGCCATAAATCTTCCTGTGAGCGCCGATCTTGAGAATGGCTTTGGAGATGTCCCCGAATTCGTTGCCGAAACCATCAGGCTCGCGGCGGTTGCCGGAGTTGTCGGCGGTTCCATAGAAGACGCAACCGGGCGCCAAGCTGATCCGATCTACGAGAGGGAGCACGCCGTTGATCGCGTCCGCGCGGCCGCAGGGGCGGCGCGTGCCCTTCCTTTTCCTTTCACCCTGACCGCCCGCGCGGAAAACTTCCTGCGCGGCCGGCCGGACCTCCGGGACACGATCAAGCGTCTTCAGGCTTATCAAGAAGCGGGCGCCGATGTTCTGTATGCGCCGGGTCTAACCAGTAGAGACGACATTGCCGCCGTTGTCAGCTCCGTGGATCGGCCCGTGAACGTCGTGATGGGTTTGCAAGGCGTTCCCCTGAGTCTCGCTGAGCTCTCCGCGATAGGAGTCAAGCGCGTCAGCGTGGGCAGCGCGCTTTGCCGCACCGCCCTTGACGCCTTTCTTCGCGGTGCCCGCGAAATGCGAGAGCATGGCACCTTTTCCTTCGCATCTGAAGCCGTGCGCCCGCTGGAGATAAACGCCATATTTGAGTCATGACGTGTTGGTCTATGCCCAAGCCCGCCAAACCGGTCGTTTATTTTGCAGCCTTCTTCGTTGCGTCTTCCTTCAGGAGTATTTGGATCTCGCCCTCAAAGGCGTTCTTTTCCACCATGCCAACGTGCGACGCGGCGATCTCACCGTTGCGGTCGATTAGCAACGTCATCGGCATCGAATCCACCCCGTAGAGCTTTGCCAAGTCTGGGTTGCCAACCACGACGGAGTAGCTAATGGGATGCTCTTTGAGGAATGGCTTCACCGATTTCCAACCGTCCTCATCCATCGAGACGCCGATCACGGAAAGCCCGCCATGCTTGTACTTACTCTGAAACTCCATGTACCAGGGGATTTCAACCTTGCAACCCGTGCACCACGTGGCCCAGAAATCAAGCAGGATTACCTTGCCTTTGAAGTGGGACAATGTGATCGAGGTGCCTCTCGAGTCACGAAGATTAAAGTCTGGAGCGATCTTCCTGGTATCGGGCGCGGTGATGGCAGTGGTCTGTCCAGCGGGCGATGCCAGCAACCCGGCCGTCAAGACAATTCCCAATGCGATTTCTGCGAACATCGGGCGTAACATCTGTATTGACCTCCTTTGAGCTCACCGCGCACTTGAAGTGCGACGTGCTATGGCCGATCTGCTTTCTCGGACGATCATTCCACCAATAACAATCATGATTGAACTGGTGAACTGGCGGACTAGGAAGGGCACCAGGTAGGCGTTCTGTAGCCAAGGCTCGGCCCAATGCAACAAGAACAACCCAGTTGACGCACCAAAGATCAGACAGAGGGTCGCCGCGGCGACCATCTCTCTCCCTTTGGCCACGACCGCGACAATGCAACCGATGAACAGCGATAGAAGGAGATGTCCTATCCAGATCCCACTGTTTAACCAGAGCAAGTAGGTTTGGGCTTGCGGCCAAGTGTAGTAAGGGGTGACATGGTGCCTACGAAAGTGAAGAACTCCCACGATTACCTGTTCCGGCAACCCAGCGCTAAACCATCTCAGCAAGTAGCCCATGACTACAGCACCAGCTATTGACCATGGAGCGACGCGGAATCCTGCGCCGGCCAGGTGTGCGATGGTTTTCACACTCTGCCGCCAATACCAGCGGCGCGCGGAGGCCAGTCCCGATTTTGACGCTAATTCTGAGAATTCCTCGAGGAGGTCCCCTGGGATTGATTCTGCTTGTTCGTGAGGAGTGACAAGCTCAATGAGCCAGGCAGCAATCAAGGGCGGTCGAGCATCGGGCGTTTGGCGCATCAGGAGTACCTCTCGAAAAGACGCAGACCCTCGGTCATGCTCCGGAGCGCGCGATGTGTGCGATTCACAGCCGCCACGCCCTTAGCCGAAACACGGAAGAAACGTTTCGATCGTCCGCCCCGTTCCGGCGTAGGATCGCCGAGCTCGGATTTGACGTATCCTTTCGCTTCCAGACGATCAAGCGTGGCATAGATGGCGCCGATCGATACGTCGCGGTTAATGCGACCTTCAATCTCTTGCCGGACCGTTACTCCATAGGCCCGATCACCAAGACGCAGAAGCGCCAGGATCACGACGTGCTCGAATTCTCCGAGATAATCCCGGCTGGCCATTAGGTATACAATATAGGATAAATTGGCTTTGTCAAGCACCGCAATAGATCGTGAGGCTTGTAGATGCGTTGCCGGTCTACCAGAGGCGGCGGACCGGCCCGCTGTGCGCTATGCGTTTTTCCTGTATCTCCCCAAGGGAAGTTCGGCTAAGAAGGCAAGCACTATCAGGAGAAGCACGACGTCCAAGAAAACGCCTGGACGCATCGGAATGACATGAAATTCGGCGAGCACGACATAGGCGGCCGCAAGCAGGAACAGCGGGCCGGTGATGTAGCAATGCACTCTCCCACATCGGGCGGCGTTCGCCAGACACGCGATGCCCATAATCAGGAAAGCTGGAATCCAAAGCCATGGCCGCGCTTTTGTCCATGAGGAGCCGACGATAACTGCGGCGATTGGCAGGCACCAGAGGAACAGGCTCATCCCCCCGCAGGTTAAATCTTTCGCTTGGCAGGACGCGGCCGACATTGGGGCACCCGCTTGTCTATTTTCCGTGCCGGGCCTCCTTCGATTGACCAAGTAGCTTTAGAACTTCAGTCACATACTTCCTCAACCATCCATCACGGTTGTTCCTTCAATGTTTTCTCCAGCGCCGGAGCAATTCGATACACTGGCCCGTTCCAAAATGCCGGCGTGGGTCCGTCTTTCCACTGCGAGTGAGGCACATAGAGTAAGGCCTCATCCCAATGGAACCCTTTCTCCACGCAACAGTCCGGCTCAAGCTGTCCCGGCTTCTGCTTCGCCATCCGAGCCAGCTCTTCCGCGACAAGATGCTTCGGATCCCAAAACTGCCGCGCTCGCCGGTCTGGAATCCGCGCCAGCGTGCTCCCGCTTGGCGGCCTCCAATCGGTTGCAAGGATGGGCTCCCAAACTACCAGCACGCGCAACTTTCGGTCTGGGTACCGTGCAAGCAGTTTTTCCGCTACGGAAGACCCCCGTAGACAACCTGGTCAAGTCGGGGACAGCAGCAACACCATCCGGGGAACACCGGCGTCACCGTCAAAGGCAGCAGAGAACTCGTGCAAATCTGCGTTCGAGAGCACCGCGAGAGGTTCCTGGCCTAGAGGCACCGCGGAAGGGCCCCAGAGATACACCAAGGCCAAAATCAAAACGAGCCCTATCCCAGCGATAATGATTGCCCTCTTCTTCATTTCGAGAACCGATCCGCAATAACGGCGGCGATTTCCTGCGGAAAAAGAATCATCCCTACAACCACAACAACTGCAGCCCAAAGCAGCACATTCCCAATCCATCTGCCACGGACTCCGCACTGTTTGGCGCGATACTGCTGCCAGAATCCAAAGCCAAGCAACACCACTGAAAGTCCCAGGAGCCATGGACGTAGCGTCGTAAAGAAGGCGCTTGAAACGCCAGCTCCAAGAGCGGCGGCGAATCCCAATGGAAGACAACAACTAATCGTCGCAACGGAACTCAGGACCGCCCCCAGCGACGCCGAAATCCCCGTGCCTTGCTTCATGGTCTGTCCCCTCGCCTCGCTTCGATCACCGCGCGGTGAATCATTTCCACTGGCGGAAGACCAGCGGACTCCGATCCAGAATACAAACGGCAACTCAGCGCGAAGCTTTGTGCCTTCAGCGACTCTCCTGCAACGTCTCGCCCATTAATTCGGATCGTCGGAGAGCCGCGAAATTTAAGGTTGTTAGCCATTCCTTCGTCCCGAACGAGCACTTCATGGATTTCCGTCGCGACACCTTCCGCAGCCAGAATTTTCTTCACTAGCTTGACTGCCGCGGGATGTGACGGGCATTCCGCCACGTACAAGACTTCAACTTTCAATTTGTGCTCTCCGGTTTCCATGGGTTTCTTTCTCTCAAAATCGGACAATGCGCGGGCCGCTTGCGCAGTTCATTTTTGCAACTGCGCAGTGCCAATCGCAGTTCGTGTTCTAGCTTGTGCAGGTCGGCAAGTTTCCGCTGAACATCGGCCAGCTTTTCTTGCAGTCGGCGCCGCACCGGCGCGCAGGGCTGCAAGCGATTCCCTCGCAGGCTCAATAGCCCCCGGATCTCGCTGAGTTTGAATCCCAGGCCCTGCACGCGGCGGACAAAAACCAGCGCCTCGACATCGTCTTCGCCGTAGGTCCGGAAGCCTCCCGGTGTACGGGGAGCCTGGTGAAGCAAACCGTTGCGTTCATAGAACCGAATTGCATCCACGCTGACCCCAATCTTTTTTGCCACGATGCCAATTTGCATTACCTGGCTCCTGCTTGGAAGCTACACTCTCGAGTATAGTCCAGAGTCAAGCCTTTTTTTCGCCCCCCACATGCCCTGACCGTGCTCATCTCCTTCCGGTCTCTCTCCAAGAACTACAACCGCGCCAATCAACACGGCCGCATCTCCCCAGTCTGGAGCCTTGCGCGGAGGCCTGGAATTCTCCAGGTATTGCGGGGATTCTGAGAGTAAATGGCGCTTTACTTGTGGCATTAACTATGATTAATATTGTGGGTCGCTCATGGTTAATACTTGGGGTTATCCCACTTAGTCCTGGAGCGATTGCATACAAGTCAAGAGAGCAGGCACCCCCATCGTTTCGCGCGCTAT
>Ga0137361_10000639_pt1 | contig 19997 bp, 17 predicted proteins | sample Mad1_80_16metaG_FD_104923 | JGI IMG/M metagenome (GOLD analysis project Ga0137361, IMG submission 104923) | Vadose zone soil microbial communities from Angelo Coast Range Reserve, California, USA - Mad1_80_16 metaG | ecosystem: Environmental > Terrestrial > Soil > Vadose zone | place: USA... | reverse complement strand
CAGTTTAGAAATCGCAAAACGCCTCGGCGCACCGGGACATTTGATTGGGCTCGATAAAGATCCCGCGGCGCTCGATGAGGCGCGCGTGAGGCTGATTTCTTCCGGGGGGGAGGGTTGGCCCGAGGTGAGTCTGCTGCATGGTTCCTTCGCAGAGATCGGAGAGCGGTTCGAAGCGGCGTCAGCCGACGGACTTCTGGCAGATCTCGGCGTGAGCAGCCTGCAGTTGGACACACCATCGCGCGGCTTCAGTTTTCAGGCGGAAGGAGCACTCGACATGCGAATGAATCCGCAAGCCGGGGCCACCGCCGAACAAGTGGTAAACCAGGCCGACGAGGTCACACTCGCCAACCTGATTTACGAATTCGGTGAGGAAAGGAGGTCGCGGAGAATCGCCAGAGCCATTGTCCGGTCGCGGCCCATCCACACGACTGCGGAGCTCGCAGCCGTGGTTTCGGCCGCGGCCCGGCCAATGAACCCGGCCGAACGAAGAATTCATCCCGCGACGCGAACTTTCCAGGCACTCCGAATCTTCGTAAACCATGAACTGGACGACCTGCGGGCACTGCTGCACGCGGCCCCGCGGGTGCTGAAGCCGGGCGGACGAATAGTGATCATCAGTTTCCACTCGCTGGAGGACCGCATCGTAAAAGATGCCTTGCGCGAAGGCGTGAAGCAGGGTCACTACAAATTGCTGACGAAAAAGCCCGTGACCGCCGGAGAGGAAGAGGTCGATTTCAATCCGCGGTCGCGCAGCGCAAAGATGCGGGCGGCGGAAAGAGTTTAACCAGCGCCAGCAAACAAGTTTACCCCTGGAAAACCAGCCAGGGGCCCGGTGCAGCCGTTGACGGATGGGCCGGGATAAAAGTTTCCGGGACGGCATCGCCTCTCTATCACAAGGGCGAAACACAACTCTCTACCTTCTCTCGATGCCGTCCCGGAGAGACGGGAAGGTAGAACGGAGGCCAAAGATGTACACAGGAACATTGATCGACCAATTGATTGCCACGGTGGAGCGGACCGAAGCCCGCGTAGATGCACGCCCCCTGCGCTTGCTGGACGACCGTTCCCAGGAAGAAAAACTTGCCTACTGGTATGCGGTGGCGCAGCAGGAAGTCGCGCAACTCGACTCCAGTCTGGCTGGGGTGGCATAAATGGCGGCGGCGCAGAGCCTAACTCCAGTGCTGCGGCGTCGAGCTAGTTGGAGCGGGACCCCGGAAATCTATTTTTCCAGACCGCTCGACAATTCGCGCCTGGTGAAAGTGGAAAATCCACAGAAGAGCCGCGAGATGAAACAGTTTGGAGTTGCTCTGGGCTGCCTGTTCTTGCTGGTGATGACTTTTGCCTGGCAGCATTTCCGAGCCATCGAATACGGCTACAAGATCGAGACCCTGCGGGTGCAGCGCGACGGTCTGACGGAGATGAACCGGGCCCTGCGACTGGAAGAAGCCTCGCTGCGCGATCCCGAGCGCATCGACACGCTGGCGCGGAAGCTGGGACTGCAATCCCCACAAGCCGGCCAAGTCATGCACATGGATACTGCAGTTCCGGACAGCGCAATGCCGGTGCTGGCGAGCGTGACAACGGCCCCGGTGGTTTCGGCGAGGTAGCTGCACCTAGCCAGACGGCGCCCGGCTTGGGCGGGTAACGGCCTGTTCCCACACGAACTTTACTTGGCGGCTCCCCGCACAGTGGGCCGCCATGCTTGTCTGAGGGGCTTGACGGTGGCGAGCACACCCCGCAACAGCGCGAACAAACGGCTTTACCTGCTGGGAGCAATCCTGTTGCTCTGGGCCGGCGTGATCTGCCTGCGCTTGGTCTACCTGCAAATTTTCCGCTACGGCGATTTTGAAACCCGAGCCCAACACCAGCAGCAACGCACCACAGAAGTGGCCGCCAAGCGGGGAATTATCTATGACCGCGCCGGACGCGAACTGGCGATGTCGATCGCGGTGGATTCCGTGTTCGCCGTGCCCGCGGAAATTCCCGACCTGGCGGGAACCATCTCCCTGATTACGCGCATTACCAAGACCGACCCCCGGGAATTGCTGGCCAAGTGCAAAGCCGCCCGCACCTTCTGTTGGCTGGCCCGCAAAGCCGATGCCGAAACCGCGGACCGTATCCGCTCCATGAATCTGAGCGGCATTCATTTCCAGAAAGAATCCAAGCGCTTCTATCCCAAGCGCGATTTAGCCGCGCAGATCCTCGGTTACGTAGGCATGGACGACGAAGGCTTGAGTGGGGTCGAGGGCGCCAAGGACGAGGAGCTACGCGGCAAGCCCGGTCGCATGCTGATCTCGGTGGACGCCCGCCGCAAATGGTTTGGCAGCGTCGAGAAACAGCCGGATCCGGGAGAGAACGTCGTTCTGACCATCGACGAAAAAATCCAGTACATCGCGGAACGCGAGCTGGAGACCGCGATGCAGCAGACCCATGCCGAGTCGGGCACGATTGTCGTAGAAAATCCGAAAACCGGAGAAATCCTGGCACTGGCCAATCGGCCCACCTTCAATCCCAACCTTGCCCGCGAGATCACGCCGCAAAAATTGAAGGACCATGCGGTAAGCGACGTGTATGAGCCCGGTTCGACGTTCAAGCTGGTCACCATCGCCGCGGCGCTGGAGGAAAGGCTGACCGGTCCGGACGAACTCTTTGATTGCCAAATGGGCTCCATCGTGATCAATGGTATGCGGATTCGCGACAGCAAACCTCACGGTGTGCTTTCGGTCGCCGGCATCCTCGCCGAATCAAGCGACGTGGGTGCCATCAAGATTGCCCTGCGATTGGGAGAAGAGCGCTTTTACAAATACATTCGTGCCTTTGGCTTCGGCCAGCAGACGGGAATCGAATTGCCTGGTGAGACGCGGGGTCTGGCCAAGCCGTTAAATCGTTGGTCAAAAGTTTCCATTGGGGCGATCTCGATGGGACAGGAGATCGGCGTCACCCCGCTGCAACTCACGGCCATGGTTTCCACCATTGCCAACGACGGGGTTTGGGTTGCGCCGCGTATCATCGCAGGAACCACCGAACCGCAGGGCACTCCTCAGATGGTCGCCTTTCATCCCGGCGTGCAGCGACGGGTGATATCGCCGCTGACCGCCGCCCAGATGAAGCAAATGATGCAAGGCGTAGTGCTGCATGGCACCGGGAAAAAGGCAATTCTCGAAGGCTACAGCTCGGCGGGGAAAACCGGCACCGCGCAAAAAGTTGACCCCGCCACCAGAACGTATTCGCGAACCAAGTATGTGGGATCGTTTGCCGGATTTGCTCCCATCAACGATCCCTCCATCACGGTGGCGGTCATTCTCGACTCCGCGGTGGGTTTGCATCAAGGGGGACAAATTTCTGCGCCCGTGTTCCAACGGGTCACACAGCAGGTACTGGAATATATGCACACCCCGCACGACGTGGAACTGCCGCCTAATCGCCAGGTCCTTTTAGCGGAGCGGCAAGTCAAAGAGCAGGACGTCGAAGAGGGATCGCCGGACCGCTTGGGCGACAGTTTGGAAACGGCTGACGCGGGTTCGGCAGGGACGGGGGAAGCGGCATCAAATCCGCAGCCGGCTACGGCTTCCGTGAAGCCTGCGCCAGGCGTGGCCGCCAGCCTTGTTGTGCCCGCGGCCTTGCGGGAGCGAGAGGCGGCCTCTGCCGCGCCTGAGCAAAGGCAAGCTGACGCTGCAGGCGCGACTTCAGCCGGAACTTCAGTTGGGATGTCGGAAACAAAACCGGGAGGACCTCCGTTTCCGCTGCATCTGCCATCCAGCGGCACGGTTGTGTTGGAGGTCGAGCAGGGCGGAATTCTAGTTCCGTCGTTTCTGGGCAAGAGCGTCAGAGCGGCGATAGAGATGGCACAGGAAAATGGCCTGGACCTGGATGCGGTTGGCAACGGGCTGGCTCGGGAACAGTCTCCGGCCGCCGGCTCGCACGTGGCGTCGGGAGCGTCTGTTACGGTCAAGTTTGGACGGTGATACGGACTGTAGTCAGGAAATGTCGAGCCGACAGCTGCCAAGTATCATGGAGAAGTTCATGGCGAGCGGTCGCCAACACCGAGAATACAGATTCAAAATCGATGCCTTCAGTCCTACGGACTCTCCTGCGTATTTGGAAAAGCTTTCGGGGATGAGGAATATTCTCATTACGCGGTTCGACGAAGTGGCCGCCATCGTGCTTGCGGCGCTTGAAGTAGAAGGCCGCACAAAGCGCGGCAAGCGAGAGGCTCTGCCAGCCCTTGGGCAAAGCTCAGATTCGACCGTCAGATTGTAGCGATCGCAAAGACGGGCCAAGCGCATCGATTCGCACGACGAAGATGCAATGAAACTCGCCCCAAGAATAGGGCTAGCATTTACACGCACTTGGGAACTTCCGCTTCCCCTAGCCGAGCCGATCGATTTGGATTTGTAAGGTGCAATTCGTTGCCACCGAAGCACGGCGCAGTTTCAAAGCGGCGCTTGCCGTCATGAGTGTTATAAGACAGGTATCGACTAATCCAATCAAATGACTTTCCTTGAACTCCTGTATGGCGCGGAAGTACTGGTCCAAAGCGGTAACCCGGGCATCGGCGGTTTGGGATATGATTCGCGCCGGATCAAGCCCGGCGATTTGTTTGTCGCCATGCGGGGTGAATCGAGTAATGGAAACAAATTTATAGATCAGGCAATCGCCGCGGGCGCGGTCGCCATCGTCACCGACTCAGCGACCGAGAAACCACGCCCCGACGTGGCCTGGGCGCAAGTGTCGCACGGACGCCGTGCCCTAGCCCGTCTGAGCGCCAATTTCTACAAGAAACCGGCCGAGCGCCTGGCAATCTCGGGCATCACCGGCACCAATGGCAAAAGCACAACGGCCTTCCTGCTGGAATCGATCCTGGCTGCGGCGGACCGCAAGAGCGCGCTGATCGGGACCATCGAGTACCACGTTGCGGGAAAAATTCTGCCTGCGCCGCACACCACTCCCGAAGCGCTGGAACTAAATCGTATTCTGGGCGAAGCGCTGGGCCAGGGCGCAACCGAAGCAGTGATGGAGGTCTCCTCGCACGCGCTGGAGCAGCAGCGGGTGTATGGAATTCCGTTCAACGTCGCCGTTTTCACCAATCTGACCCGTGATCACCTCGATTATCACCACACCATGGAAGAGTATTTTTCTTCCAAGCAGGTACTGTTTGAAGGCTGTGGGACCGAGGCGCCACGCGCCGCCGTGCTCAATACCGACGACGAACACGGCCAGAAGCTGGTGAAGATCAGTAAGAAGCGTAGTTCTGAAGTATTCACTTACGGACTGACCAAGGGCGATTTCCATTCCGAAAAAGTCGAGATCACACCACGGGGAACGAGATTCGATCTGATCACGCCCGAAGAGACCATCCCGCTATTTTCTCCGCTGATCGGCAAAGTGAATGTGTACAACACGCTGGCAGCGGCGGGCGCGGCCTACGCGCGGAACTGCGCGCCTGAGTTCATTGCCCAAGGAGTGGCGGCGCTGGCTCGGGTGCCGGGAAGGTTCGAGCGGGTGGACTGCCAACAGCCGTTCACCGTCGTAGTCGATTATGCTCACACCGACGACGCTTTGCGAAACCTGACCGCACTGGCCCGGGAATTCGTGCAGCAGGCGGGTCAGAAGGGCCGTGTGATTACCGTTTTCGGCTGTGGCGGCGACCGGGATCGGGCCAAGCGTCCGCTGATGGGCGAAGCCGCCGGCCGCGGCAGCGATTTCGTGGTGTTGACGTCCGACAATCCGCGCAGCGAGGACCCGCTGGCCATCATCAATGACGCCATGGTGGGTCTGCAACGCTCGGGCGCGAAGTACAAGACGGAGCCCGACCGCAAAGCTGCCATCACTCTGGCGGTCGGCGAAGCGAATCCGGGAGATATTGTGCTCATCGCCGGCAAAGGTCACGAAAAAGTGCAGGTAACACGCGACGGATCGTTTCCCTTTGACGACGCTGAAGTCGCGCAGAAAATCTTGCGGCAAGCGGGTTACGACTGCAAGTCCTCCAACGCCGCCGCCGGGAAGCGTCTATGAAGCTCCCGCTTTCCAGGGTCGCCGAATTCCTGTCGGCCAGCGGCAAGTTCGATCACCAGGCGATCGCTCAGGCCTACTCGATCGATTCGCGCACCCTCCAGCCCGGAGAGCTTTTTTTCGCGGTGAGGGGCGAGCGCATGGACGGGCACGACTTCGCTCAGCAGGCGCTAGAGAAAGGCGCTGTGGCTGCGGTGGTTCGCAAGGACCAGCTCGCGCGCTATCCGGCGAAGGCCGGCCTGCTGGCTGTGGACGATACTCTGGTCGCTCTCCAGACTCTGGGTGCGATGGTTCGCCGATTGTGGGGGAAGCCTCTGGTAGGCGTGACCGGATCCACCGGCAAGACCACCACCAAAGAAGCGATTGCGCACATTCTTTCTACGCGCTTCCGGGTTTTGAAGTCCGAGGGCAACTTCAACAATCATTTTGGATTGCCGTTGATGCTGCTGAAGATCGAACCCGAGCACGAGGCCGCCGTCATCGAGATGGGCATGTCGCATCGCGGGGAGATTGCCGCCCTGGCCAAAATCGCACAGCCCGAGATTGCTGTCGTGACCAACGTCGCCCCAGTACATCTGGAATTTTTCAAGTCGGTGGCTGAAATTGCCCGGGCAAAGTACGAACTGATCGAGTCCTTGCCCGCTGGGGGGACTCCGATACTCAACGCCGACGATGAGTACGTGTCCCAGTTTGGCCGCGACTTTCAGGGCAAAGTAGTTCTATATGGGTTGCACTCGAATGCGGACGTTCGCGCGGAGAACATCGAGCAGCGCGGCTCCGAGGGCTCCGTTTTCGATGTTGTAGCCGGCGGCAGTCGGGAACGGGCGACCCTACGCCTGGTCGGCACCCACAACATCTATAACGCATTGGCCGCGGTTGCGGTGGGGCTGGAACGAGGGTTAAGCCCAGCCGAGGCCAGCGGTGCGCTGGCCACTCTGGCTCCAGCCGACAAACGCGGGTCGGTCGTCCAACTGGGCAACATCACAATCATCAACGATTGCTACAATTCCAATCCAACGGCCTTGGACGCGATGGTGGACACCTTAGCCACCATGCCCGCGAAACGGCGAATCGTAGTCGCGGGTGAGATGTTGGAACTCGGGCCCGCGGGTGAAGAACTACATCGCCGCTCCGGCCAGCACATGGCGAAAAAAGCGATCGATCGATTGGTTGGTGTGCGGGGCTTGGCGAAGGCCATGGTCGACGCCGCGGCCGGGGTCGGAATGCAAGCGGAATTCGTGGCCACACCGGAAGAAGCCGGCGAGTGGCTGGCAAGAGAGGGCCGCGAGGGTGATGTGGTGCTGCTGAAAGCGTCACGGGGGGTAAAGCTGGAACGAGCGCTGGAAATAGTCGTCGGTCGTCAGTCTTTAGTCGTCAGCCAATCAAAAGCCGCTGACGACCACACCTGACGACAAGTCCTGACGACTGAGGACCGACGACTGACTGAACGGAGGCTGATTGCTCTACTGGCTGCTCTACCTGAAGCTCTTTCACTACTTTCCGCCATTCCGTATTTTCCGGTACCTGACTTTTCGTACAGCATTTGCCAGCCTCACCGCTCTTTTTACCGCGCTCATCATCGGACCCATCGTCATCAACCGCCTGCGCGAATTTCAAATTGGCCAGTTCATTCGCGAAGAGGGCCCCAAGGCTCATCAAAAAAAAGCTGGCACTCCCACCATGGGCGGCCTGCTGATCGTTATTTCGATCGTGGTTCCGACCTTGTTGTGGGCCGACCTAAGCAACCGCTTCATTTGGATCGCGGTGTTCTCGGCCTGTGCTTTCGGCGCGATCGGATTCGCCGACGACTACATCAAAGTGGTGAACCGGAGGAATCTGGGGCTTACTTCCAAGGCCAAGCTGGGCTTGCAGGTCGCAACCAGCATCCTGATCGCGGTGGCGCTGATCACAATGCAAACCTGGGGGATGTACTCCACCCGGTTGCTGGTTCCTTTCCTGAAGCAGTTTCATCCTGACCTGGTCATAGAAAGCCTGGTAAACAATCCCGCGCTTTGGCCTCTGGCGTTTCTTCCATTTATCGCTTTTGTCATGCTGGTGATCGTGGGTTCGAGCAACGCGGTAAATCTTACCGATGGTCTGGACGGACTGGCGATCGGATGCACCGTGATCGCCGCCGGAGCACTGGCGGTGCTGACCTACGTCAGTGGGCACGCTACTTTTGCTTCCTACCTCGGGCTGGAGCACATGCCGCTGGCCGGGGAACTGACCATTTTCTGCGGGGCCATGGTTGGCTCCGCCATTGGTTTTCTCTGGTACAACGCCCACCCCGCCGAAGTCTTCATGGGAGACGTCGGCTCCCTCGCCCTGGGCGGCGCGATTGGCACCGTTGCCGTCATGATCAAGCAGGAACTGCTGCTGCCTTTCATCGGCGGGATATTTGTGATTGAAGCGGTGTCGGTGATCCTGCAGGTGTCGTCATACAAATTGCGCAAGAAACGCATCTTCAAGATGGCGCCGCTTCACCATCACTTCGAACTACTGGGCTGGTCGGAATCAAAGATCATCGTACGCTTCTGGATCGCATCGCTGGTGTTTGCCCTGTTCGCCCTGACCACGTTGAAGCTGAGATAATCTCCCCACGGAGGCAGCGAGACGCAGAGAAAAAATAGGTTCATTCTCAGTGGCAGGCCGATTCTGTACCTTGCTCGTTGAATTTTTCCTTTATTCTGTTTTTGCTCCGTGCCCCCGCGCCTCCGTGGTGAAAAGATAAGCCTGTGGATCTCGCCAACAAACGCGTGCTTGTCGTCGGCCTGGGCAAGTCCGGCGTGGCGTCGGCCCTGTTCTTGCAGGCGCGGGGCGCACACGTCACCGTCTCGGACGCAAAGCCGCAAGACCAACTCGGCCAGGAAATCCCGGTCCTACTCGATCATGGCATCGCGGTCGAGACCGGCGGACACGGCGAGCGCACTTTCCGGGGACAGGACTTCATCGTGGTGAGCCCCGGCGTTCCGGTGGATTCGGCGCCGCTGGTACAGGCCCGGGCTCTGGGCGAATCCGTAATCGGCGAGATCGAACTGGCATCCCGGTTCCTGCCGAAGAGCATCGTGGCTATCACTGGCTCCAACGGAAAGACCACGACCACGACCCTGGCGGGCGAAATTGTCGCGGCGGGCGGATTCCCGACCGTAGTCGGCGGCAACATCGGCACGCCGGCAATTTCCCTGGTGGAGCGGGCGACGGCTGACACGGTCGTGGTGCTGGAAGTATCGAGTTTTCAGCTGGAGACCCTCGAGACATTCCGTCCAAAAATTGCCGTTCTGCTCAATATCACTCCCGATCACCTGGACCGGCACCGCACCTTCGCGGCCTACACCGCCGCCAAGGCCCGCCTCTTTGAGAACCAGCAAGCAGATGATTTCGCCGTACTAAATGCCGACGACCCTACTTGCGTCGGACTTGCGGGACGCGCGCGGGCACAAGTTTTCTGGTTCAGCCGGAAGGAAGAGGTGGAGCAAGGTGCCTGCGTTCGCGAAGGCCGCGTCCTGTTTCGCGATGCAAAGGGCCAGCGCGAGATCATGCTGGTTTCCGGAATTCCGCTCAAGGGCGCCCACAATGTGGAAAACACGCTGGCCGCAATCTGCGTGGGAGCGCTCATGGGTTGTGAGACGGAACGCATCTGCCAAGCCGTGCAGGATTTCAAGGCGGTGGAACACCGCCTGGAATACGTGGCCACGATTCGCGGCGTCGAGTACTACAACGACTCCAAGGCGACTAACGTGGACGCCACGATCAAAGCGCTGGAGTCTTTCCCGGCGAATATCCACCTCATTCTTGGCGGCAAGGACAAAGACAGCGATTACACGCTGCTCAGCGACTTGTTGCGGCAACGGGTGAAGCGCGTCTACACGATCGGTGCCGCGGCGAAAAAAATCGAGTCGCAGATCCAAGCGGCGGCGGAAATTGACCACGCGGGGACACTCGAGACTGCGCTGAAACGTGCGGCGGCGACAGCCGAAGCAGGAGATATTGTGCTGTTGGCTCCCGCGTGCGCCAGCTTCGACCAGTTCAAGAATTATGAGCACCGCGGACGGGTGTTCAAGGAAGCAGTACGAGGGCTGGCTGCGGAAGCTCAGCATTAGTTTGGCCCGAGCCCGCCCGAACCAAGATAGTTATAGCCGGCTCAAAATTCATAGACATTGTTCTCCGTGCCCTGGCGCCTCCGTGGTGAAATAAATCTCCCATGGCAAAGCGTGTCAGCGTCGATGGCTGGCTATTTACCGTCACCCTAATCCTGGTATTTGTGGGGCTGGTGATGGTATTCAGCGCCTCGGCGGTCATGGCGAAAGAGCGCTACGGATCCGGATACTACTTCCTCTTGCGGCAAGTCGGATGGGCATCCGCTGGCATCGCTGCCATGGTGGTGGCGATGAAGGTTGATTACCGTCGCTATAAGCATCCGGGCGTGGTGTTCTCGGTGCTGGGCGCGACTACGCTGCTGCTGATTTCGGTCTTTTTCCTCGACCGCGCCCACAACACGCATCGCTGGATTCACTTGGGAGGATTCTCCTTACAGCCTTCGGAAGTGGCCAAGGTGGCGGTAATCCTTTTCCTCGCCTATTTTCTGGAGAACCGCATCAACTCCATGCATGACTGGCGGAACACTTTGCTGCCAGCGATCCTGCCCACGCTGATGTTTCTCGCCTTGATCGTCTTTGAGCCTGATCTGGGTACCGCAATTGCTTGCGCTGCGATCACCGCCTGCATCCTGTTCGTGGCTGGTCTCGACCTGCGCTATCTGGCTTACGCGTGCGGGCTGTCTGTGCTGCCGCTGTATTTTCTGGTGGTTCGGGTTGCCTGGCGCTGGGGCCGGATCACGGCATTCCTCAATCCGTATTCGGATCCCCAGGGCAAGGGCTTTCACATTATTCAGTCGTTGATCGCCGTGAGTACCGGGGGCGTCACCGGGATGGGCTTCATGGAAGGGAAGCAGAAGCTGTTCTACCTGCCAGAGCCGCATACTGACTTCATTTTTGCCGTAACCGCGGAGGAGCTGGGCCTGCTGGGTTCGCTCGTGATCTTGTTGCTTTTCGGAATCTTTCTATGGCGCGGAGTCCGTACCGCGCTGCGCACTCAGGACACGTTTGGCCGTCTGCTGGCTGTGGGCATTACCAGCATGGTGGTGGTGCAGGCTTTCATCAACATCAGTGTAGTGCTGGGAATGATGCCGACCAAGGGCATCCCGCTGCCGTTCGTATCCTACGGGGGCTCGTCGCTGTTTGTGACCCTGGCTTGCGTAGGGGTGCTGCTGAACATTACGAAACAAACCGACTAGCAAGCCTAGTTTTGCAATCCGCGTGTCAAATACCCCGGTCTCGATCCGCCCGCCGCGCCTCATCTGCACCAATATCCGATAATCGCCCGTCTGCGAAAATCGATACGGAAGGGAAGCCCCGGCCGGCAATGACGGCTGGTGAACCATGTTGTGACCCTGATCTAGGAGGTTAGTCTTTGACCTCAACTTCCTGTCCGGCGGCTCGGCCCAATGCACGCAGATAAGCGTCCATCGTGCGCGTATGACCAAGAACAAAACGCGACATGAACCGGAACACAGGGTTGTAGACTTGGCCGTCTTCTGTAATCCGGACGATGGTCATCTCGCCGTTGGGCTGGAGCGAGTAAGTCCAGGTACCGGAGTAGGGCAGGTTCTCAGTGGCGATGCGGCGCTTTATTGATCTGGGGGGCACGCGATCCAGCAATTCATAGATGATTGTTTCACCGTCACGTGCGGTTTCGCCCATCAACTCTCGGCCGTTGGCGTCAGGAACAGCTTCGCAACGGAGCACGTCCGGGCGCCAATTTTGTGGGCCCACAATCAGCGAAAAAAGATGTTCAGGCGTCGCCCGGTAAGAAGCGCTGCGCGACGCAACATGCCGTTTCGGCAGCAACGAACCAATCACGATCACAGCAAGGACTAGGAGGACGATGCCAGCGGCAACAAGCAATAGAATTCTCACTCGTCATGCCCTCTCTTTCGTTGGCGCAGCAGGAGCCTGGCGTATTTCGCCTCGTACTCAATGCCTTGCAGTGCAGTTTCCAGTTCTCCGGCTGGCATCGAGCGAAACATTTCTCTCCCCAGCTCTGGTTCAAGAACTGTGTTTTGTTCCTTTGGTCCGCACTCCAGCGGGCGTCAAGGTCAGGCCGACACATCGCGCGTCGTTCTTGTCTCGGCTGCTCGTGATATATCCGCCGCGAACCAATCGTGCCACGGTGATGTCTATGGTTGACCGCCCCACGCCCATGTGCTCGGCCAACTTCGATAGAGTCGTCGGGCGCATGGCGTGCAAATGATCCAGAACCCTGTCTTGGTGTTCGGTGATGGCCTTTCCAGTCTCATCCTCCCGCACATGTTGACGATGGCAGAGCAAGAAAGATGGCCGGATAGGCCTCCAGGAGCCGTCTGATTCGCGAGTCAAACATAGGCCGGAGCGTGTGGCAAACGGTTTGATTTGTCAAACAAAATGTTTTGTCTAACTCTGCTTCAGCTCTGATCAGCGCGCCGCGACCTTATTTGTACGACCTGTGGGCGCCTCTTGAAAATTGTGCCCGCGTGACGTTCCGGGAGCCGGGTGGTAAGCCCGTCCAACGCTCCTAAAGCGTCAACCCGCTACCCCCTTGCCCAGCAACTTCCGGTTTATAGTCACATCATGCGAGCAATTGTGGCGGGTGGCGGGACCGGCGGACACGTGATTCCTGCGCTCGCTATCGCACAGGAGCTGCAAAAACGGTACAGCGCTGAAGTACTGTTCATCGGGACGGCGCGGGGGATCGAGAATCGTCTGGTTCCGGCGGCGGGATTCCCACTTCGACTGGTGCAGGTGGGTGCGCTGAACCAAGTGAGTCTGAAGACGCGCCTGCAGACTCTTTTCGACCTTCCCCGCGCGGTTTGGGATGCGCGGGGCATGCTCGCCGAATTTCGTCCTGATGTGGTGATCGGGGTGGGAGGATACGCTTCCGGCCCGGCCATGCTGGCGGCAGTCCTCAAAGGCATCCCGACTCTAGCGTTCGAACCTAATGTGGTGCCCGGCTTCGCCAATCGTATTGTGGCCAGGATGGTTTCAGGGGCGGCGGTCCACTTCGAGGAGACGGCGCGATATTTCCCGCACGCCGTGGTCACAGGCGTCCCGGTTCGCGAAGCCTTTTTCGAAATCGCGGGCAGGCCGACCGCAAACGACAAGCCTACGTTGCTGGTGTTTGGCGGAAGCCAGGGCGCGAATGCCATCAACCAGGCAATGATTCAGTGTTTGCCTGAGCTAGTGAAGCAGGTGCCGAACGTCCACATCATCCACCAGACTGGAGAGCGTGGCTATAATGACGCGCAGGCTGCCTACCGGCAAGCGGGCTCGTCCGCCGAAGTGTACCCGTTCATTACCGATATGCCGGCTTTCTTCGCGCGAGCTGATTTGATCTTGTGCCGCTCCGGCGCGAGTACGGTAGCGGAAATCACCGCGGCGGGCAAGCCGGCGGTTTTCGTTCCTTTCCCGCGCGCGGCTGACGATCATCAGAGGGTCAACGCCCAAGCCCTGGAGCGGGCAGGCGCCGCGGTGGTGGTGGAAGAAACCAAGCTGGAACGGGTATGGCTGGCGGATACCGTCGCCGCGCTGCTGGGCGACCGCGGGCGGCTGCAGCGCATGAGCCAGGCAGCAAGAAAGCTGGCGCATCCCGACGCGGCCCGCGACATTACGGCGATGGCGGCGCGGTTGGCGGGAGTGGAAGAATCAGCGGCCACGGATTTGCACGGATAGACACGGATCTGATTTCTTATTCAAGCATTCGTTTTTCAATCGGTGTTGATCCGTGTGAATCCGTGGCTAGGTTTTCCTGATCTATGTTTGCCAAAATCCAGCGCATTCACTTCGTCGGCATCGGGGGCATCGGCATGAGCGGCATTGCCGAGGTGCTGATCAACCTTGGCTACGGGATTTCTGGCTCGGATCTGAAGAATTCCGCCATCACGCAGCGGCTGGCTGGCCTGGGCGCCACCATCTTCGAAGGGCACGCAGCGGAAAATATTGCTGGCGCGGAAGTCGTAGTGATGAGTTCGGCGATTGTCCGGGAGAATGCCGAGGTCACCGAAGCCCACAGACTCCATATCCCTGTCATCCCGCGCGCCGAGATGCTGGCGGAGCTGATGCGCTTGAAGTACGGCATCGCCATTGCCGGGATGCACGGCAAGACTACGACCACCTCCATGGTCGCCGCCGTGCTGGCTGCGGGGGGCCTTGATCCCACGGTCGTCGTCGGTGGGCGGGTGGACGCCATGGGCTCCAATGCCCGCGTGGGCAACTCGGAATACATGGTAGTCGAGGCCGATGAGAGCGACCGCTCGTTCCTGAAACTGTCGCCCGTGCTTGCGGTGGTCACCAACGTCGACCGGGAGCACATGGATTGCTACCGCAACATGCGCGAGGTGAAGCGGGCTTTTCTGGAATTCATGGACCGGGTTCCGTTCTACGGCGCGGTTGTGGTCTGTAATGACGATCCGCAGTTGCGCCGCCTGTTTCCGCAAATTCGGCGGCGGACGGTGAGCTACGGAACGCGGCGAGGCTCGGATTTTCACATCAAACTGGGGAAAGCTGGGTTCAAGTCGGCTGTAGCCTCCGAGGAACGGCAGCCCACCAGCCATTTTCATGTCACCTTCGGGGAGCGCGATCTCGGCGAATTCCGGCTGCACGTGCCGGGAGTGCACAACGTAATGAACGCGACCGCGGCTATTGCAGTGGGAGTCGGCCTCGACATCGAGGTTGACGACATCCGCGCGGCTCTGGAAAACTTCCGCGGTGTGGACCGGCGTTTCCAGTTGCGCGGCCAGGCAGCCGGGGTGAGCGTGATTGACGATTACGGCCATCATCCCACCGAGATTCGCGCCACTCTGGCGGCAGCCCGGGAATGCGGTTTCCGAAAAATTCATGTGATATTTCAGCCCCACCGCTATACCCGCACCCGTGATCTCACGGACGAGTTTGCAACCTCGTTCGAGAACGCGGACTCACTTGTCGTCCTCGATATTTACGCCGCAAGCGAAACGCCGATCGAGGGCGTCACGGGGGAATCGTTGGCGCGGCTCATTGGCGAAACAGGGAAGTCCGCGGCAAGCTATGCCGGCTCGTTTGCGGATGGGGTCGCATCGGTTGTGGCCGCTGCCCAACCGGGAGACATGATTCTGACCTTGGGGGCGGGCAGCGTGTCGCAGCTTGGACCGATGATTCTGGAAAAACTACGGGCAAAGGGCGCCTAGCTGCCCGGCACAAAAACCCGCCACAAAAACAGCATTAAGCTGATAACGACTCTTGCCGTCGCCCGTCAAACTCGGAGAAGGGCAGCAATATGGCTTCCGAAAAAGCAATCTATTGGACAGCGGTCGGCGTCCTCGCTCTGGCGGTCATGAACGGATTCGTGAGCGAGTACAGAGGGTGGGCAAGTCGCCTCGCGGACAAATCCATCGCGGTGGTGGAACAGGCTTCTGAAATGGCCGCGGGCTATGTAAATTTGGCGGCAGGCCGCGAGAATGACGGTTTCAAGCCCACGGAAAGGGCAGTCGTGCGCGCTCAGGTCCGTTTGGCGCGTGTCCAGAACTCTCTGGCGCGGCATCAGGCCGAAATGGCTCGCGTGCAAGCGCAAGGGATTCGTGCCCAGGTCATGGAGCGTGGGATTCAGACGGTCATCGCCTGCCCCCGGCAGAACCTTGTCATCACTGTCCCTCAGCCTCCTCAAATATCTGAGGATGGCACCTTCTAACCGGGAGAGTTCGGTTGGTTGCGTTTGGGCCACGGACGACCGAAATACTGCTCGGCCCACTCCTGTGCAAAACTCACCAATTTTTTCTATCTCTCGTTCCCAAAAGCAGTTATAGTATTTTTGCTCAGCGATTTCCCGACGACAATTGACCTGAGTTGATGGCGCGGAAAACCGGCCCCACCATCTCGCAGGAAGAATTGTACCCACTGGCCGACGAGCCGGAGCGCGAAGAAGTGCATGATGCGCGCCTGCTCGACTTGGACGTGGAGCAGGAACCACCATTCCTGCGGGTGCAGAAGCGTGTCCCGGTCCGTCGTGGTTCACTTCCAAAGAAAACTGTCACTCGCCTGACCTGGGCGGCGGTAGCCCTCGGCATCGTCTTTCTCTGCGGAATCGCGGTCGCATCTCTCTACCACTATGGAGAGCGTTCCTGGCGTTTCCGGGTCGAGTCGAGCGACGACATCGAAATCAGCGGCCTGGAGAACGTGGCCCGCTCGCAGGTTATGGAAGTCATGGGCGGCGAGATCGGCCGCAATATTTTCTTTGTGCCCCTGGCACAGCGAAAAACGCAGCTGGAGCAGATTCCATGGGTCGAGTCGGCCAGCGTCATGCGCTTCATCCCCAACCGGCTCAAGGTTGAAATTCACGAACGTACTCCGGTGGCTTTTGCGCGGGTGGGTTCCAGAATCCTGCTGACTGACAACGTCGGTACCCTGATGGAATTGCCGGGCAAGAAGAAATATTCCTTCCCCGTGATTGTGGGCATGAACACAGGCGAGCCGCCATCCACTCGCGCCGCGCGCATGAAGATCTATAACGACGTAGTCCGCCAGCTCGATTCCGGTGGCGCCCGTTACTCGCAAGATCTCAGCGAAATCGATCTGTCTGATCCGGACGATGTGAAAGTCTTGGCCAACAATCGCGCCGGGGAAGTGCTAGTCCATCTGGGGTCGTCCAACTATCTGGAACGCTACAAGGTGTACGTCGCTCATATACAGGAATGGCAGCAGCAATTCGACAAACTGGAGTCGGTGGACTTGCGCTACGACCGGCAGATCATCGTCAATCCAGATTTGCAAGGTGCGGCGAAGCAGCCGGCGATTTCTCCCGGTGCGGCCAAGAAGGCCATGGCTGCGGGGGTAAAGCCGGCCGCTCTGATCACTCGCATCACCGCCACCCCCAAGCCATCTCCAGCCTTCACGGCAAAAACTGCGGGGCCATCGGGGGCGAAGCCGGTTCCTGCAAAGCTAGTCGCATCCAGGAAGGTTGCTAAAGCTGGACGTCGCAAAGCGCACGTCCGGCAGACCAGATTCAAAGCCAAAGCAAGAGCTAAGACGGCTGCGTTCGCAGCCCCAAAGAGTGGGCCAAAAGCCGCCGCGCCCGGTTCGGCGGGGAGTGCGAATCCGAATTCATCGCGAGCTGCTGCCAAGCCTGCGAAACCAAGCCCTGCGATTGCCAAGGGAGAGGAATCACGATAGGAATGGCGAATCAGCGCGAGCATCTTCTAACCGCGATTGATGTCGGCAGTGCCAAGACATGCGCGCTGGTGGCGGAAATTACCGACAGCGGTTTGCGCTACCGCGGCCACGGCGTGGCCGAATCGCGCGGTTCGCGCAAAGGCGTCATTGTGGATCTGGACAAAGCGGTGAGCTCGATTCAGAAGGCGGTGGAGCAGGCGGAAGACACAGCGGGAGCGCCCATCGAACATGCTTTGCTGGGCATAGCCGGGGCGCACGCTCGCGGAATCAACAGCCACGGAGGTCTGAGCTTCGGCGCCCGGGCGCGTGAGATTGGACGCGAGGAACTTCGCGCGGCGGTGGAGAAGGCTCGCGCCATTCCGCTGCCCGCCGATCGTGAGGTTCTGCACCTGCTGCCCCAAGAATTCATTCTCGACGATCAAACCGGCGTGCACGATCCGCTGGGCATGATGGCGGCGCGTCTGGAAGTCCGGGTACACATGGTGACGGTCGCTTCGAGCGCCATGCAAAACGTGATCACCGCGGTCAATCGCGCGGGCGTGCATGTGGACGATACCGTATTCGAGCCCCTGGCCTGTGCCGATGCCGCATTGCGCTTGGATGAGCGCGAACTGGGCGTCTGCCTGGCAGACCTGGGCGCCGGCTCTACCGGCCTGATCGTATTTCACGAAGGCGCGGTGGCGCACACTGGTGTAATTCCGATTGGCGGTGATCATTTCACCAGCGATCTTTCCGTGGGGCTCTGCACTCCCGTGGCAGAGGCGGAAAAGATCAAGCGGCTCTACGGTAACGCCATCGTGACGCTGATCCCGGAGGGAAACGAAGTCGAGGTTCCATCCGTCGGAGATCGTCCCTCACGGCTGATTTCCCAGCGCATGGTGGCGGAAATCCTCGAACCGCGTGCCCGGGAACTGTTTGAAATGCTGCGTGACAATCTGCGTCACGCCGGAATGTTCGAGTTGTGCGCGGCGGGCGTTGTACTCACTGGCGGGGGATGCCGCTTGCCCGGCATTCTTGAGATCGCGGAGTCCGTTCTCCACCGCCCGCTGCGACTGGCATGGCCGATGCCGCTGGCCAAGATGCCGTCTACGCTGGCCGAGCCCGAGTATGCAACCGTCCTCGGCATGGTGTTCTACGGACACCGCGCCCGTATCGCGCGCGGTATCCAAGACGAGCGGTGGAGTTCGAGGTTGAAGGCAATGTTTGTGGGGAAGGGTGCATAACCGTTGCAGCGGGGCATTTGGTAGCCGGCGGGACGGCGGCGCTGCGGTCGAGACTGGGAGCGGCGGTAAGCGAGGTAAGTGAGAGACAAGAGAACAGGCAAGCAAATTTCACAGAAGGTGGCAGAAATGAAAAAAGAAAACGACATTCGCATCAGCTTCAACGAAGATTCCCGCAACGATGCCAAAATCAAGGTCATCGGTGTGGGTGGAGGCGGCAACAACGCAGTAAACCGCATGATTGACTCCGGCATGGAGGGGATCGAATTCGTAGTCGCCAACACCGACCTGCAGGCGCTGCGGATGTCGCGCGCCCCGATGAAGATCCAGCTCGGGGTGAAGCTCACCAACGGTCTGGGCGCGGGTGCCAATCCAGAAGTCGGACGCAAAGCCGCACTCGAGGATTCCGACAAGATCATTGAAGCGCTCGAAGGCGCCGACATGGTGTTCGTCACCGCCGGTCTGGGCGGCGGCACCGGAACCGGAGCCGCGCCCATCATTGCATCGCTGGCTAGCGAGATGGGAGCGCTCACGGTCGCGGTTGTCACCAAGCCATTCGCGTTCGAAGGCAAACGCCGCATGCAGCAGGCGGAGCGCGGTATTTCCGAGTTGATGGATTCGGTGGACACCACCATCGTCATTCCCAACGAAAAGCTGCTGGCCGTCGCTCAGGACGCTGGCTTTTTCGAGTCCTTCCGTGTGGCCGATGACATCCTCCGCCAAGGGGTGCAGGGTATCTCGGACATCATCACGATTCCGGGCATCATTAACCGCGACTTCGCCGACGTGAAGGCCATCATGGCGGGCATGGGTTATGCCGTCATGGGCACGGCCACAGCTAGCGGAGCACATCGAGCCACCGATGCCGCGCAAAAAGCCATTGCGTCGCCGCTGCTCGAAGCGGGCGCAATCGACGGCGCACGCGGAATTCTCATCAACATCACTGGTTCCACATCGCTCAAGCTGGCCGAGGTGCAGGAGGCCTGCAGCATCATTCAGGGTGCTGCCCACGAGGATGCCAACATCATTTTTGGCGCGGTACTGGACGAAAAGGCCAAGGACGCGGTGAAGATCACGGTGATAGCCACCGGCTTCAAGGATTCCGACATGCGACGCCGCCAGGCAGAAAGCAGGGCCGGCTTTGTGGTTTCGTCACAAAGGCCCGATCCTGAGCCTGACTTCGAGCCGGAGGCTCCACCCATGGTGATGGAGCAACACCAGCCCGAACGGCACGCCGCAGCACCCACAGAGAGGATCGCGGTTGACACGCTGCGCGACGCCATGATCGCCAACTTCGAGAAAGAGGACCTCGATGTACCGGCATTTCTGCGTAAGAGGGGCGAGATAAGCTAGGAACAGGTTGGCACTAGCATCACCGGGATGACAGGAGGCAGCCCCACGTCTCGCTGCGCGAGAAATGGGCGCACCCCTTCCTCGGCTTGCTCTTTTTTTTACCGGAGTTAGCGACTCACCGCTTCTGCTGTCCTTTTGGCTTCTCCTGTCGTCTAATCGAATACTGATACCGGGCCGT
>Ga0137361_10000636_pt1 | contig 20068 bp, 18 predicted proteins | sample Mad1_80_16metaG_FD_104923 | JGI IMG/M metagenome (GOLD analysis project Ga0137361, IMG submission 104923) | Vadose zone soil microbial communities from Angelo Coast Range Reserve, California, USA - Mad1_80_16 metaG | ecosystem: Environmental > Terrestrial > Soil > Vadose zone | place: USA... | reverse complement strand
TGCCATTGCCTATACTCCTTTACTAGTGCTAAACTAGAGAAAACAAGAAGCTGGAGGTATTACCCCGATGAGTTTATGTAGGTCTGTACTATGAGAGCGTTATTACAGCGAGTAAGCCAGGCAAGTGTCACTGTTGATGAGCAGGTCGTCGGCCACATAGGTCAGGGGCTTCTGGTGCTTCTTGGCGTTGGGCAGGGTGATAGCGAGGCCCAGGTCAAAAACCTGGCTGATAAAATTGTCTACTTGCGCATCTTTGGAGACGAGGCAGGCAAGATGAACCGTTCGCTTTTGGATATCGGTGGAGAGGTTTTGGTTATCTCGCAGTTCACCCTCTATGCGAATACGCGCAGGGGCCGCCGTCCCAGCTTTACCGAGGCTGCGCCCCCCACATTAGCCGAGCCACTGGTTGAGCGCTTCAAGGATGCGATTGCCGCTTATGGGCTCACGGTCGCGGACGGCATTTTCGGCGCGTACATGGAGGTGGCGTTGCTGAATGCAGCCTCCTCCAATTGGTATTGATGTTTAGACTAATTTCGCTTCAAGCGGCTTATAGACTGGGATCATGCGATTTTCACAAAATGTGGTTCGCATGGCCTCCCGCCTTACTTCGCAAGAATTTAGTCTAAACTCCAAAATTGGTACATCTGGTATTATAATGCCAGCCCTTGCTGCGCATGAATTCCAAGTCTGAATAAGAAAACCGCTTCGCTCCAACGATCTCGTGCCCCAAAAAATAGCCATGATGGTAGACAAGAACATATGTACGTGCTATACTCCGCAATAATTGGAGAATGGCGGCCTATTGCATCCAGCCGCTTTTTAGCAGAAGAGAGAAATTACAGATCGGTCAGTAACAATACAAAATACTTACTGAGATTTGCCCCCTGTGAGATCAGCCTGCAAGAAAGTCATTCCCATTGTCGTCGCAAATCGGGTAAAATCTTGAATACCGAGGGCTTTCTGTCAGCCCTACGCCTAGGCTTGTTACTGTTGCAGGTGATTCAGTCTGCGCGACCGATCTTGTGCACTATAGGGGAAAATCTCAGGTGTGAAGGTGATATTGACTGAAAGGACGTGGCAATGTCGAAGCATATGCCCTTGGACGATTTTCGCGCTGTCCGCACCGTGTTGGAGCCGGATGATTATGCTTTATCTTCGGGTACGCCGGAGCCACCACCATCAGACTTGATCCCGGAGGATACTTGGCTCCATCTCACGGTGTTGCCCGATGAGGTGGCTGTGCGCACCTCGAACCGGCACGGAACGCTGCTTGACATTCTGAATCAACTAGGCGGTACGTGGCCGGTATGTGTGGGAGATAGTGAACACCCTGATCCCATTGGGCTGGCAATGATCGAAGTTATTAACGAACCAGACGCATCTCTCTACAACATGCTCGTGGGATTTTACCGTCAGGCGATCGACTCCCTACGGATCATCCTTGACTCGGTGAGTATCGGTGCCTATTGTCAACTCACGGCACAAGGTAACATATTACAGAACTGGTTAGATGGGAATGTCGAGGTGAAATTCAATGAGGTTGCTATGGGCTTGCACGGTGCTCCGGAAACGAAGAAGCTCCACGATCATCTCGTTCATGCGGTCCACTTTGGCTTCGTAGACCAAGCCCATCGTAGTCAGGCGTATCCAGGAGGCTGGGTGCGCCAGTTGTATCAAAAGCTCAGTAAGTATTCACACGGGCGGCCACTGTTTAATAATACCAGTCTCTGGCAGAGTAATGGACCCATCTATGTGGGCCATGCGGTAGCAATAGTGACGGGTCTATTCATTGAGACTTTCGTGGCGGGCTATATCATCGTCAAACTCTGTCGACCAGATTTCGAGCTGCCCACAGAAGCACGGGAAGTGCTCGAAGCGGATGTACTCCATCTTCCTGACTGGGCACAGGTTTCTGAGGCAGCGAGACAGGCGTATCAGTTTGTTTTCGGCAGCCCATTGCAACTTGGTATGAGCTGACCTCGTCTTTCATCCGTTGTTAAGCTGGCTAAACGGTTTTTTACCACGTCCCATATCAGGTACGATGGCACAAACGACGAGCTGAAAGGTATAACTATACTCAGTGTGCGTTATACTGAACCATTGTGTATATTTTTGAGCATGGAGTAGGGAAGTGAGGTAAATATAATCACTGATTATGTCAAGCTGAGGCTGATGTGCGTTCTCATGACACCTGGTTGCAGGCAGCGCTGGTAGTTACCCGCTATTGTGGCGGCGGAACCCACTGTAGCCGAAAATCTACATGAAAGTCATCTGATTGAAGGCCTTCGTGATCATCCGCAATGTTGGTCGCATTTGACCCTGTATCAATCCCAAGAACAGAACCATCGGTAAAATACAGAATCATAGCTTCGCTCTCATGGACACCATCAAGGTGTTGGCGGAAGCCGAACTCGACCCGCTCCACCGTCTTACCGACGATGGTCGGAAGCTGGGTAATTGAGTAGTGCCCCATCGGTGGCCTGTCTATCAGGGGCAACCGGACTTTTGCTTCTTGTCGCTCACGGGCTCTCTCGCCGCTCATCCCTAAGACGTTCTCCAGGTTTGCAAGCAACTCTCGAAGTCCTGTAACGACCGCTTCCAGATCGTTGGTGAATTCCTCGAAGGCCAGAAACCGCTGTGCCGGTGCTCGTACTCCATGCCCGGCATTGCGCCGCTCTGTGCTTACCTTCCTCAATGCAGGCCAGAGGGCTGAGTTCGATGGTAACGTGGGCAATGCCTTCTCTAAGGCCTTCAGACTTTTATCAGAGTGTATTTTGATCGTCAGGCTTTGATGCTTGGCTATGCGTTCGATCGCCTCCTTGTCAAGTCCGTCAATGATATAGCTGTAGAGTTCTTTGTGTGCATCCTGATATGCATGAGTGTTTTGTGCAGCCGGGAAGTTCAGTGCGGGGTTGCTCCTAAATTTGAAGAGGGCTTGCCCGACCACTTCGAGACAGAGTGCGTTGATCGTCGCAACCGTATCCTCCAGGTGGAAACGCGGCCCATTTTCAATGCTCCAGCTTCCCTCCAGATAACGGGCTTTCCACATCTCAAACCGATTGTCGGGTTCGGTGATCCACTCGGGATTTGCTAGCTGATAGGTGATCCATCGTTGAACGTATGCAGGCGATCTCTGATAAAGATCCGGCAGGTAGACGACCAAAGCAAGGTCGCCGCTCGCACGCGTGCGGTAACCGAATCTTATGTCAATGTGTTCGGCTATCTCAGTGACCCCACCATCACCGACCACCCGCAGCTGACCTTCAAAATGATCGGTCTCGAGGACATACCTGTCTGGCTCACTCCTATATGACGCAAGCACCTGGTGATCGAAGTAGCCTATGATCTGTTGATAGATATCATCTTCCTCATCGTGCTGCTCAGTCATACTTCGCCTTTGGGTTCATTCACGGTCTCTTCCTCGCTTACGCTGTTATTTCTTGGCAGGGTTCTTCTCTCAGAGAAGAGATTTACAGTCCCCATAGTGTAGCCTGTTGGAGCATATGTTTCAAGAGGAGAACCAAATGGGCTATTTTCCCCTTTGAGTGCGTTGCACAAAAATACCCGTGCTGGCTCTTTTCCTCGTTTTGAAAAATGCATACCTCAAATGAAAATACTGGCATATTGATCTGAAATATGTTAGTATTCAAACTGTGACTTCTCTATCCCTTCTCTCGAAGTTAATGGTGAGAACGCGAAAAATACTCTTTTGGGTTGTTTGAAATCTTGGAGGCTACCTAACTTGCGAAACGAGAAAAACTCTAAAACTTCTAAGGGGATTACTTCAAGATGTTATCTTCATTTGGAGAGTCTTTAGTGTATGAAGTCCGGTACATGAAAGTGTATCCTTGTTCTGATGGGGTCATTTTCATATGACGCAAAATAACAAACGTCGTGGAGGTCGTCGTCCTGGATCTGGCCGGCATCGCAGACGTATCTACTTGAATGATGAGACGGCTAAGACGCTTGCTGAATTATTGCGGCACCAGCGCCACCACCTGAACCGACCAGAGTTGACCGCTGATGAGGTAGTCCGCGACCTTATTGTCAGATCAAACGAGCAGAGACGTACGATCTCTGTAGAAGCCACGATGCTCGTTCAAGAGGTATTTCAGAGGAAGTGGACCGAGATGGTACAAAGGCTAATAAATGAGATTCGATCTCAATTTGACTCTATGTATGCTGAAATGATGCTACAAGTGCAAGAGGAGATAGCCAGAAAATGGATGGATGGAGATAGCAATACTGGAAATGAATATTCTGGACAAACTTTATAGACTCTCTTGGTTGCGAGCATGGGTACAATTGAGCATTCTGGTGGAGGGATTCTTATTGATAGAAATGTCACGAAGGTAGCTGAACGAAAAGAAAATGGAGGATAGATGCACAATCCAGCACTTCAACGATTGCAAATACCAATTGAAGCTTATCACAAAGCAGTACAGGAGAATCTAGCGCCTCATCGCTTTGAATTGTTAGAGCAGCAAATTGACTGGATACGGCGCACAGAATCCTGGATACAAGAATATTTTATCCATGGCAGCGATGTTAACGTTGCAAGGATACAGCCCAAACTTGAGCTTGTAAGAACAGAACGCCAACACGCAATCTGGCGGTATTGTCGATTAAAAGGTTCCATACCTTACAATAGAGGTTGCGGTCGGTTGTTGCGTTATCTGCTAAGAGACGAAGGACAGCCAAATAAGCCTATAATGGGTGTCATTTCTCTCTCTTCACCGGTCCTCATAAATAAACCGCGGGATCAGTGGATTGGTTGGCAGTATCCAGAACATACTGATCTCAAGCGACGCAAGCTTCTTTGCTGCATGGATCTTACGGTGTCAATGGCAATTCCTCCTTACAATCATTTAACAGCGGGCAAAATGATATGCCTTTCAATGCTTTCAGATGATGTCCGTAAGGATTATTGGGATAAATTTTATGCAGTGGAAACACCTTCAGGTTTAAAAGAGGGTCGGTTAGCTCTCATCACCACAACAAGCTTATACGGTTCGAGTGTTCAGTATAACCGTCTTAAAGTTGGTGAACGCCTCGCGTATCAATTGGTCGGATATACAGCTGGATTTGGCAACGCTCATGTTACCGAAGCTGAATTTCTTGAGATGGAGCAGTACCTTAAAGATGTTGGTAAACCTATTCCCAAGGGATGGGGGACAGGGCGTTCTTATCGTCTCCGCGTGTATACTGCCTACCACCGACATAGATTTGGGCAAAGGCATGCACCAGCCCATGAGCAACCGCGATCTGTCTACGTTGCGCCGTTGGCTCAAAATGCACAAGCATTTCTATGCGGGGAAGATCAAGAACTTAACTTCTATGATCTACCTTTCGATCTACTTGTGGAAAATTGGCGTAGTCGATGGCTAACTTCCCGTTTACGTAATCCAAGGGTAATGGAGCTATTTCGGGCAGACGATCCTACGACATCTCTTTTGAGCCGTGAGTTAGAAGAATATAGATTGCAAACGAAGACAGTTTAATAAGGGGCTAAAACCACTTCAGACCTGACCAACGGGTTTTTCTCCTCTGTACTATATACACAACATGGTTCTCTTCTGTTTGGATTCAGCTGCTGTACCATGTCGGGCGCGAGTTATGGTTGCATAAAAAAATAACTCCTGTTCACAGGCAAACATCCTTAATGTTTAGCGCCGTCTTGACTGCTTAGTTTGGAACAGTGCGCGAAACTCTTGACGAAGTTGAGTTAAAGAGATTGTGTTATCTCCCGTGAGTTGGCACAAGAAGTCGGCGATTGGCCATGTGAATAATTCCCCTTGCCGGGCCATGTAAATGCCCACTGACTCAATATGACGTGCATCGTCATAATCAAGCAGCACATAACCTACGAGTTGTCGTAAATGCTTAGCATCAACTTTTGGCCCTATTGTTGTCTTAATCTCAATTAGGCACCCGTTTACAATAAGGTCTGCATCTGCTCCTCCCACATCACCGCTCCCTACAAAAGTGGGATTCAATGTGAAGGGTAGTGATAAAAGATGAGAGTGTTTGTCGTAGAATAAGCGGGATAATGCACAAAGATCATCTACCCAAGCATCTTCAGGTATAGCCAACAGTTCATCCACATTCTTTCTCGGGGCAGGAACTAGGAGTGGACCGTCTAAGTACCGGTTTGACCGATATATTTCTTCAAAAAGTCCTAACACAAAACAGTACCGCGCCAAAACCCGTTCTTCTGCCAATTCTAGTCGTCGTCCAACGGGTTGGATAGCCTGGAGGGTCGCATCAAGACTATCAAAGAAAGAGATGATGAGCTTCAAGGGATAGGGACCCTGAGCAACCTCATCGAAAAGGCCGTTTGAACCTAGCGGCATAGGAATCCCCATTCCTTCTGGTATATCACTCCAATCAAAAGGAACATCGTCATCACTATCCCACAGCTTCACTGCAAGTTCAGGTGCGCCATACCACGCTATTAGGTGACGACTTGGTGTGATGGCAAAGCTGTAGCGAATACGATAGTCAATAGCCATACCAAGATGACTATATACCCAAGTTGGAAAGCCTGGATTGGTGGTACTCAGGTCTCGTAACCGCTTATTGGTCACTTTTGTTAAAGAGGAAGTCTGAGAAAATCGCTGACTGATAAACTGTCCAATTGGGCTATTTGGATCCCTAAGATGAGAGGTGAGCGACATTGTTTCTGTTTCCTTTCATATGAGTGTTGTACTAACTTATTTCCTTACCGACTGATCTATAGCATAGTGCAAAGCTGAGCGATTGTGTAAACCTGGATGCAATCCTAATATTTTATCCACTGCTGTTTTTGATACTGCACTTGGGACACCAACTGAACCTCATGATGATCCTTAATACCTGGGTCAGTCCGTAGGAAAGATGTCCCGCAAGCTTTGGGCTACACCACCTATTCAAGCGGTTTCAGAACACCAGGGGTGATCCTGATCGTGAGGAACTTTTGGACCAAGTGTTAAGTCCCAATACACAGTGCTCAAGAACCCCATCGATAGTTAGGTCAAGTTGTCTTAGTTTGCTATTCCCTTTCTGTAATTTTTCGTAACTACTCAGGTCTCCAGGTCTCCTCCAGACTTGCCAAAGGAGAGGAAATCAGTTAAAGTACCACCATGACGCAAGAAGAAGAACTACAAGCCCTTCGAGAAGAAAATCGCACCCTCAAAGCGTTGGTAGCTGAACTGCTCCCGTTGAAAGAGCAATTGGCCCAGGCAAATGCCCGGATCAAAGACCTCGAAGACCGATTGGCACAAGACAGTCGAACGAGCAGTAAGCCGCCCTCTTCTGATGGACTGGCGCGTCTGCCACGCAGTACTCGTCGTCCGAGCGGAAAGCGTCCAGGAGGTCAGACGGGCCACCCTGGGCATACGCTCGCGCTGGTGGAGCAGCCAGATGAAGTGGTGCGTCACCGTCCCGAAGTCTGCAGCCAGTGCCATGAGGATCTCAGTGCTGTCCCAGGCAGTGTGGCAGAACGCCGTCAAGTCCTGGACTTGCCTGAAATCCGCCTCTCGGCCCAAGAGCATCAGCTCGAAGCCATCTGTTGCCCCGCCTGTCACACCACCAGCCTGGGCAGCTTTCCCGCTTCGGTCAGCGCACCCGTCCAATATGGCCCCAACCTGCAAGCGTTGGCCGTGTATCTGCACCAGGGGCAATTGCTCCCCACGGCGCGCACCTGCGAGGCGCTCGCTGCGATCTGTGGGTGCCAGATCTCGGAAGGCACTTTGCTCCAGTGGAGCGAACTGGCAGCAGAGCGGCTGGCTCCGACGGTCGAGCGCATTGCCGAACTGCTCATGGCCAGCCAACTCCAGCATGGAGATGAGACCGGCATCCGCGTGTATGGGATGCTGCATTGGCTGCATGTGAACTGCACCCGTTTTCTGACCCATCTGGCTTGGCATGCCTCGCGCGGCCGGGAGGCCATGGACGAGATCGGCATCTGGCCGCACTTTGCCGGGCGAGGCATGCACGATCGACTGGCAAGCTATGATGCCTATGACTGTGCTCACAGCATCTGTGGCGCACATCTGGTGCGAGATTGTGCAGGAGTCGGCGAGCAAGAGCATCAGGAGTGGGCCGTAGAGATGCGGGACTTCTTGCTCGACCTGCATGACGCCTGCCACGAGTGGCGTCTCCTTCACCTGACCGCTGTTCCCCCCATCGAGTGCGACGACTGGGTCGCTCGTTATTTCGAGATTCTGGTGGCTGGCTATGCTGCTCAACCACCACCACCGGCGTCTTCTCCTGGAAAGCGCAAAGGCAAGCCCAAGCAAAGCAAGGCCAAGAATCTGCTGGATGCGCTGATGGCGCGTGCCGAGCAAGTGCTGGCTTTGCTCGACGATCTGCGCATTCCTTTTACCAACAACCAGGCCGAGCGCGACCTTCGCTGGGCAAAAGTGCAGCAAAAGATCTCTGGTACCTTTCGGAGTGCGACTGGGGTCACCGCTTTTTGCCGCATCCGCAGTTATCTTTCCACGATGCAGAAGCAAGGGCATCCTATACTGTCTGCTCTGACTGCTGTCTTCCATGGTCACCCTTTACCGGTCGCTTGGGGACCTGAGTAGTTACAATTTTTCTCGCTTGGTATACCCGGTCACTCATAAGTCTCATCTTCAATCGATTCAGCTGTCTGCTTTTCTTGCCACGATCGCATTGTGGCTAACGCAACTTCATGAATGCTTTCTTGGCGTTTGCGCATCAAGAAAGTGAGCCTATCTTCTATAGAAAGTGCTTCTGGTTTCTGTTCTTCTGCCGTTTCGTCTTCTTGGGTGAGTCCGACATCTCCTTGATTCGCAATAATATCCTTCAGCAATTTATCCGCGCACTTTTCCATGTAAGTTTCATCAACAGGAGACGATTGGAAGAAAATGGGGCCTGCGTCTGCTATGGCAACTCCTCGGAACTCAGGCGCATTGCTGATTTCTAGCTCCAGCCCAGCAAATCCAGATTTGAGACGTTGAATATGCTTTGCATCATCGAAAGGCATATTAAAAGCTACGACAGTATCGATAGTCTTCACCACCTGCAGGTCAATACTCCTTACATCTGGCTGTTGCGTTACAAGGATAAACCCAAGCTTAAAGCTGCGTCCTTCACGTGCTAGCTCTATGAAAATGGAGCCACGACCATTACCCTTTCGTAATTCCTCCTCACTGAGAATATTGTGGGCCTCTTCCATGACAATGCAGGCTCGGATATGATTTTCATCATCGTCTTGCTTTTTGTTCCAGGTAAGAAGACGACGGGCGAATAGAGCAGCAACCATAGTGTAGTCCTCATCGGACTGTCCAAGCATATCAATAAACACGAACTTTCCCTCCGCCAGGTACTTCAGGATGAGATCGACGCAACTGGAGTTCTTTAGGATTTTAGTACCCCTATCGCTTCCTCCGAAGAAAGGGTTCAGACAGAACCTTTTAATTTTTGCTGCTGCCCGCTCAAGGACGCCGGATTTGGTTCCTGTAAACTGTTCCTGGAGTTGTTCTCTCTCATCATAAAGCAATTCTTCACGACCTTCTGCTACTGCCTTTGCCTCGAACTGTCTGAGCAGTTTCTTACCAGGCTCTTTTACCTCAAATAACCCCGGGAAATTCTCGTACCAATTTCGTTTGTCTACGACCCCGAATTGTGTCTCGGCTAAGAGCTTTGCATAAAAATCCTCAATATGGGCATAATCCTGTAACAGGTCTGCTTGTTGGGGAGTCAGACCAGGAAGGAAGTCCGCAAGATCAATGGGGTTGATATCCATGATACTAAACTGTGGCCGCATATAATCAAAGATGAGTCCCTGACTTTTCATACTTGAAAAGTCTTTGCGAGACACAACTACCATTCGTTCATGAGCCTTAGGGTGATGATGTAGGCCAAAAACTTTGTTACCACGTTGATCGATGGTATCCTTTATATACTCACCCTTACGATCGAGAATAAGGAAGCCACAATTTGGTTGTGTGGTCATGAATAACTTCTCCTTCTTATCTGAATACCACTATTCCTCTGCCATTGCTTGGCTAAGGAGAGAACGAATAAGCTGAGACTTGCCCTTACCAGGCATACCAAGTACAATCATACGTTCTCCGGCATAATTCTGATTAACACGTGCTACGCGATTGAGGATACGAGACCCGGCCCGAAGGTTACCTAAAATGAGGTTTCCATCAGGGGCACTGGTAAATTGTTCCAAAACATCAACCGTAATAGGTTCCAGAGGCACCATGACATCCGGAACTCGGCTGGCTCCGATTCTACGTGTGCCATCGGGTAATAATTCACCTTCTATCCGCAATACAGCCAGCTTAGTTTGATATGCTTTGCGTGCTGTCATCGTTTGCGGAACTCCTGCGACTCCCTCACGCATTGCTTCTATTCGGCGTGCAATAGTGTTGCTGTAATCTTCAGCACTTTTGAAGCTCACAACCCTCAAGATCATGACAGTCCCGTCATCCCATGTGATACTATACTGGTCGCCGATACGAACGCGTGCATTATTTCGGACATCGAGTTCTGCAATTACTTCGTCGCCATCTACTGCGGCAATCACATCAAGCGGAATCGAGTCAGAGGGAAATCCTTGACTTGACATCGGTGGTCTCCTTTTCTTTAGCTTACGCTGTGTAGGTATTGTTGTACTCATCCGGATCGAGTTTATGTGGTCCACTTGAGCTTATAGGAATGGTTTCCGTGGGTATGCTCTTGCGGGCAAGCTCCACAATATACAGGCGGCGTTGCATTTCAAGCGCCGGTTCATTATGGCGTAACTTGATGCGATTATGAATATCTGCTAGGGCCCGAGGATAAATACCAAGTTCAGTATCTGTATAAGCGCAAAAAACAAGCTCTTCCAGAGTTGGGATAATGTGACATTCCCAATCGCGAAGTTCGACAAATGGAAGCAGGTCCCAAGAATAGATCGCCTTATTGGGCAGGTAACCTAGTTGCCTGCAAACATAGGCCTCGAGACGCTCTCCGGTTTTAACCAGACCCGAGAAGGCACTGAAGTCGTATAAGTTCATTTCCACGATAACCAGGCTATCATCAACGATACTGAATGCAAAGCGGATTGCGCCGACCCCCCCAAGTGCTGAACTGGATGAACCGTGCCGAACTGTCTTTGGAGCAGTTGTACTTTGGCCAGAGCCTCGATAGGCCAAGAAGAGATGCCTTTTTAGGATAGGAAACGCAAATGGAGCCACGCCAACGCGTTTGCGAATGGCTCTTGCCTCACGCCGTACTGCACTCACAAGAAGTCCCTCTTTTGCTAACCCAACGTATCTTACACCTCGAGCGCGGAGTAAGCGAGCTTGTAGATCAACAGCTTGTGCTCCTGGAAAATTCTGGGCATTCAATCTTCCATCGGCCATAAATAGCTGACCTGGTATTGCATAGACCGAATTGGCAAAGACTTGGAGCTGGCGATAGTCTTCCACCACGCGAGCGTTTGCTGCGAGAAGACGAGGTGGCAGCATTGGGGGACCCGAACGGAGACTCGCATAAAATGGCCTACGTCCAGTGTCCAACCGCATCAACTGATCTAATGCCAGTTTTGCTCTGAGCCGCTGTTCTGTCGGTGCACAAGGGTTTGCTACCACATATTTGATGTCACCAATGAAACGCCTGGTAACCTCCTGGTCAGGACCAACTAAATTGATGCCCGATCTGCAGGCGGCTACGCCCGTCACTTCATCAAAGAGCAGGACAGATTGATCGGATGAATCTAGCGCCGCTGTTCCCACAGCAGGGGGTTTAGCCCCCAACGTGAAATATGGCGGAAGTTCCGAAGCATCAAGGTCATCATCGAAGAAACTAGTGAGGGACTCTACACCTATCATAGCTCTACAGCCTCCAAGGAGGAACGAAAATTCTTTCTTTGTAATTGCGTGGATTCTCACTAAAAGCCAATAGTCTGCGAGAATACAACTCAGTAAGACGCTTACTACGAGCTGCTGGGCTCACGTTAGCAAGAAATTCGAGTTCTTCAAGTTGTTCTGAGGTAAACTGCTTGTTCTGCTGCGCGCATTGTTCTGCAAATAGCATGATCTGCTCATTTTGTTTAGAAAGTGGACCCAGTACAACGATGCGATCAGCACCAAGTTTAGTAAGAGGGATGATGACCTTTGTGCGCTCAATAGGGGCAGTTAGTAAGCCAAGAGCGTTTAAATTGCGGTTCTCAAATGAAAGGCCGAGAGTGTCAGCATTATCTGGGTCGTCCAGATAGTAGATGGGATAACGATGCTCGAGCACAGAGCTTTGAAACACTGTTTCCATCACTAAAGGACCCACTTCCTCAGCTACAGAACCACTTAATGTTCGTATTCCAGAGAGGTCGAAAAAGAGAGGCTGATGGGCTGGTTGCTCTCGTAGCCATCTACGCATGTCTTCGGCCAATGGAACTCCGAGGTATTTTCTCGAGGAAAGATGCTTGAGATCAGAGAATTGGGAGATCTCGCGAGCTTTTTGAAGCATGGGATATCTATGTGTAAAGTTCATTGTACTGTCCTTCTAGAAGATCGCTGCGCGTAGCTCTGGAGCCCCTGATCCAGCACGGCTTCAAATTTACGCATATCTTCTGTTCGCGTGATAGATTGCGATGGCAATAATTGGAGCAAGATAGTAACATAGGCGCCGGGAGTGGATATTCCTGTTTTATCTGTTGTGGCAGAGACTGATCCGTCAGGAAGCAAACGCAAGGTAGCATTCCCATTTCGGAGTAGTAGCGTACCAAAGCATACTATTGCTAGGCGTGACAAATTAGCAATACCTATTCCCCCACCATTGGTTCGACGGGTTTTTCCCTCACAGGCCTCGATCAGCGCTTCAAGCTCTTCATCGGGAGTGGTGCCTCCAAAGCCACCATATCTATTCACCATGGTAATTTCTACTTCACCGATTTTCGGGTAGCAAAGCCCGCCTATAATGCCACCTTGTCCATAATCAACAAGATTATCGATAGCCTCATTGACAATACCTGTGAAGCGATTTATAAGGCTTTGTTCACCAGGAAGAGCTTCAGTGAAAACAGTTTCTACACGCTTTAGTATATGTTCATATACTTCGAAGTTCGGCTGCCCTCCGAACAGGGTATCTACGACGGTGAGGGGAATAAGGTTCTTTCTGGTAAGATCATCTCGTCCAAGTTCCACATTAGCGGGATTAGCTTCACCGATATCTATCTTCATTTTCTTCAGTATTGCTGGCAATCCCATATCCATGAGAAAGCGCCCAACTCGGCTTTTCTTATTTGGAAGAACAACTGCGAGGTGATGTGGGCATATAGCTGCCCGTTCAGTGAAAGATGCAATGGTAGAAACGATTTCGAGCAAAGAGATCGTTGGCTGGAAGCCAAAGTTCCCAGGTAAATAGGCTTCGCGCGTCTCTTGAGTAAGTCCTGCTGCCATATGAGTAAAGTCAAAAGTGAGAACTCCTGCAGGTACTCCCTCCAGATAGGACAAATCAGCAGCAAGTTCTGCGCCATTGCTCATGTTATTTAATGCGATTCTGTATTGTCGCTTCTGACGATCACACTCGATTAACATTTTGTCTCACTTCCCTCATTTACGACACGAAGTTAATGAAGTTAAAATAAATATACCTGATGATTAGCCCGATGTCAAGGCTTTTGTAAGATTTTGGGAGAATTACATAGCAAAATGATTCAACTGAGGACCAAGACTGAAAGGAACAATAGATGCTTTCGGGCGTGAGAGAAGGGCTTAGGCGGTTTTCAAGTTGACAAGTTTCGTTTTCAGATGGGGCACTCGCTCAAAATCACGATCTATGGTCACAATCGTGAGGTTGTGCTCAATGGCTGTAGCAGCAATCAAGGTGTCAATATCGCCAATATCTTTATGCAGCGGCCGGAGATGTCGGCGAATGTCAGAGTAGCGTTCTAATATAGGGTAGGTAAGCGGATATGGGTAAACCTGCTCTAACAGAGCCTCCAAGCTTGCTTTGTATGCCGTAAAGGTTGCAAACTTTTTAACATACTCGGCAACTTCACCATACACCAGCATACTTGTTGCTGCTTGCTCTTGTTCGATCAATGGCCGGACAAGCAGAATGGCTTTTCTCCTTGCGAGGAGATAGCCTGCGACAAGCGAGGTATCAAGCAAGTATTTTTTCATAACTCAAGAGGCGGTGTTGGCTTACTGCTGTGACAAATACGATCCAGTTCTTCTTCCATCTTATCTGAAGGTAAGTCCTTCCATGCGCCTGCAAGAGCAAGCGTTTCTTGGATCGCCTTCTCTTTTGCCTGGGAGGATTGTTTCTTCTTGACAGGCGTGAGGATGGCAAGAGGAGTATTGTCCCGTTTGAGGACTCGCGGTTTATTGGTGGCCTCTACTTCCTCTGCGATCCGTACCAGTTCAGGGATGTTGGTGATGTCAATGGGTGTTGGGTATGCCATGTGAGTCGATTATAGCAAATTTCTGCTCGCTTGCAATCCCTGCTTCCCTACCTCAAACCAGCATAATCATAGGGCGTTTGGATTACACCTTTCCTGAACCAAGTACTTGTTGTGCTGCTTCTTCATCCACCAAACCAGCGAATTTTCTGAAAAGTGCCGCCAACCGGCCTATTTTGCCTCAAAAAACGTTGACAGCTTGCTCATACGTTAGGTATACTCCTATATAGAATAAATATCTGAATTTATGTTCTAGTCGTTACGTATCGATTGAGATATACGAGAGAGGGTTTTGCTGAAGGGTTTCTGCGTTTTCGCAACACATTATGAATGGTCACATCAACGTAGCTATGTCCTCCGGTGTTGCGCTTGGCTTTTTCTCGTTGCCCGAGTGGTGATGCTAAAAACAATTGGCGGTGCAAGGCAGTGTTGTCCTCTGTCCAGTGCAGAGGCTTCGTAATGCCGCCTACGCTCCAGAAACCTCCACCCGCTCCGTGATATGGCTTAACGCCTTTTTGCCGAAACGACCGAGCTACCGACCGATGCTTCCCAACCCCACCTTCGCTCTTATCGTTTCGTCTGCAAAGTCTACCATATCGCTTCGGAGTAGTGTTTCTTTCGCTCCCCCTAGTTGTGCCTCACTCTCTCGCTCCCTCCCTCAGCTAGGCCTTTTTGGTCAATACCTATCATATGCGCATCTCAACGTTGTGGCTGGTCTTGTCTTTGTCGTCGGATTTATTGTGTTGCTCTTACACTATAGCGTTGAATGGAGACAACTGTTTAGGATGCGTGATCATGTGTATTGCGGTCCTTTTGTTTCTGGTTAATACCCTTATCCTCAAATAACCTCCAGTTCGCTGATGCAGTTCTCACTTTCGTCACTCAGTATCAAGAAGCACTCGGCGATCCGACTGCCATCCGGCATTTTCAGTTTTATTTCATGAATAGCATGATTGGCCACTGGTAGTCTTTTAGGATAAAAAGTACTATACTGAGAAAGGTCAAAGAACTATTAGTTAGAAGGATTTGCTGTGTTTTACCGAAGAAAGGTTTTACTCGCTCTTATTGAAGTTTTTGGTGGCTCGTTAACGCGAACAGATTGTCAAAAGTTGCTCTTCCTTTATTGCTTGCGTAGAGGGAAAAACTTTTATGATTTCTTTCCCTATAAATATGGCTGTTTCAGCTTTCTATTGTACCAAGACAAGCTTAGATTAATTGATTTAGGCTTATTAGCACCTCATGATAACTTTCAGACAAGTAATCAACAGTCCTATCTTGTCCAACTCAGTAGGGATGACCGCATTGCACTGCAAGCACTGGTAGCAGAGGTGGGTGATTTAAGAGGTGAAAAGCTCACCCGCAAAGCCTATTTAGAGTGTCCCTCTTATGCTTCACGGAGTAAAATTGCCTCCAAGATATTAAAAGAAGTTGAGTATGAACGCGTTCGTCAAACTTGGAATACCGATACAACACCCCACCTATTCACTCTAGGATACGAGGGACTTTCTATCGATGCTTACTTAAATATATTGCTCTCAAATAATGTAACTGTCCTGGTTGATGTGCGGAAGAACCCCGTTTCCATGAAATATGGTTTTTCTAAAACGAAGCTTGCTGACTATACAAAAAAAGTGGGAATCACGTACTTCCATCTTCCTGAATTAGGTATCCCTTCTTCCTTAAGGCGGGAGTTGAGTAGTCCAATAGCCTATCGGAAGTTATTCGACTACTACTTCTCCCAGATTTTGCCTGACCAGATGGAAGCGATTAACCAACTGAGAGTGATTATTCACGAGCATAATCGCGTCGCATTAACATGCTTCGAATCCAACCACATGTTCTGTCACCGCCATAAGATCATCGAATATTTAGAGAACGGTCCTTGTTTTGATCTGCCCGTAGTTCACCTGAATAAAACATCCCTACTCAATAACAATTCAAGAAACCTTGTCGATGCAACGCTTTCTCCTAGTCTTTGGAGCACAAGTACTGTATTCACTCATTAAGCGTAACTGACTATTGGATAGTTGGAGGTAATGGTAATGTACCTACCTGGTGAAATTCTCAATACGCGTGTCCTAATAACTGTCAAAACCTATCCGTTACCTTCAAATAAGTACGAAGAGCTAGTGTGTACCGCTGGCATTCTTGCGAATGGGAAGTGGATACGGATATATCCTGTACCATTTCGAGCACTCCCGTACGCACAACAGTACAAAAAGTATCACTGGATAGGGCTTGATTTGGTGAGAAATACTGTTGATTTTCGTCCGGAAAGTTACCGACCACTTCGAGGATTGGACGAGCCTATTAACATAATGGAAGAGATAGGCACTAAGAATGACTGGGAGCAGCGCAAAAGTTACGTGTTGAAAGAAGTATTTACATCGATGATCGAATTGATACGCTTGGCGAAAGGCGTAGAGAAAAGATCACTTGCTACCCTCAAACCTGTCGAGCTTATCGATTTTGTGATTGAACCGGATGAAAGGGAATGGAAGCAGGAGTGGCGCGCGCAACTGCAACAGTATAATCTGTTCGATTTAGACGAAAAGGGACAAGGAAAGGAACGCCGAGTTGTTTCTAAGCTTCCTTACAAATATTCGTATAGGTTTCTAACTGAGGGAGATACGAAACCACGAACATTGATGATTGAGGATTGGGAAATTGGGGCTCTCTATTGGAACTGTCTCCGTAGCAGCAACGGAGATGAGATGGAAGCAAATCGACGGGTACGTCAAAAGTATTTTGATGAATTCTTGGCAAAGAAAGACTTATATTTGTTCCTGGGCACAACGAAGCAATATCACAATGTTGCGCCTAATCCATTCGTGATTATCGGAGTATTTTACCCTCCCAAGCCAAGGATGTCTGACCCAGGAAACGCTGAGCAATTATCACTATTTTGAAATGAAGTTGAGCTAATGTGTAGGGTAATAACATGAGAGCACTAGTACAGCGTGTAAGCCACGCTAGTGTCACTGTTGAGGAGCAAATTGTCGGCCAAATTGGTCAGGGACTTCTGGTGTTTCTTGGCGTAGGACAGGATGATAGCGGCGCTCAAGTAAAAACTCTGGCAGACAAGATTGCCCATCTGCGCATCTTTGGAGACGAAGAAGGCAAAATGAACCGTTCGCTTTTGGATATCGGTGGAGAAGTTTTGGTTATTTCCCAGTTTACCCTCTATGCCAATACACGAAGGGGACGCCGTCCCAGCTTTACTGACGCGGCTCCACCTGCGCTAGCGGAACCGTTGGTTGAACGTTTCAAGGATGCTCTTGCTGGCTACGGACTTTCGGTTGCCAGTGGCGTTTTTGGTGCCTATATGACCATTGATCTTCGAAACGAGGGACCGGTCACAATAATGCTTGACAGCGAAGAGCTATGAACCGGTCCCCCTTAAGCCATACGTTTGCTTGTTGGTTCGCGCTCGCTCATCAGGGTACGAAGCGCTATGAGCAACTGTTTCATCTGCCGGACAGATACACCAATTGAGCCAGTTACTGAATAGTGGGCCTGTCACAATTTGGCTGGATAGCGAGGAGTTGGGAGATGGTAGAGCCACATTAAACGGCGGTCGAGGGTGAAAAACCACGGAATTTACGCTCAATTCACCAAGCCTCTACCACTTAATGTTGTTGTACCCCCTTCGCTGAGGTTAACAGCTAAAAGCTAAGGGGGCAAAGCGTCATGGTGTGTTGTTTGGGTCATACCATGAGCGCGCGAAAGGGACATTGATGATTGATCATGATAATCTTGAAGAGTTTCGAGAACTGAGCAGCAACACTACGATCCCATGACCCAACTCTAGCACTACACCCGCCATCTCACGTTTCTCCATCCAGGAGGTCAACACGTGGAGAAGACGCTTCGCACGGCCCTTCGCTATGTCTTTCCCCAAGAGATGGAAGCCTTGCTCTTCTACAATGGGTTTCAGATCCGCTCGTGTTACGGGGATTGGCAGCAAGAACCTCTGGCCGCCACTTCTCGCGCAATGATCTATGTCTGCCAGAGACGTGTCTAGCTTGCCGGCTCATGCGAGCGTTCTTGGCTTGTCACCTGGACTGCGGACGCCCTGGACTCGGAAGTCGAGCGCGCCTCCAGCACTCCATCTCCGTCGATCAGGCGAACCGCATCCCGGCGCAAGGTGAGCAGTTCAGCAGCCCCTTCAAGGTCTCTGCTCTGACATCAGCTTCTCCTTCAAGAAGATCAAGTGCTGCAACGAGAGATCGTGGGCATCATCGATAATCAAGCACTCGACCCCAAACTGCACCAGCAGGGGCATCAGCGCGTATTTGCGCTCGCTCCAGCGCCCCTTGAGGGGTAGGCCCAGAGCTGCGGTCAGATAATTGCCCAACGCCTGCTCTTTGGTAATCTAGACCGCCTCCCACCTCATTCGGCTTCATAGTCTAAACATCTGTCACACCACTAAACATGTGAATATACCAATTCTTACATCCATTATACTGATTGCAGGACAGTGTTCTCTTGAATCTTCCTTCTTGCTTGGCAGCTCATTCTTTGTTTCTTGCGTTGAAAGGAGCTTTAGCATGGCAGGTTCCACTGAGCAGGAAGCTCAAGATCGCTTGAACAGCGACCCGAGGAGACTCATCATCTCTCTGGCAATGCTGGTAACTTGTATCCCCGCGTTGGCCGTGTTCTCTCGCCAGGTGAGCTATGCAGCACCGCTTGCGCCTCCTCAAACGACATCTCGCTATATGGTCACAGTGGACCCAAAGACCCTCTACAATGAAGGATGTCACCAGGGTGCTGCTCATAAAGCTGGCGTTATTGTTCTCGATTTCGGCCAGGCTTCGTACCAGAACGGCACCTACGGCACAATCCTGTTTAACAACCTCTTTGCCAGCCTCAGTCAGATTACAACTGCTTCCGAATCGTTCCTTCAAGGCTTTTGGGACTGCTCCCCCCCTGACGGGCCACTTATGACACTTGCGCTCGGAACAAGCAACTATCACGGCGAAACGACGTACGCTCATGGTCAGGCGTGGGCTTTAGCGGTGAACCTGGTTGGCTCGTGGATTTCAGCACACAACTTTCTTTCTCAGGAGACTGTGGCAGGGGCCTCTGATCTGGAACTGGGGTGGAACAGTGCATCGGCTACACGTGCGTGGACTGATGGTTACACCTCCAAAGCCCAGTACTTCTACTACGACTATGGTGACGCTGCCGGTTGCCCTCAAGTTGCGACAACAGACAACGGCTCTTGCAACAACGGGTGGAGGCAATCTGACATCGTGTACATAGCGTGGGAGGAAGAACCTGCCTTACCACTCCCAGAGATTCACACGACGAATGGCAGCCAAGCTCGCCAATGGTATAGTTTGACGCTGTATTCCTATTTGCACCCGGGCCAGTTTAGTCGGATGATCAGCCAGGGATCTTTTACCCAGTATGGAGCATGTCAAAATTCAAGCTGTGATGGCACGGACAACACGCCGACCCAGGGCTGGAGACAGTTCTGGACTGCTCTCAATGCCGATTCAAGAACAGCCCAGGATCTTACTTATTTGACCGACATGACCAAGGCGAATTAGGTGGGTTTTTTTTGAGTGGCTGCGGGCTTTTTCGCCTGCGGCGAAAAAGCCCGCAGCCACTCAAAAAGAGTCAGCCGCCGCAGGCGGCTGAGAGGCTACCTGAATAGTT
>Ga0137361_10000631_pt1 | contig 20104 bp, 20 predicted proteins | sample Mad1_80_16metaG_FD_104923 | JGI IMG/M metagenome (GOLD analysis project Ga0137361, IMG submission 104923) | Vadose zone soil microbial communities from Angelo Coast Range Reserve, California, USA - Mad1_80_16 metaG | ecosystem: Environmental > Terrestrial > Soil > Vadose zone | place: USA... | reverse complement strand
ACTTGCTGATTTGGGAGCGATCGTTGACGAAGCGTTCGCATACCGAACGGTGCCCGAGACGCGAGACACTTCCGGCGCGCGAAGCCAACTAGCGCAGGACGGGGCCGACTTGATCACGTTCACAAGTTCTTCAACGGTAGAAAACTTTGTCGCGCTTGGACTACCCTGGCCGAAGGGAATGCGAATCGCCAGCATCGGGCCGATCACCTCAAAAACTGTCCGTGATCAGGGGCTCACAGTCGATGTCGAGGCGCGCCGCCACGATATCGACGGTCTGGTTGGCGCTATCAGGCAGCTGTTTGCTGAGAAAAGTTAAAACCTTAAACAGTTGATCAGTGAGAACGAGAACCGCGGCGTCAGGTTATCGTGTTAACTCTTCAACTGTCTAAGTGCTTAACTGGGATTGAATCGGAACTTCATTCGACCGCGCTTGGCGTTAGCTTTTGCCTTGCGGCGATGCTTTTGCGAAGGCGTCTCGAAGGCGCGTAAACGGCGGACCTCCTCGAGAATGCATTCGGCATCCAGCTTGTTTTTCAGCCGCTTCAACGCGCGATCAACAGGTTCACCTTTGCGAACAATCACTTCTGGCATCGATAATCACTCTCCGAATTTGGGAATAAACTCTTAAACGGGCGAGCCGGAGCCTACTCACGCCGCACGAACCCGTCAAATCTCCCGGGAATCGTGACAGAGTTAGTCGCTTTAGCGCTGGGCAAGAGGATTTGCCGCGGTCGCTGCTTTTTGGGTGATTTCCCGCCGCAAGGCCGACTCTCTGCCGCCGCGGGCGCGCGACCACCAGAGAACGATCGGTGAGGCGATAAAGATTGACGAGTAGGTGCCGACAACCACTCCGATAATAATGGCGAGGGAAAAATCGCGTAACACCGCACCGCCAAACAAAAACAGACACAGGATCGGGATAAGCGTGACTGTGCTCGTAAGAATCGTGCGGCTAAGTGTTTGGTTAATGCTCGAGTTCATTATCTCCTCGATCGTTCCACGCCGCCCGCCAGCCAGGCCTTCGCGTATTCGGTCGTACACGACGATGGTGTCGTTAATGGAATAGCCGGCGATGGTTAGCACTGCGCCTACCATCGTCAGCGTAAGTTCGTGGCCGAGAAGCGCAAACATACCGACCGTCATCAGTACATCGTGCAACAACGCGACAATCGCGCCTACGGCAAACGAAAGCTCAAAACGAAACGTTACGAAAATCAAAATGCCGAGGATGCCGAGCCCAAGCGCAATCAATGAACTCTTTGCCAGCTCGCCGCCGACGAGCGCGCCGACCCGTTCCGAACCTTCCACATGAAATCCAGCGCTCGGGAGCGTTTGAATGATTTGTTTTTCCACTTTGTCGCTGGTATTCAACGGCGTGCGGATGGTGATATAACTTTTGCCCCCATGTGTTGATTCCTGAATTGACGCATCGGCAAGTCCGATTGGCTGCATCGCGTGGCGAACCTGCCCGATGTCGATCTTACCGGGCGCGCTCAATGTAATCAGGTCGCCCCCGCGAAAATCGACGCCAAAATTTCTTTCGCCCCGCAGATAAAAGGCGGTCGCGCCGGCAAGGAGCAATGCGAGCGAACACATGCAGGCGATAAACCCTTTGCCGAGGAAATTGATGTTTTGCGCTGAAATCAAATGCAACATCGAGATCCGCTTCACGCGTCCTGTATCGACAAGCCAGCCGAGGCAATTCCTGCCCACGATGAGGGCCGTGAACAACGACGCCAAGATGCCGAGCGACAGTGAGATGGCGAAGCCTTTCACCGGACCGGTCGCCTTCCAAAACAGAATCGCCGCCGTGATCAGCGTCGTTACGTTGGCGTCGAAAATCGAGCTAAACGCTTTCTCATAGGCCGTGTTAAGGGCGACCTTGAGCGATTTTCCGAGGGCCATTTCTTCGCGCAATCGTTCGTAAATCAGCACGTTGGCGTCCACCGACAGGCCAATTGTCAAAATGATGCCTGCAATGCCGGGCAATGTGAGGACGAAGTGGAACATTGTCAGCGCGCCCATCAGCAGAATCAGATTAATGATCAGAGCGAGATCAGCGACGAGACCCGGAATTTTGTAGTAGATGGCGACGCACACGAGCGTGATGACCAGTCCCAGCAAGCCGGCGAAAATGCTCGCGCGGATCGAGTCGAGTCCGAGGGTTGGCGACACGCTGCGCTCTTCCTCGATGCTCACGGGCGTTTGCAGCGGATTCTCGAGCACGCTCGCTAGCCCGCGCGCTTCTTCCTCAGTAAATCTCCCTGTAATTTGCGCGTCGCCACCATAGATCGCATCCTGGATTACCGGCGCAGATTGGATGACGCCATCAAGCACAATCGCAAAGCGATGATGAACATGTGCGGCAGTGATGTCGCCGAACTTCTTGGCGCCCTCGGGGTCAAACCGCAAATGCACTACCCAGCCATCTTTTTCATAGGAAGCGCCCGCGCCAGAAACACGATCGCCCGATAAGTCAGCTTTCTTTTTTACGAGCAAACGTTCTTCGACCGTCTTTCCGTCCTCACCCTGGTGTTTGTGCGTTTCGATGCGGTATTCAGGCGGAATGACGTCCTTGCCGTCATCGATGGCTTTCAATTTTTGCCCATTATCGGGGTAAACCAGACGGAACTCGAGCTTGGCCACGCGCGAGAGCTGGTCCCGCGCTTCCTGAATCTTGGCGGTGTCGAGCCCAGGAATCTGGACCAGAATCCGATCGCCGCCGACCGGACTGATGATCGGTTCGCCTCCACCAAAGTAATCCACGCGTTTCCGAATTACCTCGACGGCCTGGTCAAGCATTCCCTTGGTGATTGGCTTGTCGCCCGGCACGAGCCGGATGAGGAATGATGTGCCCCCTTGAATATCGAGACCCAGTGCGATCTTTTTCTGCGGCGGCCAGATCGTGCCGATGCTAAAGATAACAAGCAACAGCATCAGCGTCGTAGCCAACAGACGTTTCCGCGGCCCTTGATCAGTGGCGAAGTACCACCCGAACAGAACGAGCATGGCGAGCCCAACAAAAAATGTAAGTGCAGGGGTCATTCCATTTTTAACGATTTAATGAGCTTACAAATTTAAGTTTCTTTCAGTACCGTCGTAACGGCCGATTTCTCCATTTCGATCTTTACGTTGTCGGCCACTTTCACTAGCACGGTGTTCTCTTTCACGTTCGAAATTAAGCCGTGAATGCCGGCGTTGGTCACCACCCGGTCGCCAGTTTTTAAACTTGCGATCAAATTCTGTTGCTGTTGCTGCCGTTTTTTCTGCGGCCTGATCATCACAAAATACATGATGATGAAAATGAAAATCAGCGGCACAAAAAACGAGCCGATGCCGCCGCCTGGCATTTGTTGAGGCGCCGCGCTTTGAGCCTGAGCAAGAATCGTCTGGAGCATGGTAAGAATTGAAGAGCGCACCTTAAACGCGAAAGCGCCCACCGCAATCGTTCTTTCGCATCGCTCGTATTATTATCGAGGTTGACGCCGACGGCCGGTGATCGTTTGAGCCAGAAAATGCAAACCTGGTTAGAATTGATGAAAAATCGGCCGGGCGTGCTAATCTGCCGACGACGGGGGTATAGCTCAGTTGGTAGAGCGTCTCGTTCGCAATGAGAAGGCCAGGGGTTCGAATCCCCTTACCTCCATTCTTCGCGGGCTGCCGCGAAAATGTTGCTGTGCGCTAAAAGTAGAATTTAAAAGCGGCGGAGCAACGCCGCACTCCAAAACGCTTCGCGCAAAATTCGGCGCCGCGCTATAACTTTGCCAAGTCGAGCGGCTGCTGGCCAGTAATGCGCATGCGGGTACGTAAGTAGCACCATGTGGTGTTACTAACTCAACCGACCAGCTAACACTGGCCCAGTACTAGCGGGGGCAACAGTTGTCGCTTCCGGCAGTTGTTGAGGCTGCTTTGTGGCGAAGATCTCAATAAGCCGAACGAAGACGTATGCAAATATGACAGGCCAGAGCACCAGCAGGCTGATGTCTCGACCGAGGTTAAAGGTAAGACCGGCGCCAAGCATAAACAAAACCAACCGCAGCAGGGATTGTCTTTGCTCCCACCAGCGGATGAGCAGAGCGATCCAAAGCGCCATCAGTATGCTGGCCGCCACTGGCCCAAAGATTTGGCCAAAGTTCAAAACGCCTCCGCCGATCATTCCTGTAGAAACGGTGGCAACGACCCCGAGCTCACTGTCCGGGCTCTCAAAGCCTCGCCACTTCGCGTAGTCAATTCCTATCAACGGCTTTGAGGGCCAAATTGCGCGCGGGACGACATTAAGTAGGTCATTCAAATATCTTCCACCATACGCTGGAGATCCTGCGCCAAGATCCAGGTAAGCATTCGCAAAGCAAAGCTCCTGAATCATGTTGAGCCCGGTTTGTCGCATATCTTCATCGACGAGCTCGTATGGATTCTCAGCCGCTAACACCTCTCTGAAGCCAGTGCCGCGAAACGCCGTCACAAACTTGAAACCTTGATCTAGGCAAACGAAAGCAACCGCCAGAACGGCCAATCGCAAAACGAGCAGATGACGACCATAAAAGAGATACGTGATAATGAAAGGCAGAACTGCTGCAAGAAAGTGGCTGCGCGCCCCTTCGAAAAAGAAATAAGGCAGCGTGATGGCGAACATTGCACCAGCGAGGACGCGCCAAAAAGTACTGCGCTGGAAGAATACCAAAACACCAAGAAAGGCTGTTATGGCACTGAACAGATAGGCTCCGGACGCGATCAGAAATCCGCTTGCCGAACTCGACACTGCGTCCCGCCCCCACATCGTCGCGCCGGCACGAGAATCGATTGGAAACACCGCGCCGACAACATCACCGCCCATCCGATAGATACCAATTGCAAAAAGGCCGAGCCAAATCGCGCCAGTGGCAATTAAAATCTGCTCAGGGGTAACCCGCTGCGTGGCAAAAACGCCAGTGCTTTGCCGCCGGACAATCCAACGTACTGCAACCGGTGTGAAAATGCGAAAGCCGATCAAAAACAATAGTACCTGGGTATAACTTTGGCCTATCAAGAAAGGAGGAAGATAATCGTATTGCTCTGGATTAATGAAGGGATCGACGAAATACCATGCGAATACTGTTACGTAGACGAGCAGCGTGACGCTAAAGCTATCTCCGTTAAGCAGCTTGACGCAGCTTTCCACCGTCAATACCAGCAACAGGACGGCGGCGAGATAGAATGTCAGTTCATGGGTGACCATGGAGCAGAAAACCGAGGGCTGAGTATAATGCACAAGAAGTGCAAGTTAAAAGCATTATCATTCAGCGTGAATCTCTACAGACCTGCGTCCAGCTCCGGCAGCCGATAAGCAAGCGTCTCGATTGTGAATTCATTACGCACACGTCATGCCGGCCACCGCTCCAGACCCAGTGACGAGCAGCTAACATTTCCGCCACATTGTCCAAAAAATATCTGTCTGAGCGGCAAAATCTTCTCGTGTGAGCCGGCCGTCTTTTAATGTATAACCGCTCCAGCCGCTGCCGGTGAGGAGGTCGAAGATCGCGGGTCGAGACAGGCGGAGTTCATCGATAGCCTGAGGATGAACCTCCAGAAACAACAGCTTCGCACTTTGCAAGACGCGTTCTCCTCCCTGAAGCACGGGCAACTCGAACCCCTCTACATCAATCTTCAGAAGCTCTGGCACGATGTTCTCTTCTTTGCAAATCTGATCGAGGGAAAGCATCGGAACGGCCACTGCGTCAACATCACTGTCTTCGTCGCGAATCGCTTGCAAATGATGCCAGTTGGGCTTCATCCACACCTCACCGGACGTGGCTCCGCATGCAATCTTACGAGCCTGGGCTTGCGAAAATGAGTTCAAAGTTGAGATTCTTTTCGAGAATCTCAAATGCGATCGGTGAAGGATCGATGGCCACAACGCGGCCATCCGAACGCAGTGCACAAAACGTGAGTGAGAAAATTCCATGGTTCGCACCCACGTCCACAAAACACGAAAATGCAGCAGCATTTTTGATAAAACGATCCAGCTCGCACGTCATTTCAGGAGACCTAAAACAGAAGTGCTCGAACGGATAGCGTGACTCGGGATCAATACGAAGCGTGAGCCCCGGTCGTAAAGTAATCTCGTTTGGATCGGCTAGCTGGTAACTCAGATGACGTTTCCGCAACTCGGCGATTTCAGGGTCTAGCCTATGCCTACGTGTTCTGATTCGCCGGCCGAGGCGAAGAACCGGAGCAGGCAAGGCTCGTTTTATCAAGTTTACAAATGAATTTGCCGTCACTTAGCTCCTCGAGTCCCCCCTACTGATAATCAACGTACACTGGAACCGACTTTAGTACTTATTAGCTTACTCGTTGCGTTATTGGTGCTACGGCGAACAACCGCTCGCCCAGATGCGCGACGCTGTAGCTTTCACCGACGGTTGAACAGCGGGAGAATCGAGCAAGCTCGTTAGGATTCTCAAGACAAAAACGAATTGCTGACTCTATCGCCTCAGCGCTGGGATCATCTAACAGAAGACCATTAACGTTGTGTTGAACAACCTCACCGCAGCGCCTCGACGCGATTACAGGGAGGCCGTAAGCCTGCGCTTCAAGCTGTGTAATGGCAAATCCATCCGAGAGCGTAGGAAGAATAAATACGTCTGCACTTCTGTAATATTCAGCTGCCTGCTTGCGCGTTACAGGGCCAAACCATTTCACGCGCCCGGCGTCCCCGATTGTGCTCGCGTTTGCGATTTCCACAGGTCCAACCATCCAAAATTCAACCGGCTCATCACGCAAAATTTGGGCGGCCTGCAGTAACCGCGCGACGCCCTTGCGCAGATTGATTTGACCGAGAAACAGCAGACGCATCGGGCGCTCCGGCGTGAACTGCGCAGGATACCGTCGCGTCGATCCGACCTCCTTGGCCGCCGGAGCCTCGGCGAAGGCTGCTGAGTCCTGACCTGTGACTTCTGGCGTTTCGTATGCCAGCGGAATAACTGATAACTTGTCACCTGGAACTCCGCCGCAAATCAACCCTTCGCGCGACCATTGGGAGTTAACAATAATTCGGTCGGCAAGCTTGCACTCCTCACGCCAGAAAGCCCAATATTCAGCGGGCGCAGGTTGCCAGGCACCCGCCAGTTCAGGCACACGCGCGGCCTCGTCCGCCACGATCGCTTCTTCCTCCGGGCCGGGATCGATCTGAACGAGCAGCGTCTTCCAGCCGAGTGCTTTCGCGTACCGAAACGGCTCAAGGGCAGTGTAACTATAGCTCAATAAAATGGGCTGATAATTGATAGTTGAGAGCTGAGAGCAAAGAAATGAAACGACTTTTCGTTGGAACCAGCGGTTGCGCGCAATGATCTTTGCCCATCCGCTGAGGCCACGTGCGCGTGCGAGCGTCTCAAACAGAAGTAACGACGAATTAAACGCTTTCACTCGCGCGTCGTGCAGCTCGCTGTGAAACCTCTCTGCGAGCTTTGATCCGCGAGCGTAGACTTTCGCGAGGCAAGACGAAGGCGGCACCCACGCATCGGTGAACAGGTATTCAAGCATTCCGAGACGGAGTAACGCCCTAGGTATGGCATAATGTTCTCGCGCGCCCAACTGACAGCAAAGCCACTTCACTGTTTTATGGCAACGCGAGCCAGCGTTTATAACTTGCCCACGAAACAGGCTTGCGCTTTCGAAGACAATACGGAATACCAACCAGCGCCTGCCACCACCAGCGGGGTTCCCGAATTACCCAAGACCAGCCGCGTTTCCAGGCATAAAGAAACTGCGAAAAAACGCGCCAAGCAAGAATGCCAAGCGCAAACGGAAAAGGACACCGCAGAAGCGTGCTCCACAACTCGTTGCGCGCGTGACGATGGTGTATGCGGATTTCATCACGTGTTTGCCCGGAGTAATGGTGACGGATCGTGATTGCGGAAGAAAAAAGCACGTCATAACCCGCCGCCACACATTGCAGGGCGTAATCCGGCTCTTCATACATGTGGAAGAATCGCGACTCAAAACCGGGCAGTTGGAGATAAATGGATCGGCGCAGAACCGCACCGGAGTTAGCAAACGAACGCGTCAAATGTTCGTAGCCAAAGTTTGTTTGCGCGACTGTTTCGGGATACTCATCCGTGCGCTGGGGAAAATGGAGCACCGCCAGTTTGGACCGCTGTTCAAACAGCGGCACGATGCGCGATATACAATCTAGCTGCTCCGGATAACTGTCGTCATCCAATGCCAGGACCAAATCACCTCGCGCCTCGCGCATCATCCGATCGCGCGAAGCTACTGAACCTATTCCTGGCTGGTTCATGATGAATTTCGCAATCGGCAACATAGAGCTAACTAATTCAGCAGTGCCATCTGTACAACCGTCAGCTGTAATCAAGATTTCATCGGGAGCTGGCTCAAGTTTCCTTAATATCTGAACAGTTCGCTGGAGCTCCTCCAGACGATTGCAGGTCGTGATCATGATGCTGACGCGCATGGCCTGTAGTTTTTCGAGCGCCTAGCTTACTTCAAGTTGCCTGATCGAGGGGCAGACACCGGTCAGCCGAGCATGAATTCCTTCCTCAGACCTGATGTAATCAGGCGTGTCCGCCGGATACGCCCCAACAACATGCGCATAGTGCGCCTCGGAGGAGCTGGATCGCCGGCGTTGTTTCCGTGGTCGATGCGACAAACGGCGGCACTAAACGGAACCGTCGCCAGCTGGTGTCCCAGATACGCGAACTGCGCCGTGTAACGCTGGTGGCTATCATTTAAGAGCAGTGTTCCTGTTCCCGAACCGGGCACGAGCGAGTAATGATCATTGGCAGCAAACCGGTAGCCCTCCTCATCCAGGTTCGTGCCTTCCACATGGGTTAAAAATGGGCCGGTCCGATCCGCCAGATCACTTCGGATGATGAGGCAGGAACCGCAGACGCGGTCGAATTGTTCCGTGCGCTGAACAAAATGATGCGATCCGGCTCGCCAAATCCAACCGTGTTTTATGAGATAGCCCGCTTCTTTTCCCGCTGAAACAAGCCAATCCACTAGTCTGGAACTGACCAGGTCATCCCAGTCGAGTTTCATCACATATTGGGGATTCCAGGCCGCTTTCGTGTAGCTCCAAGTCGCCGACAACTTGATCATCTTGTCCTTAACAGCCGCAAGGTAATGCCCGCCTTCTAGGGATGGCAAAGGATGATCAAGTGATAAGAATTTGAATCTTGGATCTTCGGGCAGTTGAAAATCCGGAGGTTCGTGGCCAGCCACTACCACGCAATAGTTCCCATCGGTTGAGTTAAATATGGACGACAGTGTTTGCTTAAAATAGCCGCAGGCAATGTTCCAGTCGTTTATCCTCCGTCGCGAAGCGATTGGAATCAAAAACGCAAGTCGTGGTTTACGTCTCACAGAGCCATTAGGTTTGGAAAATCCATACAAGCGCGTCTTAAAAGTGGTCGCTCTTCACTTTGTTACAGAACGTCTAAGCCGTCGTTTGACTTTGTCGGCAAGGATTCGGCTATCTTCATTTAAAACTGCCAACCACGCTCCTAAATCGCTGTGGTGCCTGCGGTGATGCTCCAGCCGGGCAATCGTGAACGGGCGTGAATAAGTTTTGCCATCAAACAGCGATGGCTTGCGTTCACAAAAGTGCGCTACCCTCGGACGGCGGACGGCTTCGGGAAAATGCCAATCGCTACCAGCGCAATCCTGTTTCAATTCGTCCACGCCATGATGTTTGCCTATGTGTTGCAGATCGGACATGGCAATTTTGAATTGATTGCGCTGAGCCATCGAATTCACAAGGTAGTTCAACATTCCCATTTCGCCCCAAGCAAACAACCCAGGTGACCGCCGGCCCCAGCATTCAATCCTATCCCATACACCGAACGGGATTGCATCTCTCCGGCAAGCAAAAGCTCCCGAACTGAAATAGGCGTTCCCGCGCCATTCAAACTCTGAATCGAAACGGCGCAGTTTCCACGGATCAAAATAAAAATGCGGCAGCCAGGATGGGACTTCCGCGGCGTCGGATGGGATCGAGATTTCGCTCCAGAAAATCTGGAAATCGACATCAGTTCGGACGTGAGGAGTAAGGTCCCCCCAGACAATCGCGTCTGAATCGAGCCATACGTAAAAGTCGAAAGGACCTTCCCATAAGGCAGCAAGCTTCGCGCGATAATTTCCGCAAATCAGTTTACGCATTTCTCTCGAAGGTAATTCCGACACGCGCAAGACAATCAAATCGTATTCTTTTACCAGATCCGAAACGTCAAAATTGCCGTCGACTGTAAGGCATATTGGCACATTTGGGCAGTAATGCCTCATGCTCGCCAGCGTCGCCTGAACCATGAACTTGTCGCCGGCATGGCAACCGGTCACAAAACCAAACGGAGCCTGCACCTTCACGTTACTGCGGCTGGTTTAGCCGCGCCGTGAGTTTTCTCGACATGAACGCAATCTTGATAGAGCTGCGCGAACGCTTTGGAAAACGCACTTGCTGCGTTGCGAGTATGCACCATCTCATGTGCAACGTCCCCTAACCTCTCACGGAGCTGCGGCGAGTCGCGTAGCTTCATAAGAGCTTCGACTAATGCCGCGCCATCTTGCGGTGCACACAAAATGGCTGCCTGCCCATCAGGCGCGGCTTCGGGAATTCCACCCACTCGAAAAGCTACCGCTGGTGTTCCGCAAGCCATCGCTTCCACCAACGTCAATCCGTAGGTTTCCATCAACGAAGCGCTGACAAAAACATCTCCCGCCGCAAAAAGCCGCGACAGATCATATCGGGCGCGAATGCCACCTGTAAACCGCACGTTCAAACCCTTCGGAACCGGCACGGCGCCTTCGCCGATTGCCAAAATGATTACGCCTTGGAGATCTGGCAAACGCGACAGTTGCTCGAACAGCCACGGGACATTTTTGTTTGCATCGTTCAGCGACGCGCCACCTGTAACAATGACAAACGCGTCCGCTGGTAAGTCGAGATGCTCTCGGCACAGGTTCTTGTCCTGCGGTTTAAAAACTGTCGTATCAATCCCAGGAGGAATTACTCGCACCCCACCCGAGGCTTTGGCTATTGGGCTTCGCCCAGCGATTTCCGCCAGCCAGTGGCTGTTTGCGACCATGCGTGCTCCAGAATTTCGATATGCCCTCAGTTTCCGCCAATTCGCAGCCTTCGCCAGAAATCGGTTTGCAGGCCATCTCAAGATCGGACAGGGATCGCACGGGTGAGCCTGGTTGGTGTAACGATCACAGCCACGATACAGGAAGCAGCCGCCGGTCACGTGCCACATATCGTGGACGCTGATGACGACGCCCATTCTGCGCGGCAGCGTCTCCAACCAACGAGGGACGTCGAACCAGTCGGCCACCATGTGCAGATGGACTACGTCGATTCCATCCAGCTCCTCAGGCCGGGGCGGAGACAACAATCGACGCGTTCCGTGCCATGGTTGAGTGGACAAGGAAACATACGATCGGCGAACAATGCGGTCTAAGAGAGATCTGCCGAGTTCTGTTGACGGCGAGCTTTTGCAGAGCACATGGCTCTCAATCCCCTGCTCCGCTAATGCGCTAGAAAGAAGCGCCGCATATTCATAGCTGCCGCCAGACGCATGAGTATTGAGATGCAAAATTCTCATGGCGTGGTCACGGATGTGCCAAGGTCGAATTTCATTCTGTTAATCTCCTGGTTTCGCCGGCGATAAAGCCGCCAGCGGGTCGGCGCATTGCGAATGTAATCGAACCAGTAACGCGCAACCTTCTCGTAAGCGGCCGATTTATTCCTTCTGCCTGCAATCCTGTACAGCAAGGATGTGATTGGGAAAGCAAGTGCCCGCAACGGCGCGAATGCATTTCGCCAAAAATTTCGACGAGCCGATCTTTTGAAGTCGGATAATTGTCGGTTGATCCGCAAGTCCGCTTCTGCTGCAAATCGTTCAAATAAGACCTGAGCCGGCCCGAATGTTCCACCGAGCCACGGCGCGGACGTGGTATAGTGAAGCACGCAGTCCAGGTCGTTGTTCTGCTGCGCATCAAAGCGCCAGGATGCTCGATTCCAGTATTCGGGTAACTCATCGATCTGTCCGTGGAGAAGAAAATTGATGGCTGACTGGTCCCAAAACCGGTAATTCGCCCTCCAAGCATTTAAGAATTCGATAGCACGTTCAAAAAAATGCTGCTTTCTCAGTTCGGCGAGATTCATCAGCATCACCCCGCAATTAAAGTAAGCGCCTTCGGCAGGAAGTTTCATGGTCTTTGCCACGACCAAGGAATCCTCAGCGAGTGACAACGTTTCGGAGTCAGGAACTGCGGCTAGTACTTTACCGGTCGATAATTCAAGATCAAAAAGCTCCGATAGATCGCGGAATACCAACACGTCACAGTCGAGATAGATCAAACGTGGCACATCCACCAAGTGTGGCAGCAATATCCGGCAATATGTCATGTGCGATTGTCCCGGCCCGAGTGTCGCCTTACCAAACACTGACGGATCCACAGGCACAAACTGGAGGCGAGCGAGTTCGCCAAACCGATCAGTCAATCTGGAAAGACTGTCCCTGGATGACTCGGAAATGCCGCCGTCGAGCACCTTCAAATTTACTTTCCTTGTCGGGTTCAGGCGGCTCAATGCGCTCACCACCGCGCAGTAGAGACCTGGGAAGTAGCGTTCGTTACTAGCCAGGGCAAGAACAACTGGTTCCATCGCGATTAACGGCTCAGTAACCTCTTCTCTTTAGAAAACGGACGCTCCAAGAAATTGCTCCACGGATGATGAACAACCCGTTCAGCAGCGCCATACGATACCGAAGTCGCAAGCGCCTTCCAGCGGCACTACCTCTCAAATTCACAAACAAGACGTCATCTACCTGAGGCCAGCTAGCGTTTACAATGCCGTAACCCTCGCAACGCATGCGCTGACAGAGCCGATCAACATCCCGTCTCGTTATTGGCTGCCTGTTATCATGAAATTCCACACTTAATTGGCTGCAAGCGGCCAGATCAGATGGGCGCGCAGTCTCCAGGACGTCGACTTCGGCGCCCTCTATATCAAGCTTCGCCAAGTCCACACGCCCACCGAAGTGCCGAAGCGCCTCTGCGAAGTCCACTGTTGGAATTTTTACCTGATTCACTACACCATAAACTGCGACTCGCTCACTGAAAATACTCGACGCCTCGGGCTCGGTTGAGCGTGTAAATATGATTGTTCCTCCTTTTTTTTCTCCAACCAGGGCAGCGTGAAGGACATCGGCCTCGTTGCCGAACGCTTCTTGTAAGGACTCCACCAACAAGGGGTCCGCCTCGATGAGAAGCGCCCGAGAAACTGGATATTCCGCCTTCAAAGCAGCAAAGAATTCTCCCCGATGCGCTCCAAAGTCGGCAACAGCGACTGGTTGTGCTAGGAGCGTCCCGAAAAATGAATGTCCTCTCAAGCGTCGGACGCCCAAACGAGCAATGAGGAAATAAAAGATACCTTTGAACACGGACCTCTCACCTATGCGAGGCTCATTAGCCGTTTGCATCAGCATTCCGAATCGCAAATAGCCTGAAATAAACGAGCTGACAGGTCCCTGGGTATCCACTCGCTGGCTCGCCGAAAAGCAGCTTCTCCCATTTCCGGCCATCTGTGGCGGTTCATCCAAGCTCGCTCCAACGCCTCACGTATGATCTCCGGATTTTCACCGGCGCTCACGAAGCCTTCTTTGTCGTCTCGCAGTAGCTCATGATTTCCGCCCGTTCGCGTGACAACGGCAGGCCGGCCGCAAAACATAGACTCTATCAGCGCAAGCGCCAGCCCTTCGCCGCGGGAAGTTAAGATATGGAGATGATGATCCATCCATATCTTCATGAAGTCCCGTTCAAAACCACATAGCGTAACGCGATCTTCCAAACCGTAGTACCGGATTACGTCTTGAAGATATCTTTCATCCGGCCCGCTGCCGAAAAGATCGAGTCGCCAATTGCGCCCTTTCCACTGTGAAGCAGCGAGCGCGTGAAGGACGCGATCCTGGCATTTACAACCTACGTCATACCGACCAACTGTCGCAAATCGCACTTGCTCTGTATCAGCAGGCCAGGATAATGCGTGCTCCAATCGTGTTCTGATTGGGTTGGGCAAAATCACAATGGGCAGACTCGATGTTAGTTGTCTCTGCAATAGCTCCGCATTATCACGCGAGACGCAGATGATTCGCCGCGCCGAGCGATACAGCGCTCGCAACGCATCGCGTTCGGCTTGGCCGGCGATATACCACTCAGCGTTGCCCTGTATGATGAAGACCCTGGCGCCTGTGTGTGCTCTTAAAAACCTGTAGAGGTCCCGGTCGCGATACGGGGTGGCTGGAGGACCGGAGGAGCATACGACTTCAGGATGCCACCGTTTCAACCGCCCAAACCGGGAATACAAACCACGCGATACGGTGCGCGACGTGTAGCGATTTAGGGGATTGTAGGCGAATACGACTCCACCCAAAGCACGGAATTCGGCGAGTTCTTCAGACTGCGCGATTGGCGTTTGTAGCATGACGGCGACGGAATGCCGACGGTGGAGTGCTTCTATCGCGAGTAGCTTCCACATCTCTTCACTACCCGCCCACGAGTAATCGCCAACGGTCGAAATTATCCCGATTCGCATTCGATCAATTATTCTTTCGCAGGAGTCGGAAACACACTACGAATTTTGCGCGCCGGAACTCCTGCCCAAATTTCCGCTGCGGAGATTGAACTAGTGACGACACTTCCCGCGCCAACCACTGCGTTGTCGCCGATTGTTACCCCAGGAAGCACTACGACGTGAGAACCTAGCCAGACATTTCGACCGATTGTAATCGGCTCTCCTTTGTATCCTTGCACTCGAATAGGTAAATCGCGTTGCTCGAAGCGGTGATTGCCGCTGATGATGTAACAATAAGCGCCAATTAAAGTGTCGTTCCCGACCCTGATCGGCTTCCAAGCACCCAGGTAAGTGTTTCTGCCAACAAACACATTACTTCCCGTAATCACCGACGGTTCACTGCCAGCCTCGGCCGCGCACCAGACAGTACACTCGCGCTCAATGACCGAGCCGGTGCCAAATTTCAGCCATGGCTTCACGTCAGCGCGCCCAGTCAGTTCCAACGACTTGTGAATCGAAACCCCGTGCCGACGCATTTCCCGTAACCAGGATTGGCGCAGACGCCATCTTTCAAGGTGCTGATAAGAGCGAATGATTGTCGTTTTCAAAAACCTTCAGCGATGTTGCCGCTGTACTAATTTCTCGCACTGCCTGAGCAACACGGCATGGATTTGGCTGGGTTCGAATCGGCTGTGATACATTCGGCGTGCGTTTGCGACAAGCTGTTTCTGACGTTCTGCGCTACGAGCCAGATTCTGAAGAGTCGCAACACAACCTGCTGCGTCGGGTGAGGTATAACACTCTGCCGCATCAAATTCGCGGGCTGCTCGAACTGCAGAACAATACTCCGGTCCCCAGATGATAATTGGCTTTTGAAATGTCAGGTAATCAAGAAACTTTGTCTTGAAGCTGGTTCGCTCAATCTGAGCGCACTCATCACCAAAACCCATCGGTAACAACAGCAAATCGGTTTCTTGAGCATGGGTCTTGAGCCGATCAAATGCTACCTGGCCTCTGTACACGCCGGCTGTCCGTGCGGCGCCGTCAAAGTCTGGGCTCCAACTGGCATTGCTGCCGAAAATTTCGAAACATAAGTGAGAGTTGGAGCTTGCTCGCACAAGCTGCTCGAGCATCGGTCCGTACCAAGCCGAGAGTGAGCCTGCGAAGAACACGGTGGCTGGTCTGCCATTAGGAGTGAACGGGATGAAATCGCGGTTGATATCGAGCATGCTACCGCCGATTGGATACAACACATGTGCGTTAGGATGTGGGCCTAGTGCCTCCAGCATCCCTTCCGACGTACAGAATGCGAGATCACAATCGCGATAAAAGTTACGAAAGCCTCTTTCGATCGAACGTCGAAAGGACGGGTGCATCAGAACTCCGAAATCAAACCAATCATTGAAGCTAGCGACTAACGGCACACGTAACCGTCGAGCAACACGCTGCGCAACTCGTGCTGTCCAGTTCCAGCTACCGGCGACTGTAAACACTAAGTCGGGCTTAAAAATCCGCGCGGCCTCCCATACTTCGTGCGGAACAAAGTAACCAGCGAGCAATTGATTGTAATGCCAAAACCACCTGTATAGCCGCGTGTGGAGCATTCTCTTGAGCCACTTCGGTACATCGAACCGCAAAAATTGATATGGCACCTCATACTGCTGCACGTCGGCACTGTCCGTGGCGACAAATATCTCGAAATCAGTTCGCTCGACGAAATGACGATAGAAAGACATCGCCCCACCCCAACTTGGAACCGGTGGCGTATAGCTCAGGTAAAAAACGCGAACCCGTTTATCGCGCGGCGTAGTCAGACCCACAGCCTGGCCGGTTGAACCTGCGGAATTTCCGTCCATTACCAATTGCTAGTTTGCACGACGACAATTACGAAGATTCTGCGTCGAAGCTACGCGCCCTGCCTGACTCCAGCGGCGGGGTTTCAGCCAGCTGAGATGTAAACGGAGTTTAAGAGCATCGCGATAAAGCAGGTGCCGCATCCAGTTGACGTAATGACGGGAGTAATAGCCCTCATCGTTCATGTTGCGCGGCGAGAACCCATGGAGATCATCGAACTCCACCAGGCTCAGTTTCTCCGGGAATAACCCTCCACCGAGCTTTACGGCACTCGCAATAATGGTTTGCTCACAGGAGCTGTCTTGAGGATCACGCAATGCATCCTGCACCATGCCGCGCAGAAGTGCCGGCGTCATAAGGTCGCCATGTAACGCTACGATTCCGCTATTAACAAACGGTGGCTCCAACACCTGCGCGCAATGCCGCGTCGCCATGTCTCGACGCTGGTGGCAGTTGCTTTCTCGTAGCGCTCGAGGTTTGTCCCACGACACGCGATCACCCAGGAGCAAGGCCGGATCTCTGAACCAAAGGATATCGGCATCGACGAATATCGTTGGTCGTTTCTTTGCCTGGGTTACAATTGCGGCAAGTTTAAGGCCGTACGGACTTTGGCCTGCGTAGTCTGCTAACTCCGAAAAACCAGCGCTGGAAGCCGCCTGACAAATTTCTGCCCGCGTCAAGACTGTTATCGGGTTTGGCCACCAGGCAAAGACCTTTGCAAACTCATTCGCCGTCCAGCTGCCGTCCGAAACAACAGTAATCTCTGGCAACGAATTCCATGAGCGATGTAAGGAATACAGACTCTCTCGCAACATCAACCAGTGCCTGCGGTCGCTTACCGTGAGATAGCAAAAGTTTGCAAGTGGTTTGGCTGGTTGAGCAGGAATTGGCCAGCGCGAAAGCATCGTTTGCGCGATTTCGCCCAATCGCACAGATACATTTAATCCGCTGAATGGCCGCAGAAGGCCGGGAGCAAATTTTCGCGCGAACGCCCTTTGTTGAGCCGAAAGACTTGAGTGCGTGTAGTCACTCATTCCGGGCCAACGGTGCTTGCCTGACACTAATCGGCGTACAACAAAACCATCTCATTGGTCCCGGGCGCAATTCGTCAGCGTATTGTTTCAGATAGGGCAGCAACCAGAATCTTAGCCAGAGCGCGCGAGGTTCATGAAAATCCCAAAACGTTCGCGCCTGAGTTCGCACTTCTTCGACTACATGGGTTGATTTCAGTTTTGATGAGACGGTTTCGCCCAGTCTACCGTCAACATGGTCGTGAATTTCAACAATGATATGTGCACTTGTCAGGTTAGGAATGTTTCCGGGTTCCAACAGATGGCCCTCTGCCCCTTCTATATCGATGATTATAAGTGATGGCTGCCCATTGAGCATCGTATTTTTGAGTTGTTCCTGCCCGCAGTGACCAATTATGTTTACCCGCGACTGCATCCGGTTCAGTTCCACATTCCGAGCGAGGAACCTTCGTCCTTCTTCGCTGCTTTCAAATGCGGTAACAGTCGCCTGCGGCCATAACATTGCGCAGCCAATGGCGTAATATCCCTCCGCCGCTCCGACATCGATGATGTGTTGGAAAGGAACGGCAGACCATCTTAGAAGGAAGGGCGCAAGCTCGGATTCGTAAACACCCAAGATTTTGGGAGCAGCTGCGCCACACACAGCTTCGCCATGATACCGCATTCCCTTGAACGGACCGCCTACTACAACCTGGGATTTCTTTAATCGCTCTAGGAAGCGAGGCGCAATAACTGAACGTTTAAATCGTGCCGGGAGATAATGTGCGAATGTCGGCATGGATTCGTAATTTCGTCCGCCATTCAACGCAAGCCGTAATTGGCTTTCACGGCACCTGTCTTTTCGCTCAGATTAACTAATTGATCGCAATTCTCCACAGCACTGAGGCGATGAGCGGCCACAACCATCGTGAGCTTACCCGCAAGACTACCCAACGCCTCGAGCAGCTTTGCTTCGGTAGCAACGTCGAGCGCGCTAGTTGCTTCGTCCAGAATCAGCAGCGATGGACGATGGTAAAGAGCGCGCGCAAGGCCAATACGCTGCCGCTGTCCGCCAGAGAGCCGGACACCGCGTTCTCCAACGTTCGTATCGAAGCCATCACGTTGTTCGGCTTCGATGAAGTCGAGTAGCTGCACCATCGCGCAAGCTTCGCGCAAGCGCACACGGTCGATCTCGTTATCGGGCAGGCCAAACGCGATATTGCGTGCGATGGTATCGTCGATGAGAAAAATATCCTGTGGCACATAACCGATGGAAGCTTGCCACGAAGGCAATAGGGCAGGTGTAAGTGGCCGACCATCGATCAAGATCTCGCCTGCAGTTGGCTGGTAGAGCCCAAGCAACAAATCGACCAGAGTTGATTTTCCGGAACCTGTTGGACCAATCACACCGAGCGAAGCGTTTTTGACGATCGTAAAAGAAAGCCCGTCGAGCGCCGACCGCGACGCGCCGGGATAACGAAAACTAACTTCCCGCAGAGTGATTGCGTCGCTCCAACGAAAAGGCGTCGCCGGAATGCGACCGTTGGTACGGGTTCCCGCCGAGACCGATCTATCAGTCTCCGCGGCAACAAACTCATCATAGACTTCGTCCACCGCGTGGCGCATGGAGCTGATCTGAGTAAGCTGACCGTAAAGCAATTGGAGCGAAGGCAGCAGTCGATAACCCGCCAGCGCCATCACACCGAGGTTGGGAAGAATGTCGGAGAAATCGCGCCCCTTCGCGGCGAGCAGCAACACAGCCACAACGAGACCGCCGAAAGCGAGCGGTTCCACAAGATAGCGAGCGCTGTTGGCGAAAACGGGCAGCCGCGCGTACATTTGTGCGAGAACCGTCGAATGCTTGGCGAACCGGCTGAGAAAATGTTCTTCTGCACGATGGACTTTCACCGGTTTAATTCCGCCAAGCATCTGTTGCGCTTCGCGATAGGAGCCGGCTACAGATGTTCTTAGATTTTCGTCGACCTCGCGACGTTTCCGCGCAAGAAGTCGAAAAATGATCACGTAATATGCCCCCAGCACAATTGCCGCCGAAAGAGCGATCACCGGTTGGACCAAAAAGAGCGTCGCCAACAAAAGCAATGCGGTCAGAACCCGCGCCACACTGTCCAGAAACGGAAGAAGCACGCCGTTCGTATAATTCATCACATCGGCAACAACTTTTTTGAGGAGATCGCCGGAGTTGCGCTGGAGAAAATACGTGTACGGCTGTGACGCCATCCGGCGCAGGAGCCGGACTCTCAACCAGTGAGCAAAGTTTTGGGCATACCGAGTGCGAGCGTACTCGGCCAGCAGGTTCACTACGTTGGACGCGAGGAGGCCAGCGATGGCGATCACTCCAGCTACAAGGAGCAATTGCCGATTTTCCATCGGCGGAAACAGGCTCAGGAACTGTGTGCCAAAATGAGATCGGCGGATGCGGTCGGGATCAGCGGCAATTGCCAAAAATGGGAAGATCGACGTGATACCGATGACTTGAAAGAGCGCTTGCGCGAGTGAGAGCAAAAAAACCAAACCCAGCTTTGCTCTGCCGTACGGCCGGGCGAGAAACAGAACGCGACGAATCAGATCGGAAACGTTATGAATAAACCGAGGCACCTTTCCGAGTTACACGTTCGAGAAAAATGGGCGCATCACATCCCGCAACGGCAGGATT
>Ga0137361_10000629_pt1 | contig 20116 bp, 14 predicted proteins | sample Mad1_80_16metaG_FD_104923 | JGI IMG/M metagenome (GOLD analysis project Ga0137361, IMG submission 104923) | Vadose zone soil microbial communities from Angelo Coast Range Reserve, California, USA - Mad1_80_16 metaG | ecosystem: Environmental > Terrestrial > Soil > Vadose zone | place: USA... | reverse complement strand
CGGCCTTGGCCGACTTCGGCAGCTATTAGGCGAGCGAAATCGGAAACATCCGATTTCACCCGAAGTCGGCCTTGGCCGACTTCGGCAGCTATTAGGCGAGCGAAATCGGAAACATCCGATTTCGCGGGGCATGACACCAAATGGAATGGATCACAGCACTAGCGACTCGCGCACTCAGAACGTCCAAGTCGCGCCGGTCAACCACGTGCTCTCAACCGTGTTGCTGAACGAAAAGCCGGGCTGATTTGGATCGATGCCGAATTTGTTTTTCCACCAGCGATAAGCGGTCCACACCGCGAACTGATCCGGCTTACCCCAAGCCAGCTTGCCGACGTCGAGCAGCAACGTCTGCTGGGTGAGATATTCGGTCGTGCGCTTGAGTCCCGGACCGGGGCCGCATGGCTCGCCGCAGCCCTTCGGCCCGTGGATGACGGCGAAGGATTTGAACGTCAGCGGGAGAGGTTGAAAGGCGAGGGGCTGTGAATACAGCGCCTCGATGGCCCAGGTCGCATCGAAATCCACCTTTCCGCTGGGATTGAGGTTGAGGCCAACGTGATTGGCCGCGAACCCGTCGTTCTGCCACTCCTTATAGGCGGAAACGCTGATATCGACGAAGCCTTTATAAGGCGTCGCGAAATCGAACTGGAGGCCACCCTGGATCGAGCGCTTGGCCGACGCCAAGGTCGTGTTGTCGGTGTTGAGGTCAGAGCCGACGACGAACTCAATGTTGGTCAGGGGGCCGACCGCGAACGCCTTGGTATTGAATATCTGATTCCAGCCGAAGGTGCTCCGGAACAAGCCATAGATTTCGGTGAACCCGGAACACCCGCTTGTACCAGGGACGAAATCGCAGGGGGCCGCGGGCGTGGTCGCCCCATTGGTCGCCTTCAGCCAATCGACGTTGAAGAAATTCGTGCCGTACGCCCAGACATCGAAGTGCGTGAAGCTAAGGATGTCCTTCGGCGTCTTGCCCGCGCCCGGATTGTTCGCGGTGAATGCATAGGAATAGCTGAGCGAGTTCTGGTTGACGAAGAAGAACGGCGCCTCAGGGGGCGGCGGCTTCTTCTCCTTGGCGGGCATATCGGCCGCAAAGGCAGAACTGGCCCATGCGAAGGTCGCGACGGCGATCGCGAGCGTGGCGGAAGCAGATAACGAGTTACTTCTGACGGACATCAAGCCCCCCTCGGTGGAAAACGTGAGTTACCTCACATAGGGGCAATGTGACGGCCGCAAGTGCTGCCGCGAAGCCTCAATTTTCACCTGACTCGACACGCGTTTTGATCACAAACGCAGTTTTTGTGCCTGGCCGGTTCAGACGAATGCTTGGAATTGATCCTTTTATATTGCACGGGAGCGCAAAAATATGCCGTCTTTACAATTCGTTACATTGGTCGACTGCTGACGGCAGGCACCGCCGAAAGGACATGCCGGGAGACAATCGCCGGTGCCCAAAAAATGCTCAAGTAATTGCGATACTTAATATTTTTCGCTTTATGTGACAAAAGTGCAACAAATTTTGAATGCTCAGTTGCGGCACGAACGTAAGCTTTAAGCCATCGTTGATCGTTTTTATCTTATTGCGATTAAGCGTTCTCGATGCTTCAACCTGAGAGCGCGGAAGACCAGCACGATCTCGCGCGGCGATTCGAATTTCGCCAGCTGAGCTGCCCTTCCAAATGGCAAGACATGCTGTTTTTCCGTACTTTCGCCGATGCGGAATTTGTGGATCATCGCCACTTGAGGAATCCGGGCCGGATCGTGACTCAAAGGGTGCCCGCCGAACATGCGTGGCCATATCCATTTCTTGCGTCGTGGCGCGGTGATCCGACTGAGCGGCGTCGCACCGCACCTCACCCTGCTGGATTATCTTCGTCTTCATGAAGGCGCGACCGGGACCAAGGAAGGTTGCGCCGAGGGGGACTGTGGGGCGTGCACGGTGGTGCTGCGCCGCCGTGCCCCCACCCTTCCCTCCCCGGCCAGCGGGGGAGGGAAGGGTGGGGGCCTCGTCTATGACTCGGTCAACGCCTGCATCGTGCTGGCTGGCCAGGCCGACGGCGCAGATCTCATCACCGTTGAGGATCTGGCCCATGACGGCAGCCTGCATCCGGTCCAGCAGGCCCTGGTCGACTTTCACGGCTCGCAATGCGGCTTCTGCACGCCGGGATTCGTGATGTCGCTGTTCGCGCTGTTCCACACGGCAAGCGCCCCCGGGCGCGACGAAGTGAACGACTGGATCGCGGGAAATCTGTGCCGCTGCACCGGCTATCGGCCTATCGTCAATGCCGGCCTCGCGGCCTGTGCGACTGGCGCGAAAGATCGATTTGCCGCAGATGAACCAGAGACCGCCCGCGCTCTGGCAGAGCTTGATGACGGCGCCGACGTTTTCGCGGGCACATCTGAGCGGTTCTTCGCCGCTCCGGCGAGCATCGAGGCGCTGGCGAACCTTTATGCCGAACATCCCGACGCCGTGCTGGTTGCCGGCGCGACCGATGTGGGGCTGTGGGTCACCAAAGAATTGCGCGAGCTTCGCAAGATCATCTGGCTCGGGCGCGTCAGGGGCCTTGATGTGATCGACGACGATGCCGAACGGGTGACATTCGGCGCCACTGTCACCCACGCGGCGGCACTGCCCCATCTCGCCGCGATCGATCCCGATCTCGGCGAGATGATGCGCCGTTTCGCCAGCCGGCAGGTGCGCCACATGGGCACGATCGGCGGCAACGTCGCAAACGGCTCGCCGATCGGCGATACGCCGCCGGCCCTGATGGCACTCGGCGCAAGCCTCGTGCTCCAGAGTGGCGCGGCCACGCGCACGCTTGCGCTTGAGGATTTCTTCATCGCTTATGGCAAGCAGGACCGTGGGCCGGGCGAGTTCGTACGCGCCGTCATGGTGCCGAAGCTCAGGGCGGACGAACGGTTCCGCTGCTACAAGGTTTCCAAGCGCTTCGATCAGGACATTTCCGCCGTGATGGCGGCGTTCAAGCTGCGCGTGGAAGGGTCGCGTATTGCGGCGGCGCGCGTCGCGTTCGGCGGCATGGCGGCAACGCCGAAGCGGGCGCCCGCGGCCGAGGCCGCGCTCACCGGCGTCGATCTCGCCGATCCGCACGGAGGAGACCTTGCTTGCGAGCGGCTCAGCGTCGATTTCGCGCCGATCACGGATCATCGCGCCAGCGCCGGCTATCGCATGAAGATTGCCCAGGCCCTGGTGCGCAAGGCTGTGGCCGAAATCGCCGGAGCGCCGTCGCGCACGACCCGCGTGATCGGATGGCGGGAGGAGGTGCATGCGCCGGCTCAGTGATTCCCCACCTGGGACCGCGGGCGTCCCGTCCGCCGATCCCCCTCCCTACCCTCCCTCGCAGGCGGGGGAGGGTAGGGAGGGGGCAGCGGGAAGCCCGCGGTCCCAGGATTCTCCCCTGCGCGTGATCGGCGTTCCGACCCGGCATGATTCCGCGGTTCGCCACGTGGCCGGCAGCGCGCTCTACGTGGACGATCTGCGCGAGCCCGCCGGAACGCTGCATATGGCGGTGGGCGGCGCGCCCGCGGCCCGCGGCCGCATCGTCCGCATCGACATTGATGCCGTCAAGCGGGCGCCCGGGGTGGTCGCGGTGCTGACAGCCGCCGACATTCCGGGCAGAAACGACGTCAGCCCGGTGATGGGCGACGACCCCATGTTCGCGGATGGGACCGTGGAATTTCACGGCCAGGTGATGTTCGCCGTCGCGGCCGAGAGCCGCGATCTGGCGCGACGGGCGGTGCGGCTTGCCAGGATCGAGATTGCGGCCGAAGCGCCGCTGGTGACCGTCGACGATGCGCTTGATGCGGACTCCCACATCCTGCCCGACTATACTTTCAGCAAGGGCGATTGTGCCGCTGCCCTCGCGGCCGCTCCCAGACGAGTCGAGGGCACGCTGCGCATCGGCGGGCAGGAGCACTTTTACCTGGAGGGCCAGGTCTCGCTCGCCATACCGGGCGAGGACGACGTGACGATCCACGCCTCGACCCAGCATCCGAGCGAGTTGCAGCACATTGTTGCGCATGTGCTTGGCCTGCCCAATGCCGCCGTAACGGTCGAGGTGCGCCGCATGGGCGGGGCGTTCGGCGGCAAGGAGAGCCAGGCGGCGCAATGGGCCGCGATTGCGGCGCTCGCGGCCCGCATCACGGGCCGGCCTTGCAAGATCCGCCTCGACCGCGACGACGATATGACGATGACCGGCAAGCGCCACGATTTCCGCGTCGACTACCAGGCCGGATTCGACGGCGACGGTGAGCTCGCGGCGGTCGACATCGCGCTCGCATCGCGCTGCGGCTATTCGGCGGATCTGTCGGGCGCCATCAACGATCGCGCCATGTTCCATGCGGACAATGCCTACTGCCTGCCGGCCGCCCGCATCGTCACTAACCGGATGAAGACCAATACGGTCTCCAACACCGCGTTCCGCGGCTTCGGCGGACCGCAGGGCATGCTCGCCATCGAGCGCATCCTCGATCATATCGCCTGGACCCTCGGCGTCGATCCGCTCGACCTGCGCAAGCGCAATCTCTACGGCCCCGGCCGCGATATGACGCCCTACGGCATGCAGGTCACCGACAACATCATGCCGGAGCTGATCGACACGCTGGAGCGCACCAGCGATTACCGGGAGCGCCGGAAATCGATCGCGGCGTTCAACCGCACGAGCCGTTTCCTCAAGCGCGGCCTGGCGCTGACGCCCATCAAATTCGGCATTTCCTTCACCACGAGCTTTCTCAACCAGGCCGGCGCGCTCGTTCACGTATACCAGGACGGCTCGGTCCATCTCAATCACGGCGGCACCGAGATGGGGCAGGGGCTGTTCGTGAAGGTGGCCCAGGTGGTGGCGGAGGAGTTCGGCATCGACCTCGACCACGTGAGGATTACGCCCACCACCACCGCCAAGGTGCCGAATACGTCGGCAACGGCGGCCTCTTCCGGCTCCGACCTCAACGGCATGGCCGCGCGGGCCGCAGCACGAACCATCAAGGCCCGGCTGATCGCCTTTGCGTCCGACAAGTGGGACATGCCGGCGGACCTCATCACGTTCCGTGACAACCAGGTGCTCCTCGGCAACCAGTCGATTGCGTTCCCCGATCTGATCAAACAGGCCTATTTGGGCCGCATCTCCCTGTCCTCGACGGGGTTCTATCGCACGCCGGACATTCACTGGGATGCCAAGAATGCAACCGGCCGGCCGTTCTACTATTTCGCCTACGGGGCCGCCTGCAGCGAGGTGATGATCGACACTCTGACCGGGGAAATGAAGGTCGAGCGCGTCGACATCCTTCATGACGTCGGCCATTCGCTCAATCCGGCAATCGACATCGGCCAGATCGAAGGCGGCTTCGTTCAGGGCATGGGCTGGCTCACCAGCGAGGAATTGGTGTTCGACGACCAGGGCCGCCTGCTCACCCATGCGCCCTCGACCTACAAGATCCCCTGCGCCTCCGACGTGCCGGCCGACTTCCGTGTCGCATTGTTCGACGGCGTCAACCGGGAAGACACGATCTACCGGTCGAAGGCGGTGGGGGAGCCGCCGCTGATGCTGGCGATCTCGGTGTTTGCGGCCATTGCGGATGCGATCCACAGCCTCGCGCCGGGATGCCCGGTCCCGCTCGATGCGCCGGCGACGCCGGAATCGATCTTGCGTGCCGTCGCGTTGATGGCGCAGCATCGAGAACGCAATGCCGGCGGCAATGCCCCGATGACCTGACACAAAGTTGCACGGCAGCTTATCTCACCGGTCCCAAACCGCTTCCCGCGGCGGCTCATCAATGGTGGGGCAGGTCAGATCTTGGTGCCTCTCCATAGCCGATTCTCGCTGACGGTGGGCGGCCAGCGGAATGCCCCCGCTGTTTTCAGTTGCGCCACATAGGGCAGGTAATCGCCCACACTTTTCCGCGTCCCGTCGTTTTTCTCCGGCGCTAGGCCCTTGAACACGCGGTAATAATCCTCGATGATCTGCGCCTGCTGCTCCATATTGAAATAGCCGAGCGAAGTCGATGAATCGAGATCGTATTTATAGGAGTTGTCGTAGTCGCCGGTAATATGGTCGTACTTGATCCAGAGATAGATGCCCCTCAAGATGTTGTGGCTGCCGTGGCCCGACTGCCAGACATGCACCATCTCATGTACGAACACGGCGGCGTTCGCGTCGGACGCGGCGCTGTAGTCCCAGCTCCATAAGTGCGGCGACATGTTCGGGAGATAGCCGGGCGTGAAGGAATTGTATTCGCCTCCCGTGTGGGAATCGTTCCTGGCGACGACCTGCTGATCGTAATCGATTGTATCGCCGAAAATCGGAAAGAGCAGTTGTTTCTCACCGGTTGTCAGGACACGAGGAATTGGGCCTGTCGTCGGCGCGGCTGGCGGCGGCGGTGGTGGTGGTGGCGGTGGCGCCGCAGGCGCGGGTGCCGACGCGGAAGCCACCAAAATCGCGAGCTTTTGATACATCGGGCCGCCGGGATCAATGAAGCCGCTACGCTGTCCGGGGAAATACTTATCCTCGAAGGCCGATATCGCGGCATACAGTTCGTTGCTGCAAATACCCGCGACGATGCGTGGGTTAAGACCGCCTCCGGTGCCCCCGCTTGTCACGGGAATGCGGTTCAGTAAATCGATGATGTCCTTCTGATCGTCTGCCCAATTCTGGCAATGCCGACCGCCGGCTCGGGTGTGCCGTCCAACGCGCGCGCGAATGGGCATGATCTAACTCCCGCCTAATCTATTTCCTGCGGGCTCATTGCCCGTCCGGTGAAAGAAAACTCGTATGGAACCAGTCTTCAAATATGAGTGATTTGGAGAATCACGTAACGACCCAAATTCATAAACCACTGTCCCATGGGACTTGTGGCCACATCCCCGTAGGGTGACAAGGGAACATTCCTCATTCTGAGCATGAGCTAGTTTCTTGCATGAGGGGGGCACTGCGACGCATTCGCTCGTGCCGGCCGACCGCATTACGTTTCGTGACAACCAGGTGCTCCTCGGCAACCAGTCGATTGCGTTCCCCGATCTGATCAGAGAGGCCTATCTCGGCCGCATCTCGCTGTCCTCGACGGGGTTCTATCGCACGCCCGACATTCACTGGGATGCCAAGAAGGCGACCGGCCGGCCGTTCTACTACTTCGCCTATGGGGCCGCCTGCAGCGAGGTGATGATCGACACCCTGACCGGAGAAATGAAGGTTGAGCGCGTCGATATCCTTCACGACGCCGGCCATTCGCTCAATCCGGCGATCGACATCGGCCAGATCGAGGGCGGCTTCGTTCAGGGCATGGGCTGGCTCACCTCCGAGGAACTTGTGTTCGACGACCAAGGCCGCCTGCTCACCCACGCGCCCTCGACCTACAAGATCCCTTGCGCCTCCGATGTCCCAGCTGATTTCCGCGTCGCGCTTTTCGACGGCGTCAACCGGGAAAACACGATCTACCGCTCCAAGGCGGTCGGCGAGCCGCCGCTCATGCTGGCGATCTCGGTGTTTGCGGCGATTGCGGACGCGATCCACAGCCTTGCGCCGGGGTGCCCGGTGCCGCTTGATGCGCGGCAACCCCGGAATCGATCTTGCGTGCAATAGAGCTGGTGGCGCACCATTGAGAGCGCTGGATGGGCGCAATACGACAATAAGCTGACGCAATGTTGCGCCGCAGCCTTTCTCAGCCTTGGGCCAGATTCGGAAGTTCCCGGCTTTCGATGGCGGACGATCGCAGCCTCAAGCGAGGCCCGTCACACGCGGCCCGGCTAGAAGGCTGGTGTACACCCTCCGGTCGTGGCATAGTCTGTGGTGTTATGTTCACTTCAGAAGCTGATAATTGCCAAGAGGGGACGTTCATGCCAACCGAACCGATTACGCTCACAGCAATTGGCACTGGAATTGGGGCAAAGCTAATCGAGAAGCTTGCTCCTGATTTCGCAAAATTCCTTATCGGCCAAGCCCAAGAACTCAAGAAAGAATTCGACATTAAATTTCGTCTTGGCTTCTCGCGCTTCCTCCAAAATAACATTACACGTTTTTCAACTGTGAAGACGATTATATCTAGCAACACTCCAATTCCACTTCTTGATATATACGTCAACCTTCATCTTGCTCTACCTGGGGAAGAGGACGAAGAAAAACGTATTCGTGACGACGATTTTCTGACGCGCATCAATGATTGGAAAAATGTAGTGTTTTATGCGACCGCTGGTGCTGGAAAATCTATGTTGATGCGGTACCTGTATCTTCGGTTTCTCCAAACTCAGACGGAACGGCTTCCCATATTCGTTGAACTGCGAGACTTAAACCAAGGACAGACAATTACTATTCAACAATATATACTTAAGAAAATTCAAGAATATTTGGGCGAGTTCTCGGAACATCAACTCAAGTATGCGATTGAAGCAGGATACGTAATCCTCTTCTTAGACGGCTTTGACGAAATAGACTTTGATAAGAGAACAATGTATGAGCGCGAAATCAACGAGCTATCAGCTCGCTTTGAACGGTTATGGATATTCTTATCCACCAGACCAGCAGAGACGTTTGCCAACTTGGAGAAGTTTTATATATATAAAGTGCAACCGTTTACCAAGGAGCAGGTTAGATTATTAATAACGAAAGTAAACTACGATCAGGAAATTAAGACGTTATTCCAGAAGAAATTAAACGATGGACTTTACGAAACACATAGGGAATTTCTCGTAAATCCCCTTCTAACTATAATGATGTTGGTCACACTTCAGCAATTCGCGGACGTCCCTACCAAAATTCATTTATTCTATGAATATGCGTTCGAAGCTTTGTTTGGAAGGCACGACGCGACCAAAGGCGGCTTCAAACGGACGAGGCATACATCCCTGGCGCTCGATGACTTCAAAAGGCTGTTTTCATATTTCTGCATGTATACATATGTAAACGGATTGCTCACGTTTTCGTCCGAAGAGCTACTGACGATACTTCAACAAAGTATCGTTGCATCACAGATTGACACAAATAAGACCCTCTTCAAAAACGACTTGACCGAGAGCACTTGTATGCTGGCGCTGGATGGTCTTAGTTACACGTTTAGCCATAGGTCGTTTCAGGAGTATTTTGCGGCCTACTTTATATGCCGAGTCAAGTCCGACGAGTTTGAGCGGGCGATACCCCAGCTAGTGCGTAGAGGAAAGTACGACAACGTAGTACTTATGGCCTCTGAAATGAACAGAGAAAAATTCGAGGAAACGTGGGCATTGCCTATGCTAGATCTGTTTTGGGATAGCGTTAAAGATGTAGATGCTAAGAATGACTATGTTGGGTTTCTTCGATCATCGTGGGTCGCAAGATGTCAAGCAAGGGTAAGCATCAACAGAGATGCCAAACATGCATTTGTTTTCTACGGTGAAGCTTTGTCGGAGGAAAGAGAGCAAATAAGATTTATCTTATACCGCGCATGTGATATGTTTCGTCAAATGGGTGATGTATTTACGCCAGAGGACCGAAATGACTACAACTTACTACATGATATTGTTAGTGGACGGATTGTTAAGGACGATCATCGCTTTGATTCCGTGAAAGAGGCCTGGAACGGCAAGCACGTTCAGCCGCAATTTCCTATTTTAGATACAGATAATGATTGGTTGCGCGGTACGTGGTTGGCGCGATATTGCGAAGTCGAGTGGGGGCTTCTTAAAGCTAAGAGGGACGAGGTTGCTCACCGCGTCGCAGAGCGAAAGCGGGGTCTGTCGTTATTTCTTCCTCCGCCGGGTGAGTGAGATAGCTCAATAGCCTTGCTGACCTCGATATAATCAACTTGCTCTGCTTGCTTGATGGGTTTGGAAGATAGCGGCAGAGTTAACACAGCTACTCCGCCTTGTTCCTCGTGATGGCGGCTTAGGGTCATTCGCGCCGTTTCGAGCGCGCCGGTGCTACATCCGCTGTCGCTTCAACTGCGGAAGCGCCTGTCTCGCCCGGCTGACTTACGGGCAAGGCGCAGTGCCGGACGTCAAGCGAGAGCCATCAGAAATCGGGCGCGACCGCCTGCGGTATGGGCAGCGCCGATGTGCCCGGAAAGAAGGAGTTCGGATTATCGGCGCAGATCAGCTCTGTGAGTGGGCCTTCCGGTGCGCTCGCCAACTGCGCAATGCGCGCGATCCCAACCTGACGCACGGCCGCCTCATATTGCCGGAAGCGCTGGATGGCGTTCCAGGGCGCCGTAAAGGCACCGGGGTCCTCGACGTGAACGTTCGCCTCCAGCACCTTGCCGTCCTCGATCAAGTGGAAGCGCTCGATCACGTGAAGCTCTTTGGTGTGCGGCGTCCCGAATCCGTCCACCCACGTCCTCTCATCGATTCCGATCGTGTCGACGACGAGCGCATCCCCTTCGTAATGGCCGATCGATTCGCCATACCAGGATGGCTTGACGTTCGGTGAATGTTTGTCCGTCAGGTAGACGTGGCGAACCTCTTGCTTGCTGGACAAGATCATCACCACGACCTGCGGCGTCTGAACGAAATACATCGCCTGGGTCATGGGTCGGAGCAGGAATCCCGGAACCCCAACCGGCCAGCAGCTCGCGTGCGGGGGGTGAGCCGGCTTTCCTGAAAGGACCAGCTCGTTGCGCTTGCGCAAGACGTTCCTTGCCCAGGGCTGGAGGATCGGATTGGTGAGATCGGCGAGCTGTTCGGTCGGCTGCCTCCCGGTCACACGGAATTCGTCATTCGAAACGTACGGACGCGCGGCGTCCTGCTGCACCGGACCGGGACCGCTCCGAGGCGGGATGAACTGGCGATTGTAAGCATACCACCCGACACTTGCATGAGGCGCGAAATTGGGTGGCGCACTCTGGGCAGTCGTCGAAAAGCTCAAGCTGCCGGCGAGGTAAAGCCCGCTGGCAAGAGCGGCTGCTGCGGATTTTCCTGCATGTGTATGCATCGGGCGTTCTCCTCCCAAGACGACTAGTCGAGTTGCAGATTATACGCGCATTGCGCGTAATTCGGGCCAAGAAAGCCGGAGGGGGAGCGGCTGGAAATGCCGGCGGAGCGTGTTATCTTAAGCGAGCGCGATCGGGGCGCACCCCGTCCACGGAAAGGGAACCTCCCGCCCGAACAGAAATCCTGACGACGAATGACGACCCTCTTTCCGCCCGTTTCGTGGACACCGGGCGTTGCGAAAGAGGTCTATCATGTCCCATGAACCCTCGGGTCGCGGCGCCACGCGCTTCGTTCGCCCGCTTCCCTCCAATCCGAACCTGGACAAACAGCGAAAGCTCGCCAAGGCCCTCGCGCGCGACTATTGGCGCGGCAAATCTAAAGCGATCGAGCGCGTGCGCGCGCTGCACCCGAAGCCCCCGGCACCGGAAGATTTTGTCCTCAGCGATGCCCAGCTCGTGATTGCGCGCGGATACGGCTTTGCCGGCTGGGCGGACATGAAACGAAAGATCGAGTCGTTGACCAAATCGCCGGCCGAGCTGTTCAAGGCCGCGGTCGAAGCGGGCGATGTCGATCACGTGCGGCAGTTGCTGCAGTCCCACCCTGATCTCGTCTCAATGATCAACGAGCCGATGTTCAGCTTTAAAAGCCCCGCCGTGCATGTGGCGCGAACCAATCTCGAGCTGCTCGATCTCCTGCTTGCCCATGGCGCCGATCTCAACGCCAGGACCCGCTGGGAGAAGGGCAGCTTCGGCGTGCTGGAACAGGTGAACCCCGACGAGGCCGCTCCTCTCATCGCCCGCGGCGCCAGGATCGACATCTGGGCGGCGGCCAATCTCGGCATGATGGCCGAGCTCATGGCCTTGGTCGCAGGCGATCCATCCCTCGTCCATGCCAAAGGCGGCGACGGCAAGCGGCCGCTGCATTTCGCCCGCACGATCGAGATCGCCCGCTTTCTGCTCGAACATGGCGCCGAGATTGACGCACTCGATGACGATCACGACTCGACCCCGGCGCAGCACCTCATCGGCGATCGCCCCGACGTTGCGGGATTCCTCGTCGCCCAGGGCGCCCGATCCGACCTGCTCCTAGCGGCAGCGCTTGGTGACGTCGCGCTGGTACGGCGCCATCTCGACGCGGGTCGAGACGTGGTTGCCATGCGGGTCGATCGGGACTGGTTTGCGATGATCGATACCGCCGCGAACGGCGGGCATATCTATCAATGGACGCTCGGCTTCCACGTCTCGGCATTCGACGTCGCGCGCAAGCGCGGCCACGCCGAGGTCCTCGACCTGCTGCTCAACGGCGCGGGTCCGCTCGATCGATTGCTCGATGCGCTTTGGTGCGGCGACGATGCGCGCGCCGACGCCGTCCTCGCGGCCGATCCGCAGCTCGTGGTGCGTGCGCCGCAAAAGGCTTTGCATCAGATCGCCGACGCCGTCCGGAATAACAACCTTGCGGCCGTCCGGGCGATGCTCCGCTGCGGATTTCCAGTGACCGCGCTGTCGCAGCACGGCGCCATGCCGTTGCATTGGGCGGCGTTCCACGGCAACGCGGACATGATGGAGGAAGTGTTGCGGTACGATCCGCCGATCGACGTGCAAGATCGCCAATTCCAGGGGACCGCGATGGACTGGCTGATCCATGGTGCGCGCAACCCGTGGGGGTTTTCGACCGGACGACACGGCGAGTGCGCACACCTGCTCCTCGGCGCCGGCGCTCGCGTGGACGAGGCGTCACTGCCGACCGGACACGACGCCGTTGATCGGGTGCTGCGCGAGCACCTCGTGAGAGGCTGAGCGCATCATCAGAGCCCGTCTATCTCGCAATCGGGGAGCCCCCCGGCTCTGCCGGGGTGGCCGGACCGTAGGGCGCAATGCTAGATGCGCAGCGGTCGAGCGAGAGTCGTGTAAACTCGCAATCGAACCAACCAAACGGGGGCGAGGAATCGCAATGATCGATGAGTCTGATAGGCTGATCGGCCTAATCTATGAAGGAATTGTCGATGACTCTCATTGGGGCGCCGCGCTCGAGCGCGTCGCAGCGTTTGTGGGAGCTATCGGTGTCGGGCTGGGAATGCAGGATATGGAGTCCCACCAGTTCCGTGGTTTGGCCAGTCGCGGCATTGATTTAGACTTGTCTCATGACTATCGGCGTCTCGCCTCGACTAACAAAATATGGATTGAGATCGGACGGCGTCGTCAACCATTAACCGATCAAATGGTGATGCCGAAGGCGGACTTTCTTCGCAGCGAGCTTTACGCGGATTGGTTCAGGCCGCACGGGTTCCATGGCGTCATGGCGGCTCCGGCGCTATTCAAGAGCAGGGCCTCGGTCGTCCTGGTCGCATTTCGGGACAGGCGACGTGAGGACTTCGAGCGCGCCGACCTCAAGAAGATCAGGGGTCTTGCCTACCATTTCGGTCAAGCGTTGAGTCTGCATGCAGACCGCGAACAAGCGGAGCAGGAGCTTGCCGCTGCAAAGGTTGTTCTGGATGAAATGCCTGACGCCATTCTATTTGTTGATTATACGGCGCGGTTAAAGCATGTAAATAAAATAGGTCAGATCATGCTAGATAGCGGCGCCGTAATACGAAGATTGCTTAACGGCCGACTCGAAATTCGAGACCGGCAGGCTGATCAATTGTTGGCAGCCATGATATCAGGTGCGCGCGGCGGCGAGCTCCGCTTGTCAGGGTGCGAATTAGGAAAGTTTGTAATCCGCGTACACCCTCGCATGAGAGGCGCAGGCGGTAGCGACATCGGGGTTATGATTGTCAGGATCATTGATCTTAATCGAAAAGGTGAACCACCAACGGCGGCTCGCGTGCGTGAACGCCTTGGGTTGTCCGTTCGACAGTCTGAGGTCATCTCCGAGTTGGCAAAAGGCGGCACCGAGGCGACGGTAGCACAGAAGCTCGGTATCAGGGAATCGACCGTGCATGAGCACATCCGTCGCGTTTATGACAAGCTTGAGCTTGGCAGCAGGGCTGAGCTGATCGCGCTGCTTGCCAGGGTTAATTTCGACATCGCCCCGCTTCCTTAAAAATCACCGCGGATGTCCCCTATCGAGGGGACACAAATCGGTATCCTGCCGTGCTCTGGTGACCCTGGTCCTTGCCGTGGCTCGCGGTCGCGGACGGCGAGGAGAGGGCCGCAGCCGCACCCGCACGCGATTTGCGTTGCGGCGGCAAGTGCCAGGTTTGATCCGCTCTCTATTATGAGAGCAAGGTCCCGGCCTCCCGTCCCCAATTGCCGCGGGAGACCGGGACCACTTTGCGAGCATCACGGTTTCGATCGCCTGACTGATCGAGGCTTGCCGTCTCGCCGCAGCGACGCGTCACTCAGCAGCGCGATCAGGGCCGGGCTGCCGAGCTCAGGGTATCCCTTGCATCGATGAGCTCTTGGACGGAGATTCTCTGTGTCCCGCATTGAATTTCCATGGAGCAACCTCATGACCTCGCAACTGGAGAAGGCCGTCCGCTTCAAGCAGCTTCACGAAAGGGCAGGCGCATTCGTGATCCCCAATCCTTGGGATGCAGGCACGGCGTGCCTGCTGACTTCGCTTGGCTTTGAGGCACTGGCGACAACGAGCCTCGGCCTCGCCATCACGCTTGGCCGCGCTACCGCGACGCCGGCCGAGATCCTCGCCAATTGCAAGGCTATCGCCGACGCAACAAGTCTGCCGGTCAGCGTCGATCTCGAGAATTGCGGGGCCGACGAGCCCAACGCGGCAGCCGGGATGATCCGCCTCGCATCCGAGGCTGGCGCGGTCGGAGGCTCCATCGAGGATGCCACCGGGAACGCCAGCAGGCCGATCTATGATTTCTCGCTCGCGGTCGAGCGGGTCCAGGCGGCCGTCGAGGTTGCGCGTCGGCTGCCGGTTCCGTTCCTGCTCACGGCACGGGCAGAGAACTTCGTGTGTGGCCGCACCGATCTCGACGACACCATTCGGCGGCTGCAGGCGTTCGAGGCCGCGGGGGCGGATGTACTCTATGCTCCAGGTCTTAAGGACCTTGCCACGATCAAGACGGTGGTCTCGGCCGTCTCCAAGCCCGTCAATGTGGTGATGACCCACGCGGACCCCAGCCTGACCCTTGCGGCTCTGGCGGCGGCCGGCGTCAAACGCATCAGCGTCGGCGGAAGCATCGCACGCTACGCTATGGCCGCCTTCCTCAAGGCGGGACGCGAGATGAAGGAGGCTGGTGGTTTCACATTCATTCGAGACGCGCTCCCATCGACGGTGCTGAAAGCCTCGTTTGCGGCAAGAGGCTAGCGTCGCCTCAAATTCTTGCTGTATCGGATAGCGCGAACCGCTCGCCGCCAGTATGCTCGTCGCCGGAACTGGGGGGCGGTGGTTGAGGATGCCAAGAGGTTCCCCGATATCCACGCGGACCTACACAGTTGCAGTCGATGCAGTTGCAGTCGAGATGAGATGACGATTATCGGGTGACAGCCCCCCCGCGACAATGGCTGCTGCGGAGGAGGTATCACAGGCGATGTCGAAGCAAGTCGGGGAAGGAGGCAAGAATCCAATGCGTCAGAAATTGCTGGTGCTCGTAACCCTGTTGGGGTTGGCCGGTGGCGGTTCAAGCGCACGCGGTGCAGATACGAAAGAACTTGAACATGTACTCGACCAGTGGGCCCTTGCATGGTCCTCTGGCGACGTCGAGAGGCTTCTGCCGCTGTTTACGGACGGTGTCGATTACGAGGACGTGCCCTTTGTGGCAGCCAGCCACGGGAAGGATGCGCTTCGCGACATCGCGACAGGGACCTTTGCGGCTTTCGCAGATTTGAAGTTCGAGTTGAAATCACGTTTCGTCGCGGCCGACGGAAAATCCGGAGCGATGGAATGGATTTGGCGAGGGCGGCAAACGCAAGACTTCCCCGGCCTGCCAGCGACCAATAAGCCTTTCGAGATTCGCGGCACGACTGTCGTCGAGTTTACCGACGGAAAGATCAGTCGTAACTCAGACTATTGGGATTTGGCGACCTACATGAAGCAGGTCGGCGTCACCAAATGAGTGCCGGCGAGCCCAGACGCAATACGCCTATCTCGCTCCTGTTTGATCTCGGCGCATCACGCGAACCGACCGACATCGCGCGGAGCAAGGATCAAATGCGGTGAGCCCACGAAAACGGCCAGCGGGTCAATCGCTTTCACCATGCTGTGATCGAAATAATCGAGCGCTGCCCTAAAGGTGCGCACACAAGGGGGGCAGTCATCCGCCGCGTGCCGAACATGGGACGCCCGGTGCGGCTTGACGCCCCGGCCACCCGGAATCGATCTTGCATACCGTAGGGGTGGTGGCGCACCATTGAGAACGCGATGACCCCGGTCTGGCCCACGATTGAGCGGTTTCTCGCCGAGCATGGCTCAGCCGTGCTGGTCACGCTTGCGGAATCGGCGGGCTCAAGCCCGCGCGAGGTCGGCGCCCGCATGGTGGTGCGCCCCGATGGCCGGTTTTCGGGCACCATCGGGGGCGGGGCACTGGAGTGGCTGGCGCTCGCCGAGGCGCAACAGATGATGGCCAGCAGCGGCAAAACGGCAGCATTTCGCAGGCTGAATAAGGCGCTGGGACCCGAGCTCGGCCAATGTTGCGGTGGCCGCGTGGTGGTGACATTGGAACGCTTCGAAGGGCGCGATCTCGATAAGGTCGTTCCATTGGCCACAGCGGAGCGCTCGGGGCGCTTCTTGACCGTATCGGAGCCCGGACAGCCGATGCGCCGTTCGCTTGCAACCGGGTCTCCCGGAGGACCGGGCTATGCCAAGCTCCCGGACGGCCGCATTGCCGAGCGGTTCGGTCCCAGCGCAACGCCGCTTTACTTGTTTGGCGCCGGCCATGTGGGCCAGAGCCTGGTGCTGGCGCTCGCGCCGCTCCCCTTCGCGGTGACGTGGATTGACCCGCGCCCGGCCTCCTTCCCGTCCCACGTGCCCGGCAATGTAACCTGCCGCACCGGCACCGACCCGGTGCGGGCGCTCGAAGCCGCGCCCGCCGGCGCCTTCGTGGCGGTCATGACCCATAGTCACGCCCTCGACCTCGATCTAGCTGCGGCGGCACTGCTCGCCCGTCGGTTCACCTATGTGGGGGTGATCGGTAGCGCCAGCAAGCGCGCGCGCTTTGCTGGCGCGCTGCGCCAGATCGGTCTTACCGACGACGATATCGCCCGTCTGATCTGCCCGATCGGTCTCACCGAAATTCGCGATAAGGCGCCGGCCGCCATTGCGGCGGCGGTCGCGGCGCAGCTTCTCATTCGGCGCGACGCCATCGCGGCAACGACTTCGTCCCCTGAGCACGCAGCACGTGTCCCAAGCGATGCCTCGCATGCGTGACCCGACGCTTCCCCCTCCCTGCCCTCCCCCGCCCGCGGGGGAGGGTCAATCGATATGCCCTCCCCCGCAGGCGGGGGAGGGCAGGGTGGGGGCGCCGCTGCTGTCGGCGGTGCATATCACCAAGCGGTTCGGGTCGTTCGCCGCCAACGACGGCATCGACCTTGATGTCTATGGCGGCGAGATCCACGCTCTCTTAGGCGAGAACGGCGCCGGCAAATCGACGCTCGTCAAGATCATCTATGGGCTCCTGCAGCCAACCGGCGGCGACTTGCGCTTCATGGGCCGCAAGGTCGCGCTTGTTGGCCCCGCGGCGGCGCGCGCGCTTGGCGTCGCCATGGTGTTCCAGCATTTTTCGCTGTTCGAGAATCTGACGGTCGCGGAAAACGTGGCGCTCGGCCTGCCCGCCGGCGAGCCGCTCGCCGCCATGACGCAGCGGCTTGCCGATCTCTCCCGTGTTTACGGCCTGCCGCTCGAGCCGGCGCGCGAAGTGTGGCGGCTCTCGGTCGGCGAGCGCCAGCGCATCGAGATCGTGCGGGCGCTGATGCAGAACCCGAAGCTCTTGATTCTCGACGAGCCGACCTCGGTGCTGACGCCGCAGGAGACCGATCAGCTCTTCATCACGCTCAGGCGTCTCAAAGGCGAGGGCCGTGCCATTCTCTATATCTCGCACAAGCTCGATGAGGTGAAGGCGCTGTGCGACACCGCCACCATTCTGCGCAGCGGCCGGAAGGTTGCAACCTGCGACCCGCGCCTCGAGACCGCGGCATCGCTCGCGCGCATGATGGTCGGCGCCGATATCGGCGAGGTCAGGGCCGGCATGGGCCGCAAGACCGGCGTGCCCCGTCTCGTCATTCGCGATCTCACCCTTGATCCCGACGATCCGCATGGGGTGCGGCTCGATGCCGTCTCGCTCGAAGTCAAGGGTGGCGAGATTGTCGGGATTGCGGGCGTTTCCGGCAATGGCCAGGACGAGCTGTTCGCTGCCCTGTCGGGCGAGCGGGCTTCGCCCAATGCGGACAACATCATCATCGACGGCCGTGCGGCCGGTGAGTTGTCGATTACGGATCGGCGCCGGCTCGGCGCCGCCTTCGTGCCGGAGGAGCGACTCGGCCACGGCACCGCGCCGCGCATGAGGCTTTCCGACAACGCCTTGCTAACCGGTCATGCAGCGGGCGGCATGGTGAAGCGCGGCTTCATCGATCGTGCCGCGATGCTTGCCACGGTCGATAACACCACCAAGGCGTTCGACGTGCGCAAGGCCAAGCGCGATCCGGAGGCCATGAGCCTGTCCGGCGGCAATTTGCAGAAATTCGTGGTCGGCCGCGAAATCCTCCGCGAGCCCGGCGTACTGGTGGTCGCCCAGCCGACCTGGGGCGTCGACGCAGGGGCGGCCACGACCATCCGTCAGGCGCTTATCAATCTCGCCGGACGCGGCGCCGCCGTGCTCGTGATCAGCCAGGATCTCGACGAACTTGAAGAAATCGCCGATCGCATTGCGGTGATTTTCCACGGCCGGCTTTCGCAGGCGATCGACGCCGCTGCCGCCACCCGCGAAGCGCTCGGCCTGCTGATGGGCGGCAGCGCAGCCAAGGGCGAGGCCGGCGGCGGCGCGCAGGGGAACGGAAAGGACCTGGGCCATGCGGTTGGTGCTTGAGCGCCGGGCGGAGCGTTCCACCGCCGCCGCCGTTGCGTCGCCCCTGATCGCGATCGCGCTGACGCTGGCGACGATGGCCATATTGTTCGCCGCGCTGGGCAAGAATCCCGTCACGGCGCTCTCGGTCTACTTCGTCGAGCCGCTCACCGACAGTTATTCCCTGGTTGAGCTTGCCGTAAAGGCGACGCCGCTGGTGATGATCGCAGTCGGTCTTTCGCTGTGCTACCTCGGCAATGTCTGGAACATCGGCGCCGAGGGCCAGTTCCTGATCGGCGCCGTGTGCGGTTCGTGGCTCGCGGTCTTAACGCAGGGCGCCGATGCGGGCGCCTGGGTGTTGCCGGTCATGCTGATGCTGGGGGCCATCGGCGGCGCGCTTTACGCGCTCCTTCCGGCGATCGCAAAAGTACGTTTTGGTGCCAGCGAGATTCTCACCAGTCTGATGCTGGTCTACGTGGCCGATCTGCTGCTCGACTATCTGGTCCGCGGGCCTTGGCGCGACCCCAACGGCTTCAATTTCCCGACCACGGCGGAGTTCGATGCGGTCGCCACGGTGCCGGTCCTCGTCGACGGGACCCGGTTGCATTTGGGCGCGTTGATCACCCTCGTGGTGGTCGCGGTCGCAGCGGTCCTCCTCGGCCGCACCATCAAGGGTTTCGAAATCAAGGTGGTGGGGGCGGCGCCGCGCGCCGCACGATTCGCGGGCTTCAGCGCCGACAGGCTCGTGATCCTGACGTTCCTGATCTCCGGTGCGCTGGCAGGGCTTGCCGGCATCATCGAGGTGGCGGGACCCGTTGGCCATCTGCAGCCGAATTTTTCGCCCGGATACGGCTTCACGGCGATCATCGTGGCGTTTCTCGGCCGGCTCAACCCGATCGGCATTCTGATCGCCGGGCTGTTTCTCGCCCTCACCTTCATCGGCGGCGAGCAGGCCCAGATTTCCATCAAGGTGCCGCTCGACCTCACCAAGGTGTTTCAAGGCATCCTGTTGTTCTACGTGCTCGCCTGCGATTCGCTCATTCTTTACCGCATTCGCGCCGTCTCATCCCGCCGCGGAGCCGCCGATGCCATTGCTTGAGCCTGCATTTCTTCAAGCCATCATCCTGTCGGTGATCGCCGCGTCGACACCGCTGCTGCTGGCGGCGGCAGGCGAACTCGTCGCCGAGCGCGCCGGCGTGCTCAATCTCGGCCTCGAAGGCATGATGATCATGGGCGCGGCGTGCGGCTTTGCG
>Ga0137361_10000627_pt1 | contig 20163 bp, 45 predicted proteins | sample Mad1_80_16metaG_FD_104923 | JGI IMG/M metagenome (GOLD analysis project Ga0137361, IMG submission 104923) | Vadose zone soil microbial communities from Angelo Coast Range Reserve, California, USA - Mad1_80_16 metaG | ecosystem: Environmental > Terrestrial > Soil > Vadose zone | place: USA... | reverse complement strand
TTGTTCTTCTTGCCTTTGGACTTCGCCTTACCCTTTTTGGCCTTCTTCTTTGCCATAATTAAAACCGATCTCCCTTGGGTTAGAGGGACTTCTGTTGAGTGAACACATCAACACGTTTCTGAACGCTAGCGGCGAGAATTCATTCAACCTCCTTTCTTCTTAAATACTCGACGCAAATGTTTCTGAATCAATGAATGCCTATTCGGCCGCCATTCAAATTCAATGACTGGAACTACAGGCTCCCGTATGATAGTCTTAAATTCTCGCCATTCATCTTCCGTGAGCCATTTAATGGACGACCACACGGACCATAACTCAGAACCGCCTTCATGAATCAACGTCTGAAATTGTTCATTGTAATTGATATTATCCTGCAATATTCTGCATTGGCGCTCAGTGGCTAAACACCATCCTCGTATGGTTTCCGACACGACTTCATCGCTCTTACCAAAACGCTTGTCGGTAATCTTACTCCACACGAGCGTCAATTGTCCAGCTTTAATTTTTTCATATTCGTCTAGTGAGACATAGAATGTATGAAATCGATCCTGATCCATAATCCGAAATTGTATCTTTTCGGTTCCTTGGATCATTAAGGACGCGCGCTCCTCAGGCGTATCAGGAACACTAAAGTCCCATAATTCTCGTGGACTCCATACATAGGCATTTGTTCTCAATCGCTGAACCAAAATAGCATCTTTCCGTTCGTCAAAATATGGAAAGAGCCTGCCAAGTTCTCGGTGCTTGGCATACCGAATCGGAAACATTTCAAGCTGACGGTCGTCGGATTCCGAAGTATTTTCCGTCATGGATCAAAAGCCGTCGCTTCTGTATCTCCGCAATGATGCGGTCGATATCGATAACTGAGTCAAAAAGCTTCGTTGACAGCGTCTTGAGTTCTCCTTTCATCAAGAGGTTTGATTTCCATGCTTTGATCAACATGGCAGCCCGGGAACCTTCTCTAAATCCAAATGGTGCTGACTCCAGCAAATCTTGCTCAGCAATGATATTGCCTTTGTGTGGTACTCGTACAACGACGATTTCACAATATTCGTTAATCTTACATTCGTTACAGAAGGCCGTCTTATCGTAGAGTACGCCAAAACATGGCGGCAACGTCGTTTTAAGATTCAAAACCGTTTGTTTCGCGACAATTTGTGCAAGTTCATGAAACGGAATACTCTTTTTGATTTTGGGAAAGCCACCCGGCGAATGTTCCGCAAGAGCGCCGAGCCACGTATTGTGTAACACTTTTTGCACGCGCTTAATCAGCTGAGCTTTGGTTAGCATCGTCAGCATCTTCTCCAGCGCAAGTATCGCACACATGAAAGTGGAAATCAGCGCGACCACAATAATCTCCACATGATACTTCACAGTAAAGGCATGTATTCGCACAGTTAATAATCAGCGGCATGTTTTTTCTTCTTATTCTTCTTTTTTCTATTCTTTAGTAAATGCTTCTTTTCTTTTAGAAACTTCTCACGGCGCTGTTCACGACCAGGATAATCGTGAATAAATTCCCACTTACTCACACTTTCTGCAATCATCACACTGAGAATGCCCTTGACCGTCTTACATCGCTTCCTAAAGGGCTTTGGTTCATCGCCCTTGCGAATCATCTTCTTCAACTTCTTTAACCTACTAAGAAGAGCACTGTCAAGGGTGATGTTCATATCAGTTCCAAATCTTTCTTAAGCTTCTGTATCGTACACTTCTCAGGAGGATAATCGTCTCTCATTCTCTGGAATCGAGCGTGCCGTAATCTACCCGCTGATCCCATTTCCTGAGCCCTAACTTCGACGATTTGTCCAAATAGCTTATCATGCTTCCAAATTCTCGACAAACGCTTTCGTTCAGCCACATCCATCCCCGAACATTTTCCGACTTCGACCAATTTTCCGTCTTGATATACTGAAAATTTCAATGATCCAATCAGATTCTTGAATTGTCCTGTACCCGGCTTCACTCCGGTAACGATCCCACAAGTATCGCGCCATACTTTCATCTTCCACATACCTTTACCATCAGGTTCACGGCCGTCTTTGATCATAATGCCTTCAAAGCCATTCTCTAAAGCCTGACGATATGTCGCAACAATATCTTTCCAATTGTGAGGCTTCGTCTGTGGCGTGAGTAACAAAAACTTCTTCGCCTTCGGATTCTTTTTATAAATCAGTCCCAATGCTTCTTCTAATAACTTCCGCCGATTACTGAGCGGTTGGTCAGCAACGCTTTTATTCTTATATCTCAAGAGATTAAAGGTCATCATCTTGAGTTTCCCATATTGTTGCTGACGCTTGTAGGCACGACGCGGTTTGCTGTTTAAAACTCCAGCGACCCCGTGCGTGCCTGCCAGTTTCATGGACGGACTAACCATTTCTCCGTCAATGATAGTCCCTTCAAGCTGCCGTGGAATTCTTAGCTTTCTGAAATGACGCACCTGCTTGATTCGATCAACAAATTCTTCGGTCTTGACGGATTTCCGTCGGCTTGTGAGATGATGGCCTCTCCGATGGAGATGAAATAAATATCGACTGCCATCATACTTAGGTTCGAGTGCGTAGGCTTGAGCATCACCCATGCGCATCCATTGACGAAGTTTTACTTCATTAATATTGCCATTACTATCACATGGAGAGAGATTTTTTCTGAACTTACTCATGGGTAACACTCCTCTCCATATGAAGATGCACACAATCACCACGGTGATAATGACTACTACTATAACAATCGTACGTCGGTGTTTGGTAAAGAAATCTTTTAACTTCTGCCACAACTTCGCCAACGTTTTCATTATCCTTTCCGATCATGCGAGCCAACATCCTGGACACTCGCGGTCTGGAGCACGGCAGCGTGAGCGCCACAAAAGGCATACTACACGAAGCCAGAAGCTCCTGCTCATGTTACCTCCTTGGGCTTACTTCGAGCGCTTCGCCCGTTTGTACAAGCGCTCCAATTTTTTAAACCGCTTGTACGATTTTGCCTCTTTCGCATGGATAGATGTTAAAGCACGCTCGGCTTCTTTGTATGCTCGATCCACTTTGGGATACTTCTTATCTAACTTCTGCCACCGACGCTTTGCTTTCCTGTATTTCTTCTTGAGAGCCAGAAAATCAACCTTCCGACCCGCTCCTTTCTTATTCTTCCTCTTTTTACTACCATCTTTACGGCTCTTACGTTTCAACTTCAACAGCTTCAGTTTCCGGCGCTCTTTCTTACTCTTCTTCTTATTCTTTGATCCTGGCGGACGACCTGGCCCCCTCTTTTTCTTCTTCTTAGCCATGAAAGAACTCTCCCCTGTGTGTAACGTCAGTTAAGACGCTTTCTGTTCATGCAGCAGTTTAATTCTGATGCCAAACATCCGAATTGCGTCTCGAAGCGCACGATGCTCCAATGCGCTTAAATAAATAGGAGGACTCTCACGATTCCGTTTCTGTCGAAACGTCCGTGCATCTTCCACAATTGCTCGACTCTTTAATCGAGTCAAAATCCTGAGAGCCCGTCCGGGTGACAGTTGCGTTTTCTGATCTGCAAAATATGCAAAGATTGGATGAACCGCTCGATTAAACTTTTTCTCCTTTCTTAAGACGGTTTTTCTTTTTCTTTTCATAATGCTTCCCTTTCTTGTGGTAAAATCCCTCCTTTATTTCATTAATTAACTGCTGTATTGCTTCTTTTAGGTCTCGACGAAATCGACTTTGTTTCTTTTTTGGAAAGCCTAATGCAATCCAAATATTACTAATCTCCTCAAACGAAAGATTCCGCAGTTTCAATTCTTGAATCAACTTATCTAGCAACAGCCGTCGTTGACGCTCGGACAGTTTCTTCATATCGACATGATGATGCATCACAAGTGCAAGGATTTCAAGTCTCGTCGCGTCAATCCTATCGAAATATCCAGGATGAAACTTGACCTGCCGTTCAAAGAGTATCTCTAACCTTTCGTTGACCGACCTGAGGGCATTTAACAATTCTCGTCTAAAGACTTTTGGATTAGCCTCGTGATCGAGAGATCCATTCATTCGACCCTCTTAATTGTCACTCAAAGTCCAAGGGTTTTTACTGATATCCTTGTGCGGTGCAATGCTCAAGGCATCAGGCCGATTGAAAATAATCTTCCCAGCATGCATACGCATTTCGAGAATATCCTGCGTTGGCAGCCTTGAATCTTGTTTCGCAATCTGCGATACCCAATTCAAAACATCGTACAGAATGAACGGAGTTTTGATCGTGGCTCGAAATAACGTCGGCGTTTTAGCCAATCTCGTCAAATCGAGTCCATACGCCCATGCGATTTCGCCAATCCGTAACTGGTCCACATATTTTCTGGTAAACGCCTTTGATTTGTCTTCGGTATCAAACAATCCGGCCACATGTAAAATTTCGTCCAAACTTGCATAGATAATCTTTAACGCGACTAGTTTCCTTTTGATCTTATCAATGATGTCATTCGTGCTTCGACGCTCAACAAAATCAAGTAGCTTTTCGACATCATCGATCGCCGTACCCGTGCCTGGAATCTCTGCATATGCAAGATTCGTACATATCATCCGTTCAATAGCACTGTTGGCTTCAAAGCCCTCAGTCAAGCTATTCTTAATGATCACACCCTGGCGAAACCAATCATGCTTCAAGCCACGCCAATCACCAATATTGAATTCAAGTTTATGGATCAAATGAATCAATAGATTCACACCATCAAATTCGACATGCTTGAGCAAATACTGTTTATCATGCTTCAACAGCATACCTATCATGTCGAGCACTTCATCATGCTTAGATATATCTGCCAAGCTTTCAACAATGGCAATGACACGCTCTTTTGCAGCGACCAAACTGACAGCTCTCCGATGTTGTTCGGAGAGTGTTTTAGTCAATGTACCCCAGGCTTGTTTATTCTTTGCGTGGAGTTTCGCGTAGAACGTCTGGGGCATATCCAAGATATTACACAAACCTTTGATCGCGGTTCTCTCCAATGGAATCTGACTCTTACCGACTTCAACAGTATATGGATTCACCAATTTCAATTCCGACAGTGATTGCAGCGTTTTAATCTTAGGTTTAAACTCCTGTATTTTTTCTCTTACATTCTCAAGTACCTGTAGTTGATCCTTCGCCATTGGTTTGCACCTGTGGCTTTCTTGGCTTTGTTGACTTGCTTTCGCCGAGGAGGTTTTTGATACCTTTCATTGAGATTTTTCTGAATGCATCGTTGAAATTCTTCCACGCTTTCTCAGTGTCCAGAGCCACTTTCTCAGATACAAGAACATTCCCTTGATCATCCAAATCTAGGTCCAACACTCGCGCTATTGGCAGCGATATTTTTCGCGCGAGAGCATCCAACCTCTCAACATCCTTCATCTTCATTGTGATTCCCTGTTTATTTGAAGCGGTCTTCGGTAGAGTCATTGTCAGTCTCCTAGCTGTTTCGTGAAGTGCTATATGTTCATGTCGTTTAAACAACGGATTGTGCGGAAGCGTCATTCAGTCTCCTTTAAGCGTCAGTCCATCCATCTCCAAGTTTAGCGACTTGCTGTCCTGGTTTAATTTCGCGCTCAATCTTCTGACTCTCTTCAAATTCAAGACCCGTTTCAGTCATGGCCACCGAAATCATACCACTCGTCGGACCAAAACGATTCTTCGTTGGCTGAATAGTACGAATGCGTCCAGAGCCTTGAATAAATAATACCGTATCCGCCATGTGCTGAATAGACTCCGGACCGGCAATACGCCCGTCTTTTGTTACATGACACGTCATAATGGCGACTGCATTCGGATTATTCTCTTTTACATAGCTATGCAAAATCCCTGCGGCTTCACGCAAAATCTTCGTACCACCACGCGCAAAATGTCCGGTCGCTTCGACAAATCCCCCTAATGAATCGAGAATCACTACGACAGCATCTTCTCGCCGCAATGACGCACGAACCATATTGATATCTTTCTGCACTTGCAAAATCAAGTTTCGTCGTTGCTTTTTATTAAACGGCTGCTGTTCATTCAATCGCTTATACCGATCCGTGACCTGCTTCACATGCTCTTCCGTATTGATATATACACACCGACGATGCTTCTTCTTCGACCACCGTAACACGAGCTGATTGGTCAGTGTACTTTTGCCCGCACCAGGCTCACCGCCAATCATCACAATACCGCCTTTGACAAATCCTCCATTCAAAAGGGTATCAAAGGCTTTAAAGCCTGACTTCAATCGAGGAAGTTTCTTCTCTTTAAATTCGGTCAGCGCTTCGCCTAGGTTCATCACGACTTGGTTCATTCGAGCAATTTTAACTTTGTATCCCTTCTTCTTCATGATGCGCCGTGCGCGTTTCATTTCTTTTTCGTCGAATGACCAGTCTTGGCTACGCCCATCGAATGCCCATGCAAACTTCTTCTCCAGCTTCTCAGGCATTTTCCGAATCAGATAGAACATTCCTCGTTTATCGACATTCTCCGCCATATGGACAATTTTATCTTCACGCTCTTCCGAATCACTTCGGGCCATTAATCTTAATCTCCGTTTCAGTCGTTTCTTGATGGCGTTCTACCTCCTCCTGGGCCCTGATCGTCGCGGCTCTCAAACGATCACGTACTTCTTTTTTCTTCCTCGCTTTGTCTCTCAGCTTAATATAACGATCCTGGTTTTTCAGAATGCCATCAATAATAGGACGATTCCCTTCGCCCCGTTTTTTCAGAACCTTACGCATATTTACGCCAATCACGCCCGCAAGAATCATCAGATCTCTACGACTAAACTCATTCAATTGCTTTGAGTTATACGGTATATGCTTTGCTAATAATTTTCGTTTTTTGATCAGCTTCGCAATCTTTTCAAACTGCTCAAGACACTGCAACGCTTGTGATGCGCCATACCGACACGGTCCACGACGACATTGCTTCTTGCACTTGATTCTATATCCATGCTTCACGACTCGCTTACGGAGTTTCTTCAAGATCATATAACTGACTTGCGGAACCAATCCACCACCTTCCTTCGCTGAGGTAATCAATAAATCGAGCTTCGATGATATCTCTATCAAATGCCTAACCACTTCAGCGTTTGAAGGTTCCAGCCTTTGTCCACTCATAATTATTTAAAGGACACGACCGTAATCTTCGCACCTTCTTCATTAATGATCAACGTGAAATGATGCGTAAACTTTCCGCCATCATAATAAAATCGATCCGGTAACTGAAACTTTCGAATCAAGCGCATCAGGTTAGTAGACACTGGATACGCATCGCGTCGCATTTCATCCTCTTCCTTCATTACCTCCACGTCTTTTAAATCAATCTTTCTTAATTCTTTGTCAACTAATTCAAATACCGCTTTGGGTATTTGCTGAGAATCTTGACGCTGACCACCTGAACGATGTTCCGCCGTCATGCTTTGCCTTTCCTTATTTCTTCTTCTTAGGCTTATGAACTAACGAGATTCGGCGCGATCCATTCTTCTCAGATGGTTTCGGATGCTTCAATGAATTTGATGCTAGAGCTAAACGGTAATGATGCATAGGCAACAAAAGTGCGACATAGTTAATAAGATCATCGACGGCTTTAAATACAACACTGGTTTGCTTTAACTGCATCCGAAGCCATACCAGGCACGCCGCGATGATTGCCAAAGTCCAAAACTTTAAATTATGAAACATTCTTTTTGCCTTTTTTGCCACTGAGCCTTACCTCCTTTCCGGCTCTATTTTGAACAGACGTACTCATACCACCCGTCCGGGCTATAGGGCCGAGAGCGCGGCGTGCTCTCTTTGAACAAAGACCATCTTAAAGCATACGCATCTTCATGTCAAGTTAAAAATTTAGCCTTTTTATCAATGATTTCAGCTACTTACGCGACGCTCATCTCATAGGCTTCTTATACATGAGAAGCCACAGCACACCAAAAAAGAGGGCAATCAAAATACAATCCTCACAGTGCTTTCCTATTACAAATAGGAGAATATTTTCAAGACTCATAATTATAAAAGAGATTAAAAACATTGATTGAATACTCATCTCTTTTTCTTCTTTTTAACAGTCGGCTTCTCGGCCGTTTTCTCTGCTTTCGCAATCAGAGATTTACTGTATTTAACATACTTCTTTTTCATCTCGTCATTATACGCCTGATCTTCAATCCCGAGAAGCTGACGATCCCATAGTAGTAAATCAATCGCTCCAAGGGCGACTTTATCAAAGCGCTTTGTAAAAGCTTTGAGCAACGTCTTCTGTCCTATCTTATGACTAATCTTCTCAACCTTTGATAAAGACGGGACCGGCTTATCATAGATCACCATTCTAAAGGAAACAATGTATCGTTTTATATTACTCTTCTTTCCTGAAGGCCACTTCTTCAATTTCTTTTTAAGCTTCTTGACTGATTTCATAGTCCAAAAATTCCTCGTCGTACCCTAAAAATGCGCGTTCTATCCGAATCTCTCTCTTAATTTCCTTTAGCATCGTGGCGAGGCATAAAGCACAAGCTTTCATCCTTTTCTGAAGGTGGCTCTTGAGCACCACGCCACAACCGCATTGGTCCATGCCGCCTCCTTCCTCGTTGGACCCATCGAATGATGGCACCAATTCCAAGACCAATTGGTAAAAGCATTCCTATCACAATGATCAGTCCAAACGCTATCAGTACAGGACACATTTCAGTCTCCTTTTTCTTGAACGGCCGGTCCAGTTCGATGCATACGAAATAGATTATGAAACGATTTTAAATCTTCCCTCAAGAACCGATCCGATATATTCGGATGTTGTAACACAAATGTTGCGCAGGACCGATCCAAAAGGGCTTGCCAGTTATCGGATTCAATATATTCATGGCATATATCACACGCTGCCCAATCGCCAACTGATTCACCGCGAAGACCTTCCATAGCAAAAGATTCATGCGTTTTGGCAGGATAGCTCCACGTTACAGGCGTCGAAGAGCAAAAGTCACAGATGATCATGGTTCACCCTTCAACTTCTTATCCAAGACCTTCAATTCTCTCCCCAAATTCTTAGTGACAGCCCTCATTTCAATAATTGGAACCGCCGGTACTTTTGGATCGACATAAGAACTACTATCAAGCATATCACTGAGTATACGGGCAAGGGCGACAATATTATTGTACGTGAGCATAACGCTATCTGTGTTCCCGTCCCGATGACGTTCAATGAATTTTTCCACAACTGTTCGTGGAATAGCTCCGGCATAATAATTCCGCATCAGAAGCAACGCTTCATCAAGCGCTTCTTTGTAATTCGTATCTTTCATTTACTTCTCCAAAGAGATTTCACGCAGAAGCTTCTCCTTCTCCTCTTTGGTTCCAGGAAAAGTATGAATCACACACCACTGCAACAGCCACTTCAACCTTTTCATAAACATGATGCAGCTATACTCCTTCCTTTTTTCCGTTGCCGCCGCTAGCGACACGCTGCTCAACCTGATGCCATTTCCTAGCTACATACTTCCTGATACTACTGACCCACTTCTCTCGATCCTCTTTCATCACGTCGTACACCGTATGCGACAGAATCAAAAGCCCCATCAACTGAAGTAATCCAAACATGACACGTTCTCCTTTAACGAGTTAGGGTTTAAAACTCTTCGTCTTTCTTCGCATAGCGAGCGATCTCATACATTCCAAAATGACAACCATCCGTTGTATGAATTATCCAATTCCTCCAATCTTCGTCATGTTCAACGAGTTTGATAGTATACCATCGTCCATAGAGATCCTTCATCTTGTCGCCCGGACCTACCTCCTTCACCATCGCCATCATCATTCCTCTTCTATTTGTAAGAGTTCAGTCGGAATCCAACCTCCTTCGGCCGCTTCAATCATTTCTCTCTTCCATGCCTTGTTCTTTTCGAAATTAAAACCATTCCACATTACACGAGTTTCTAATAATACATTATAAATACGGCCAAGAGGAATATCATCCTTGAAGCCGACAAGACCGTCATCTGTCGTACGCTTAATAAGCGTAGCTCGTACAATCATTTCTTTTTCTTCGGCTTTTTATCTGAGGAGGAATTGGCCCATCGTGGGGCTACAGTCTTCAATACCATCTCCACAACCCTGCGAAGATCATCCGCAGGAACAAATTCTGCCAATAGAATATTAAATATTTTTCTTTTATAGTCGAGCGATGCACATTCAATGAACTCTTCAAAGTCCACGTCCGTTTGCAAATAATCAACCATATTTTCCAAAGCTTCCTGCACTTGTTCTATCTCTGCACCTACGTCTTCAAACGTTGCAGTAAATACTTCTACGCGTGTTTTAAACTGTTCAGCGATCTTCGCCAACTCTTCTCTTTTCGTAAGTTTTGCCATCGCTCAACCTTTCAGTCTGAAAGTTCTCGTTTACGGTTCAAAGTAAACGCATCGCTGACTTTATGAAAGGAATCCGATACCTGTTTCAGAGATTCCGCGACTTGATCTCCTCCCTCGGCAAGCAGAGTTAAGGCATGAGCGATAGAACATGGTTCATGGGCTAAGACTTCATTTACGATCCGTGTCCCTGGATTTCCTTTCTCTGGATGAATGATCCGTTCCCGAAGGAGTACCACCAGGACCGATTTCTCCCGGGGCTGACTGAGGGCGTGACATATTCCGCATCGAAACACGATCACTCTCCTTGGTCAACTTTATTACTGGTGTTGCCCATAGATCTTTGAACTTACCGCATTGACACGGTTGGTCTGGCCCAGCCAAAAAAGTATGAAATTCCTGTGGAACACAAACCGACATATGTTTCTGATAGACATGGTACTTCATTTGATCGCCTTTATCCGTTTCGTAGCGTAGATGTACGGCCGCGTTGCTCCACATTTACCACAGCGATGTCGTTTATGGCCTCCTCTCATGCGACACACGTGCCACGGACACTCTTTTTCGGGCTGTGTTTTCCAACCTTCCATGCATACTTCGCCATTCATAATGACTTCTCCTTTAAAATTTATTCATGTCCGTTCTGAGCCATCGAGTTCCTTTGACCCATCGATCTTCATTAACATCAAACAATGCCGTAAAGATCACTGGTCCTGACGACCACGCCACGGCCTGTTCTCGTTCTTCATAGATACGACCATCAGGAAAGATGTACCTATAAAGAGAAATTTTCTCTTCAAACATCCCTTGTACATGATCGTATGCTTCATCCTTAATTGTTTTCTCAAGAATATCTTGTTCCAATTGCTCTTCACGAATTTCATTATCTTCTAAAAAGAACACTCTCCGGATGTAATCCCGGCCGATTATTTTCATAGGGTCATGAAGCAAAGCGTGAGCATGCTGGTTAAGACCTATGAACTGAGTTTCCCTGATGCCCACTTCATCACCCTTTCAGTGAGTGGTTTACTTACCGTTCTTGCTCCCTCGCTCTCTCCATCCGTTCTTTTCGGCATTAAGTAAATCTGCTGGAGCATATTTTGTGCTTTCAATCAAATGCGTATTTCCGCATCGGCATTTGTGAATATTCTCTCTCTCGACAATAGTCAGTTCTGGTAATTGACCTAATGCATTTGTATCATCGATAGAATATTGCCACTTCCATTCCTTTCCACATTTCCTTGTACTATGGACAACGGCTGGACACCTAAGACGAAATCTCAGGCCTTGAGTATCAATTACTGATGCATCGACAAGCATGATATGACCATCTTCGCAGAGAAATACTTCTCTCCCTTCGTAAGACATATTCCGTTCCATCCTTTCGAAGAAGTTACTTCGCTTTCTTTGCTACGGTTCCTTTCTCGATCTGCCGAATCTTCTGCAACATCGCCTTCGCTAACAGGATCGCGCCAACGAATGCTTTAATCACTTCTGGCTTCTTTCTTCTTGGAGCATCATTCCACCGTTCTATGTCACTCGTGCGGGCCGCCTTTTCAAAATATCCACGCATCACCTCTTTCAAATTACGGATTACTACACCATGTCCCGGCAGCACTCTATCAATAGCACCTCCTGGACAAAATCTTATGGCCGATTTGCTGCCGGTCGACACCGACTTTCCGGATTTGTCGACCGCGTCCTCTTCTTGCACCCAACCTTTTTGAACTATCGCTTTGGCTGCCATCAAACCCTCAACAACTCTCTGTGCTTCGCGAATTTCCGTTGCCGCTGCCATTTTTTAAGACTCCTATGTCGTGAAAGAATTTCGTTCTTTTTTCAACCTCTTCCAACCATCGAGCTACACACGCCCAATTATCGCCACCACATCTCGGACATTGACTCCATCGAACCGAGAAAATGATTTTGCAATCCAGGCACGTGACGGCTTCATCCCATTCGATGACCGTTGGGATTTCGATTGGTTTCAATGGAACTTTAAATGAATTCACAAAATCTCCTTTTAAACAAATTACGAACATTTCGACAGGTTTAATAAACCTGTATAAGAAGGTTTTAGCCTATCTAAAGCGTGATCCTCAATCCGACGATCCGTCACCCGTTCTTAGCCACTCTTTCACTCGGTCACGGACATTCTGAGGCGTAATCTTCTTACCATTAAATATCATGGTAAGAAAAAGCGTATCTGTCGAATCGAAATCAGCTCCCAAAATTTTAGTCGCTAAAACTTCAACCATTGCCGATTCTCCCAAAGACCTTCGATATTGAGACGGTACTGGACAATTAGCATAATCTTCGGGAGCTTTATCTAATACTTGAAGTACGATATGACCAGCAATACATGCCACCGTACCGCAGTATGGATTTTCTCCCTTTGTTCTTGGATTATGTCTTATCCATTCGTGCATATCAAACGTACGAGGATATTTTTCGATGGCTCTTACAGCAGCCCACAGAATCTTTCGACCCGATTCTGACAACTTCGGTTTCAACACTAACCCTCCTTTTTATTTTGTCTTTTTATTTTTGTATAGTACCGCACATTACCCGTACTCTACGCCACGCGACGCTACCGTCACCGCACCACAACCGAACTACACTAAACTACACGCTACCACCACACAACATCACTGCACACAACAACACCGGCACTGCACGTAACTTTACCAACACATAACCGAACCCCACGACACTTCACCATCACGCAACTGCACTAGACGTTACCGTCACATGACATGACGATACCTGAACAACACTGGACGGAACCCTACTGTACCGTAACTGAATCATACGACACATCGCAGTGCCATTACAGAGCAGAACTTTACCACCACCGTACTCGACCAAACGACACATCACCTAAACGTGACACAACAATACAATACCGTTACGGTACGTTACTCCACCGGACTGCACCATCACAAGACGAGACATCACTCCACTTTACCGCCACTTAACTATACTGAACCTCACAATACCACCACGACACCAAACCTTACCTTACCGATACAGCACGTGACACAACGAGACGAAACCGTAACTACACGCAACTATACCGCAACCTTACTCTACCCTACCATCGCGCTACATCACATAACATTACATAACCGTTACACAACTCTACAATACCGCAACGTGACGTTACCAGACTTTACCTCTACTCCACACCACGCGACTGCACACTACATCACCGTAACTGCACGCTGCCAAACTGTACACTACCATAACGTCACATCACAAACACGACGCGACTATGCCGTGACCGCACGAAGCCGCACGATACGCTACCGCTACGCAACAACACCCAACCCCACCTCACCGTTACTTTACACTACTATTACTGGGCAACACTTGGCCCCACTTCGCTCCACCGTTACAAAAATATTTACTTAATCTTTTCGAACGAAAACCGTCCCCATCCTCCTGTCCGGAATTGCAAGAGGCCCTGCAATTTTCCATATTCCATCACCGTCTCTATCACATCGAAATCGATCTTTTCCTTATTTTTCAAGAGCGAAATCTCCAAATCAAACCAGCGACCCGCTTTAACAATATCTGATCGTACGAGACTCACACGTGGACCTTGCATTGTCATCGCGCGTACCGGCCGTGTGAACTGATCGTCAGGTTTAATGATCTGAAGCATTGGAACTGAATTCAATGGACTTACTCCAAATATACGAATCTTCCTAGGTGTCACAAATACAAAGTTCGTGAACTTAGAGCGAAGATTTTTGATATTGAGCTGATCAGGACCGGCGAGTGTATTTGCCGCCTCTCTCAAAAATCCTCGGAATTGATAATCGAACAAGAAAATTCCTTCGTCATCCGTATAGAATCCCGTCTCACTTCCTTTCCGATCTGGCGGCGGTGGGACAGCTTCAACAGATTCGTCGACTTGCTCTGGAGCTGTTCCGGCTTCCAACGCCGCTGCGGCCAAATACTCCTTAAAGACATCTTTGTCTTTGACAATTGTTCCGAGCATGTCTTCGATCAATGTGATGCGATACTTTTGCGACGTAGTCACAATGCTTGGCATGATACATCCCCTTTATTTTGTGGCGTACTGGTTCACTGCAAAGAATGGCTGGCCCGGTTGGGCTCGAACCAACGATCTCCTGATTAACAGTCAGGCGCTGTACCAACTCAGCTACGGGCCAGTGGTTTTTCCATCATTGAGCTACCTGGGAGTTTTATAGCTTTCGTAGCGACTCCCATTCTTCGGGAGATAGTCTGACGATCTTTCCTTCCCACTGATTCGCAGGGTCAAAGCGATGGAGCACATCAATCTGAACCCATCCATCCTCATGAAAGATAATCGTCAACATTCTCTTTTCCGTATGCGTGATCAACGCTGTGTCCATTTTAACGAGATGCAATCGGCTTCGGCGGAAGCTGTTTGAATTGCGGCGGAGCCACATGCGCAGAAATCAACATGCGCTGCGCCTGCTGCGGTGTCATACACGTCGTACATTCACGCACCACGACCTTGACCCAAATGCCACTGCGAACCATCCACGCTTCCGCCAAATTCCTCCGGAGATATCGTCTCCCACAGATGTCACAGTGTCTTGCTTGCTTCTGAATCTTGGGATTAAGACGATGTAGGCTGTTAGAGCTTGGTTTGGCCATCGCGGCTCTCCTTTATTACTTTTTCATACCTCGACCGGCTCTCCAGCCATACAAAATCGCCTCACCGACACCAAGCTCCTCGGCTAATTGCGGCGGCTTCTCTCCATCTTTCATACGCGCCACGATCTGTTTCTTGAATTCCAAAGTAAACTTCCTCCTCTTTTGGCCTCGCTTCAGTTTGGGAACGCCATTTCCAGATTCGGTTCCGTTTTCTTTCTTCTTCTTTTTCTTCGCGTTACTACCTTTTCTGAACTTCACCTTGGCGGTGATGTCAGCTTTCTTTTTTGAATCTTTGCGCCGCGCATCTGCATAGCCCAACTGGAAATTGAAACCACCTTCTCGCATATCGAGAAGCATTCCAGAAACCAGCTTTTTCATATCCTCTTTCGAGAGCATCACCCACGGAATCATACGAACCTCGCTTTCGGTTATGCAACAACGTTTATAGCAATTGCTACCGTGGCGATCCAGTTAAAAGCAATAGTGCGAGAAGCACGCCAAGCACAAAACTAACAACGCACGCGACGAGCAATCCGCTCCAACTGGGCCTCAGCATCGTTCACCAACTCCACTAGAAGAGTATAATAAAAGACGTACCAAAATTCTCTTTCATCAGACTCTTCTATCTCTACATCTGCCCATGAGTCAAACTCATGGTTTTCGAGATTGACTGTCTCCAGCATCCACGCGGCGTCTCTCTCCACCCTCCACCTCCTCACTTACATACGCATACGCATCACGAGATTCTCTAACTTCTTTCAACAGTGGTATGCATTTCTGCTCTACAAAAAATGCCGCGTCGACTTCATCCCGTGCCTGAAAATTCAATATAAATTCAAACCTCCTCACGCAGCATCACCTCCTTTTCGATCCCTAACGGCAGAAACGATGATTTAAATCTTGGTTCATCTCCATCCCAGATAACGTCATATACTATTTCGTGTGTATGTCCGGGATAATCAATAGGATTTATTTCAGAACGACAACACATAACATCCTTTCGAACATTTACAACTGTTCCGTGTTTCAAAGGTGATCGTGCCAGGCAAGGATCACCCTCCCTCGTCCATGTTCCATCATCCAAAAAGATAAGACGTGTCACACGATCTCCTATTTCAAATACAGAGAACATTATTTATTTCCTTTCTCTAACTCCGGAAGCAATTGTTTGAATATTTGCAACGGATACACCACCTCCAGATGTGCCACAACATCAACGCGATTACAAAACCACCATTCCACACTTTGTGATTCTGCAATCTTCATTGCCTGATCAAGCAAGGCCAATTCTTCTGGCACTTGAGTAACTTTATCATACAGATGATCATACCCAGATCGAGCGAGTAGATTTTTTCTCTGTCTTCTTGATTCGGAAAATCAAACACTTTTATGTAATGCACGGGTGGTTGATCGAGTGAACGGCCACCACGACAAATCGCAACATATTTTCCTGGTTGAGTATATCTGTCCATCGCGGACTCCTTTATTGGCTAAACGTCACATCACTTGACTTTACCGCTACGCAACCTTACTTTACCGTCACATGACTCTACTTCACCTATACTACAACAGTACTCTACCAGAACCTCACATAACTCTACCGTTATGTCACGCAACGCCGCAACACTCCACCACTACCAGACTACACGTAACTTTACCTACACATCGCCAAACGGTACCGATACTAAACCAGACTCCACCGCAACATCACTCCACCTTACCGGAACACTACATAACCGAACGCCACTATACATTACCGTTACCGAACGCCACTATACACTACCGTTACGCTACTGAACACTACTGAGCACTACCTTTAGTCTCGACCCAATCCTTTAAAGGGCCCATGAATTGCTACTATCTCGGTTCCAATAGGCAAAAAGAAACTCTTGATGGTATTGGTTCTGTCTGGCAATACATATTCGATCTCGATGAGTTGATTCTCTTTCACCAACTCTTCAGTCAATTCAGGAAGGTCATACTTCACAATATCAGGAAATGCAGCACAATATTCAGCCAAATGGGGTATCAAATCCATATGCTTGATACCAGACGAACAATAGTCTACGATTAGCTTCTTCGCTTCGTCTCGCGTGATCATCACTTCTCCTCCGATTCATGAACGGGATTTTCTTCGGATTGCTCACACACACGGCAGAAATTCGAATGCTCATGCGGCTGATACTCATGGCGTACAGCTGTCCATGCAAATGGATTCCGTTCCGCAACGCCAACATCAGTTCCAGGTGGATCACGACGTTCTTGCTTAAGCCGACCTACCCGAGTCAACTCAACTAAATCTCGGACATTATTGTGAGGACCGTAAACTTTTTCACTCATATACTTGAAATGTTCACGGCCAATATGTTCTTGTGAAGTTAGAACGCATTTCAGTGCTGTTTGCACAATTTCTGATTCGGTTGCCCACGGACTGATATACCACTTCCGGGTATGTTGCTTGGCCATCTTTCCCGTCAGCACATCCGTTTCGATATATTGCATTTGTAACAGAAATCCATCGCCCTTCTTGAGCAGCTTGAACAAGCGGTCTTTGAATGCGACTTGATCGATGATCGTCTTGATATCGTCGAAGGTCTTTTTGAATTGCGGCATGATGTCCTCTTAAGGAACGAAATCAACGGTTAGTTTGTATTTGTTGCCGCTTGCCATCGTGAGAATAGTTCCTTCAGCCAAATCAGTAGTAATATCTTTGAGACGAAATGGCAGCTCATCAACTTTTTTCTCACGGACCAGCAATCCTATTAAATAACCTTCAATTAATAGCGCAACAAGATCAGGATTTCGGCTCATCTTTAATATCCGAACGACGATAGCCAGACAGAGCACCAGAATCATTCAAATCAACCACATTCGGCAATGCATTGAGATCATCCAAGTTTTGTTTATACAACCATTCCAAAAATGGTTCGAACATCGGGCATACCCATATTTTGTGTTTGTCGAGATCAGCCTTCGCCCATCCACCCGGCTTAAAAAATGCGCCTTCACCTGTCTGTAAATCAAAAATCATAAGGTGTTTTCTCGCCCAACCAAGCTGGTCGATCAACGATCCAGGAAAACCTTCTTCTGAACGACGGTTCCATTCTTCTGCGGTAAATCGGGCAATCATAAATTTGCCCCAATTAAAATTGCGGCCATCGTGGGCTTTTCGGTTCACGGCCTCGATGAACTTAGTTTGCATTATTTCCACCTTTCAGGAAAGAAGCCAAGCCATGCTCGTGCGATGTATACAACTACTACAACTATTTTAAGAAAATCTATGAGGAATTGCTGTGCGAACACTAAAATTACTGCCCACAGAATTGGCCTCATGATTTGTTATGATCTCACCATCCTTTCAAGAGAATCGGCTAAAGGGCGGGATCGAAACGAAACAGCAATGATGTCATCTTTGAGAAGCTGACATGTAACCAAACACAGAAAGGTTTCAAATTCAATAGTGATCGTATCTTCATCTTCATCGATAATACGAATCACTCTATAATTTCCAGATGATTTAGTTTCTAGAGAAAACTGCATTCCATCTGGAGGAAATTTCCAAGTAGGCATTTTTGCTCCTTGTTAAAAGGACTCCATCGCGGAGTTTTAGCTACTTTGAATACGATCTCTCACTGTTCCAAGTAGCATATCCGGATTAATTATTTTACCACGCAAGCTTCTTGGTTTGACTATTTTCAACTGTATTCCTACACCATCGTCAAAGCCTGCCTCGTACTGCAATCTTTTTGCCGCATCTCCCCATGACATATCATCTGGGAATTTTTTTGTATCCGTCGTGATCATTTCCGTAACTAAACGCTCAAATCCCTTCACAGTAACAACCTCTCTGAAAATCGGGTTGGGAATACTATTCTCCTCCTTTTTATTTCTCTTACTTCTACTCTTTCTTCGAACCTCCTTTCTTGGTATCGCCTCATATACAGAAATCGCTAAAGTAAGTTTTCGGACATCGGCGTACATCTTTTTATCTACCTCCCAACTTGTTCTTCTTGATATGCTGCCACAACTTCTTCGTCATCTCTGGCGTCGTCACTGGCTTACTGCCAAACAAATCCTCCAGAGTCGCATCCTGTCCCTTGAAATCTACTGTGTATCCGCCAAACTTTTGACCCGTCTTCGGCTTCGATTCCTTCAGCCTCTTATACGATTCTTTCAGAGCCATCTGTGCTTCTACTGACTGCAGAACTGCTTTTCTACGCCGCTTTATTTCCCGCTTTTTGCTGCTAAAAAATTCAAACATGACACGCCCTCCTGTTACGGTGAGTTGTTCACTGCACTTAAATTACTTCTCGTGGTTTGCCACGCAGAAAAACTTCGGCAGATCTTCATGAATCTTTGCAATGGTTTCGTCACTGAGATGAGCGGTAAATCCGCCCTCCAAAAGAGGAAGCCCATCCTTCTGAAGATGTTGGTTAATTTCGATGATATTCTCACCGCGTTTGATATCAGAGAATCGTATAGCCATTGTTTTCCCTCCATCACGGAGTTGATGGTACTTTGAGGATTTCGAAGGCTACAATCGTCACGCGACGACGATCATAGACTGCCCACTCGTCTGCACGATTGATTCCCATCGTTGATCCTGCTTTACCATGTACGGTATCACACTGATGACGGTAATCTCCTGCTACGTCAGCTTCGTACACCTTTCCGAGATTAGCAAGGACTTCGATGAGCACGCCATTATGCTCTTCGCGCCAAGATTGTGCATAAGCTAGCGCTTTGGCACGAGTCCCAAGATACACGGCTTGGCCAAACATAGAACCGTGACCCAACGCCATATTAATATTCTGACGTGTCGGTGGCGTGAGTCCCTGTCGGGCCAGAATCGTTCCTGCCTTTTCTATCGTTGTCCCATGATACAGTTTTACTCCGGCTCCCCTCTTTTCCCTCTCCATTCTCCATTTAACATCTGGAGAAGGGAGTGCAGCCCGTTCATATTCCTTATCGAGTTTTGCCCATTCCGTCCAATGCATCTGGATTCGCGATTTCTGACGCAAGACCTCGATGGGCTCTTGAAGATATAACGTCGGAGCATTACCATTATTTTTTATCTGCTTGATGGTTTTCATGCCGTATCCGCTCCTTTCTGGCGGGAAATCAGCATCCTTACCCTTCTCGTATACGCGCGAACCGCGTAAAACGGCGACGCTCGGGATGGAGGGCGTCGC